>Ga0114930_10004012_pt1 | contig 12588 bp, 5 predicted proteins | sample AnhtaG_FD_87300 | JGI IMG/M metagenome (GOLD analysis project Ga0114930, IMG submission 87300) | Deep subsurface microbial communities from Anholt, Denmark to uncover new lineages of life (NeLLi) - Anholt_01485 metaG | ecosystem: Environmental > Aquatic > Marine > Oceanic > Sediment | place... | reverse complement strand
TGCCGAAATACTAAAAGTATCGTGTCCCGACGCCGTGATTCGCACGCCCTTCACCGGCACGTCCGTCGTGAAAACCACACCGTAAGCATTCTGACCATTCACGCTAACTCCCGTATCGGCATAAGCAGTCGCGGCGCTGAACGCAACTGGCGCTCCGAGCGAACCGTCCGCAAGAATCGCCTGCCACGTACCCGTGTCGTTGCCGCCTCGCTCGAAGTGGAAGAAAGTGTTCGTCAGGAAGGGAAAAACCGTTTCCTGGAAGTCGATCCCATCGATCGATGATATGTTAGTGCTCCCGTCCAACGTGAACAGGAAATTGTCGGCTTTCGGGCCCACATCGCCAGCCTTAACGGTCGACGTTCCGCTCACCGTCGCATCTGGAGTTGGAGTCCCATCCACCCATAACGTTTCAACGCCTGAAGGGGGGATATACCACCGCGTCGTTGTACCCAGTGCCAGAACCCCATCGTCGACAAAATATTCAGTTCCCTCATACCGAAAGCTGACGATCGCACCGTCAACTACGGTAACATCTGCCAGGCCGCTGAGTATGTCGGCCCCAACGGGGGCTGCCATGACCACCACGGCAAAGAGGGTTAGACAAAGCAAATTCTTAGACATAATTGTCCTCCTTCAAAAAGATTTAATATGCGATGTGAGTTGACATGTAGAATAGTTTCACTTGCGAAACACAAAGCAACAATTAAGAACTCTGTACTTCGCATAATATTAAATAACACCTCCTCTATTCGGAAAACTTCGGTAATTGAACCAACAGAAAGACTAAATCCAAAGATATTCAACTATGTGAACACAAGCCTAACTACATTATTTATACCAAATCAACTGCTTCACCGTCAAGGGAAATCCCTTGATAATACACTGGTAAGCACACATCTCACGGTCCTTATGGCACACCATATGTTTATTATGAGAGCACCAGATCGTCAGAAGCTTTTGGACCAATCCCGCCAGCCAACCAGAGCGCATCGAGCTGCGAACAGATTCCCCCAAAATGCCCCCATTTTCATGAGCTGTAAAATGGTAGAATTCTTCGAAAATTCGTGTCTCCGTTTTGTCACCACAGATGTCAGATTGGATGAGTGATGGAAGCACCAAACCTCTAATTCTTGCCGAAAAACGAATATTTTTTGAAAATTTTTGACAATTTTCGGATTGGACTAAACCGCTTCGCGGTAGTCTCGCCTTTGATCTATTTGTAATGCGTGAGCTTTGATTTTATGGGCATCAATATCCTCCAAGCACAACTTGAATATCAAAGGCTCAGAGGATAACATAAACGATTGATTTGGCAAAGGTTAATTCTGCATTCCGATCCGCGTATGAATAAATGTACCCTATGGGTTATGGCGACCTTCATATGCTGCGATTTGGTGTGTTGACAATCATATAATTAGATACTACCATGTTGGTTCAGAGAGAGTTCAGTATCAGCTTTGTAACGCTGTCCACGAGGAGAACGTTATGGCAAAAGGTCGAATCCGTATCGATTTGCCCTACCATTGGTCAGGCTTAGTCCTGCTTCTGGCGTTTTGTCTGTGCTGCTTTGTTACCACTGCACTTGGAGTTGACCCCAAACCGAGGACAAATGATCGAATATCTGCCACCAGGCAACAGTTCTCTCCAGATGAGAAAGGATTAGAGCGTTTGACCCGACTGGGCATAGACCAAGTAGTCTTTGTGACGAGGCTCGGTTACGATGATCCACACTGGTATGCCAACATCGGATACTACTGCGACGACGAGAACCAGAAGGCTTATGCAGGCAATGGCAAGCCGGACGAAAGCAAGCTGTACGAGTTGAATATAAAGACAGGTCAACTGAGAATCCTGATGGACGGCAATGGTGGCGGCATACGAGATCCGGAGGTTCATTACGACGGCCGGACAATTCTGTTCTCATACCGTCGAGCGGGAACGGACTACTACAACTTATACGAAATCGAAATTGACGGTAAAGGAATAAGGAGGGTCACTGAGGGACCGTACGATGATTTTGAAGCAACGTATCTGCCCACCGATGATATCGTCTTTGTCTCGACACGGAGCAAACGCTGGGTGGGCTGCTGGAAGACTCAGGTTGGAACGCTTTTTCGCTGCAACAGGAAAGGCAAAAACATTCGTCCCCTCTCGTTCAATCTCGAACACGATAACACACCGGCAATCCTGCCCGATGGGCGAATTCTCTATACCCGATGGGAATATGTGGACCGTTCTCAGGTGGGATACCATCAGCTTTGGACGATGAATCCCGACGGAACCGATGTGCTGGCTTACTTTGGCAACCAGCAGCACTATCCGCTTTTCATCGATGCCAAAGCGATTCCGGGCAGTGATCAACTGCTGCTAATCGACTCTCCCGGGCACGGCCGTTCAGATCATCGCGGGTATATTTGTACCATAACTTCCAAGTACGGTCCGGACGATAAACGTGGTTATCGCCGTATTACTCGTAAAGCTGCATTCAACGATCCATCGCCTATTGACGAGACCCACTTTCTTGTGGCTTCCTACAAACAAATCCTCCTCGGAACTCGCGGAGGCGACCTGATCCCTATTTTGACATATCGAGGCAAAGCGAACGTCCATGAGCCTATTCCGCTGGTTGGGCGGTCGCGAGAGAGGGTGATGGCCGACCGTATCGATGACAACCAATCAACCGGACGGATGGTTTTGGCCGACGTATATAGAGGCCGGAATATGGAAAGTGTCCAACCAGGCCAGATCAAGAAACTACTGATATTGGAGGCTTTACCCAAGCCGGTGAATTTCAGCGGTGGGATGGATCTGACATCGTGGTTGGGTACATTTATGCTGGAACGTGTCCTGGGAACCGTGCCGGTGGAAGAGGATGGCTCAGCTTATTTTGAGGTTCCTGCCGGTCGGCCCATTCTGTTTGTTACTCTGGATACGAACGACTTGTCCGTCAAACGTATGCAGAGCTTCACCAATGTGCAGCCGGGCGAGGTACTAAGCTGTGTTGGATGCCATGAGCATCGTACCCTGGCGCCTGTCTTAACCAGAGACAACACCCTCGCGGCTTTAAGGCGGCCTCCCAGCAAGATTGAGCCGTTTCGAGGGCTTCCGAATGTGCTGGATTTCCGCAGGCATATACAACCTATACTCAATGAGCATTGTGTCAAATGTCACAACTACTCCGAGCCGAAGGGGCACGTGGTGCTAACGGAGGACTTGGGTGCGTGTTGGTCAATAAGCTACTACACGCTATTAGCAACCGGACAGGTGGCTGACGGTCGCAACGGTTTCGGGAACCAGGAGCCACGTACGATTGGCTCTTCGGCGAGCGAGCTTATGCGGAAAATTGATGGTTCTCACTACGAGGTTACCTTAACAGAGAAGCAATTCCGAACCATGTGGCTATGGCTGGAGAGCGGTGCGCCTTACGCCGGGACATACGCTGCCCTGCGCAACGCTCAGGACCAGGTGAGGGAGGGCTCAGCAATGTCGGCTTTTGCTTCAGGTGTTTTAAATAGACTTTGTCGGCAGTGTCACGGACAAGGTAAAGATGTTGCTCCACTACCTCTGACCATGTCAGAGCAGGAACGGCTTGAATTGAGAAAGAAGTTGGACATCGCACCGTACGAACGCGTTGTGCGCGAGGACGATTATCGCTTCTCCCCGCATATCTTACTGAACATGTCTAATCCGGAACATTCTTCTCTGCTGTTAGGCCCGCTTTCAAAAAAGGCGGGAGGCTGGGGTAGCTGTAAGTATCAGCTTGGCGGAACGAACGACCCTAACTACCAGATACTGCTCGGGACAATTTGGAAACACAAGAGACGAGTGGATCAGGTGCCAAGGTATGGAATGCCAGGCTTTAAACCAAATAAACAATACATTCGAGAGATGAAGAAATTCGGGGTTCTATCACCAGAGTTCGATTTGAGCCGGGACCCTATTGATGTCTTTGAAACGGACAGGGAGTACTGGAAGCTGTTCTGGTACAGACCAGATAGCACGGACAAATGGGCTTATCTTCGGTGATTTGTTTACCGGAGCAGATGAGTCTTTTCTCTGGGCACCGCTAAGGTCTCTGAAAAAAAAGCACATCATTACTTTCAGAATACATGTTTGATAATACTAAGGAACGTACTCTGCGAGCCGAGGTGTATTGCACTGCTCCATACACTCCCCTTCCCGGTATAGGGCCCTTTTCGGCCTTAGCCTGATTTTTGGCCAGTTGTGATTGTTCAGCTTGTTTGCACCAGCTTAGCTTGGCGCACATTTGTTAACAAGTCATAATCTGTTGTCGAAAAGTGGGAGAAGTTAGCTGTTATATTCGGCCTGTAATTTGTCAAGATTTACGTGGTGGACATTGCCGCGGTGGATAATGAGGCGATAACGCAGCACGAGTGGTTTTTCGTGAGACAGCAAAATCGGGTGACGGCCAGGATAAACGGGATTCTGGGCACTTGCCTTTCTCCTAAGTATCCATCGCTGGGGATAGCCAGGCGAGGAATTATGACATAGTATTGCCAAGCCGCTCACCTTGCCATCCTTATTGAAATTGCCAGAGAAGTCCAGCCAGGGGCCAGCTTCTACGGACAATCTATTGGGTTCCACGGGGCCGTTGGAGCCAGTGAACGAAAGGCCATCGGGCAATAGTATTCTTGTTGTGAAACCACCGTAGCCCTTGTCGTCTTCGGAGCCGCCGATACGAACACCATCCTCCAGAGCAAGCAGATTAATCTGGAAGTCTACCTTGCGTATGTCGTCCTGGGCACGATAAACTCGGATGGTTGTCGTCTCTTTTACAAAGGCTTTTTGCTTTCCATTTGCATCGGTCCAGAGCGGTGATTTCCAGTAAACGTGAACCTGAAGAGCACGTGACTTGGAATCTACAGGTAAGATTTTGGTATCGTAGACATCCCATAAAAAGTCTTTTGCAGCCCAAGGGTCCCCAAGTCTTCTATCGCCGAGCCATACCTGGTGCCAGGCCCAAAATATGCCTCGATGATGTAGGTGGTCGGTTGGGAAGTCCTCTGTCAGGATCTCGCCATCGAGGCCGTAGAGGGGATGAATGTAATTGGCACGCGAGTATTTTCCATTCAGGGATTTGTGTTCACGCTGATATAACATTACTTTTGCTTTACCTTCTGTTATGACAAAGCCTTGGCTGGTTTCGAAGATTTCGATCGGGCCCATAGTCGCCGTGCTGGTCTGATGCTTAGCCGGCTCGCAACCTACAAGTACTGCAAAGACTGCCAATATCATTAAAAAATTATTCCTGAAATCGCTCATCTGTTTTATAAGAGTATTCATTGGAAACCTTCTTTCACTATTCTTGACCATAGATAACTTATTTTGCTATAGCCCCACGCTGTGCTAATTGTTCGATCCTGGCACGTATCTGTTAGGAGTCCTTAGACCGGTCCCACCAGCCTTCGGAACCAGTGCGCGGGTACCAAGCACTCCCAAATGAGCACTTTTCGGCCTTTGTCTGATTCTCGGCCAGTTTTCATAAATAGTTGCTAATTTATCAGATATATTTTCAAAGCTCCCAACCCTTCCTGTATTCCCGGGTCAGATATTTATTTGCTTCCTGAAAGTTAGTTATTTTCATGCTTCCGGCATCATAATCCACTTTTCTTCCTGCCCTTAACGCTACAGCACCGAGGTTGATGGTTTCCGTAACCGGACCTGCCAGTAGGAAACTGCCGGGCGATTCCTCCTTGTTTTTAATGGAATTTACCCAAGTGTTTGATCTTCTTCGCCGGTCTTCTTCCTGAATCTCTTTTTGCCCGGCATAAGCCTGCATTTTCTTTTCCGGGATAATCTGTGGTCTTTCACCACGGAAACCGGCCAGAATCTTGCCTTTATCCCCCACAAACATCATTCCTTCCTGCGGCATCGATTTATTATCCGCTTCAAGTTCTTCCGGAGGAAAGGGCTTCATGCCTCCATCGTACCAAAAGAGATCGAAAGCAGGCAAATCTTTCTGCTTCGGGAACTTGAACCGGATCATGCAAGAGTAGGGGAAGGCCACATCATTGTTCACAGCCTTACTCACTTGATCGACGATGGTCCGCGTAGTTGTTCCATAGGCCTTAGCGCTAATCGGCGGCGTCTCTATACCAAGGGTCAGGAATAAAGGAAACAGGCTGTAATGTCCCATATCTGCAATACTACCACCACCGAAATCATACCAGCCACGAAAAACGTTATGTGTATAATTCGGGTGATAAGGACGATCCGGTACAGGTCCTAACCACAGTTCCCAGTTGAATCCCTTTGGTATGGGAGGGGTATCCGTAGGATTGGATGTCCATTGGGGCCACACGGGTCTGTGCGACCAGTTATGTATTTCCTTGAGTGTACCAATTACGCCGTCCTTGATCCATTTCAGCGTCAGCTCATTTTCACGTCTGTTGCTCCAGGCCAGAAAATGAGTTATGACCTTTTTCTGGCGGGCTGTTTCAATGGCCAGCCTTCCTTCCGATATCCTGTTAGCAATTGGCTTATGGGTAACGGCGTGCTTTCCTTTTTTCATGGCGGCAATGGCTACCGTAGCATGAAGATGATCCGGTGTCATGATTTTTACGGCATCCAGGTCTTTTTCCTTATCGAGCAATTCACGGAAATCCTCATAAGAATTACATCCCTGGTATTTCCCGGAAGACAGGTTTTTAGCGTAATACTTTTCCACGTACTCCTGGCCTATGTCACGCCCCCCGGGAATACCTTCAATACCTGCACCCCAAGTCGGGTCATCCAATGTTCTACGGATGCCGTTTCGGATGCCGTTCGACGACCAATCAATGTAATTGGTAGTAAATTTATTCGGATCGCATACTGCCACGATCTGTACATCCGGGTTTTCAAGCATACCCGGCATTTCACGAAGGCCTTGTGTGCCGCATCCGATATTGGCAACGGTTATCTTATCACTCGGAGCTACATAATTCGGGCCTCCCAATACGTGCCTGGGAACCACTGTAAACGCTATTGAAGAAACAACTGCAGATTCCAGTAATTCACGGCGGTTCATGTTTTTTTTAGATTTCATTTTTAAAACTGTGCCTCCTAAAAAATTTCGCCCTTGTTCATTCACGAGGATTTATATCAAACTCTGCAATTCCATTTAGAGCAAAATTTACAGCAATTTTCAAGAAAAATCAATGCCAAGATTAAATGCTTTATAAATCAAAATGGCATCAAACGTCAAATTTTTGCGGCAACAGGGATTTTATTATTTGACTTTGAGTTCTTCATAGGTGACCGATACGATCTCTTGGATAATAACCACTGATAGGCCGTTGTAAGGAAGGGCCAAGTAGCAGTTTTCATCTATCAACAGCAAGGTTATAGTTGAGCAGTCACGAAAAATGATTATAACCAACACATCTTCTTCGTTAAAGATTATCTCTATTTGCTCTTGATTAGGCTTAAACTTGACATATTTCGAAATACTCAGTGTATTCTTGCTTGACAGGCTCAGTGAAAGTCAATATGTAAGTGTGTTTATTGATGGTTGACTCGGTGGAAACCGTAGTCTAACGGATTGTTTTCTCTAATCTTTTTTCATAGTAAGGAGAGTATGTTATGGCAACGAACAATGTAGCGAAGAAGGCACCTGCTAAGCCGATGACCAAGAGTGAGATCGTATCGGGAATCACCGATACGACAGGATTGACAAAGAAGGATGTTAATTCTGTGTTTGAAGCAATGGCTGCTCAAATTAAAAAGAGTCTCGGCAGAAGCGGCGCTGGTGCATACACCGTGCCCGGTTTGATGAAGTTGTTCGTACAGCGAAAACCCGCAACCGAGGCTCGTAAGGGTATCAATCCCTTCACTGGCGAAGAAACTGTATTCAAGGCCAAGCCAGCACGTAATATTGTGAAGATTCGGCCACTTAAGAATCTTAAAGACATGGTTTGACCCTTGGAAGAATAAAGACACGTTAAACAGGCCCACATTATATCATCATTTTGTGGGCCTATTTTTTAGCTATATCTCCAGCAGATCGAAAACATTTATTCATCATGCGCATGCCACACGGGCATCAGACCACTGCAAGGATAACCATCTCTAACAAACCACCTCGACCTACGATTGGCCATGACATAAGTGATTTACGCTGTTCATTATTATTGTATCGTGAAGTCGAAAAGCTGTTCAGATAGGCTATGAAGCTTGGCTGAAATGTCGCAACAGGATGCCTCAAAAAAATATTTGTGGCAACAGAGATTTAGTCTTTGACTTTGAGCTTTTCATAGGTGACCGTTTCTATTTCAACTCATTTAATAATCACAAGCTGATGTCTTGCAGTAATTTATTTGAAACAATTATTTTGTAATAGCATCTTTTTCTTTCGTGCAATTTTATTTAGAGTTTCTCACCGTTTGGCTATAACTCATTCTGTATTGAGCCTTAATTCTCCACCTGAAACGCTTCCGACAAGATAGTGCTTTGACCATCAGGAGATCGTAAGGTAATATTATAAAGCCCTTGAGGCAATCCTTCAGGCACAATAATTTCCATAGTTCCGTTCATATTGATTGACGTTATTTCCATAGGGATATCATTAAGAAGAACTTCATGACCGACTAAAAAATTTATTCCTTCAACTATTAACGTAACTGTCAAAGGAACACTATTATCGTTTTGAATTTCAGGTTCAACCGAGTGAATAGATAAGGGCATTTTTGAGCCGTTCATCAGCCAGTTAAGACTATTTTGCATAACCATGTCCATTCCGTCATTTGAAATTCGCTCCAGAGGAAAAGAGAAAAACACGGCACGATAACTGCCGGTCTCCACTGTAATTCCAATCACGTCTTCAGGATTCTGATTAGTGAAAAGAGCCGGTTTTACAATATCACTATTATCAAGGGTTAAGATATCCGTCATATTCGGAACGTTTGCATCAAATTCGGCATTCAAACCGGATATTCCTTGACCGATGGGGCTATCAGTTATTTCAAAAATATTCAAAGTGGTTTCCTGAGATAAAATCTCTCCAGTGTTTGAATAATTTACAAACGGATCACGGTTAAAATCTACAATATGTAAAACCTGTTGTCCAAACGGAGTATGTTCATGTTGGTCGCTCCAATTCATACCTGAAACCAGCAAACGTCCCCCTTGGGCTAAATACCGTGTCAGCTCTACATTGAATCGGATTCGATGGTTGAATAGCAGCACTTGATTGTCGGAAACGGCGTTAAGTGATGTAGTAGCCATAAACCATAAAACTGCCTGGAAGTTCTGCATGTAATCAAGAGAAGGATAAGAATTGAGTTCATTAACGTCCCACAAAGTTGGCTCATAACCTGCAAGTTCGATTGCCTCGATATATTGATTCTCGATAGAATTACCACTGTCATCGTCAACAAGTAATACATTCCCTTCAGGAGCGGGAACCTTCATGATTCGCGCCCACACAGGAACGCGCAGTGCTTCTGGTTGACTACCTATATCAACAATCAAATCACCACTTATGTCTTCAAATTCCCCAAGCTGCGACGGGGAGTTGAATTTCATCCTTAACAAGACGTCGATACTATCAGATGGTGCTAAATCAAATTGATCGGGGAGTATATCGACAGACTGTATTTGTTCTGAGTTAGATAATTCCACAGATAGAGAAACCGATTGATGCTGTCCAGATACATTTCTTAAGCTGATAGTTCTTTCGGATTCGGTCAAGTTATTGACCAACACATTTGCCCAGCTTATGGTTGGTGGTGTTATGATCAAAGGAAGATTCATAGCATTGACGGTATTTATATGACCCCCGCCACGTTCCATTCCGGACAGGGAAGCAACGTTCAACGGTCGTTCCGCAGAAATAATTATTGCTGATTTTATATCTTCGGGTTTCCATACAGGATTCATTTGTTTGATGAGCGCAGCGGCTCCTGCAACACGGGGTGAGGAAAAGCTGGTTCCATTGCTGAAACTGAAACCGGACAAATCAAATGCAGTGTGCTCGAAGAATCTGAATTGGAATTCACCTGGAAGGTCGTCTTGCGTAGCGGCATAACTTCCTTCACCAATCGCAACTATCTCAGGCTTGATAGAATAACTAAGAGAAGGCCCCAAAGAAGAAAACGCACTTAATTCAAAAGGAGTTTGCTCTCTTTTTAAGGGTGGAGCAGCATAGAATTCTACTTCTACTATACTTGAGTTTTTAAGAGCATCCTTGATAAATAATCCGGTATTTCGGGAAATGAAATAGGCAGGTATTTCAGTGCCGGGAACACTTGGAGCCTGAAGAGGTTCGTCAGGACCTTCCTCTGCATCGCTGTTATTATAAATTAGTGCGCCCCAGCCACCGACTTCCTGAACATGGTCAATTTTCGTTGTGAATGTACAGATACCTCGCTGAATCAAAACCCATTTATTCTCTGCAGGACCACCAAGCATGCTATCACAAACCAAACCATCTTGATCGCCTCCAAAACTGCGACCATCATAATTATCGGCATCAATAAGTTCAAAGCGCCCGAGCAATGGTCGTGAGAAAAAATACGGATCCTGCGCTAAAACAATTTCTTCTCCGCTTAAGATTTGTGTCCCGTTGGCATATACGTTCATCATCGCAATAGATATCTCACCGGAAATTTCACTATTGTGAGCATTTGTCAAAGAACCAACCGTGATTACTTCCGGAATCTGCCCCGGAGCTCCGATTGTTTCTGATTCACCTGAATTACCTGCTGCAGCAACTACAACCACTCCCGCCCTAATCGTACTCTTGATTGCCAAAGCTTCAGGATCCAGCAGGGTATTTATATAAGATTCGGAACCGAGGCTAAGATTTATAATATCCATACCATCTTCTACACAAGCCTCCAGTGCGCCTATGATTTGCTCTAAAGTCGTAAAATCACCCGTGAACACTTTATAATTTCCTAAATATGCATTAGGGGCGACACCTGAGATTAATCCTAACGGTGAGATAGTATTCAAACTTCCTGCAGCACAGGAAGCTGTATGTGTTCCATGTCCATTCCGGTCATGGGGAGTCGAATCTTCAATTGAGTCTCCATTCTTGGTAAAAACGCGGGCCACAATAATTTTATTGTTTGTAAAATTCCTGTTACCGAGCGGATATCCGTCAGGAAGTTCATATCCATCATCATTGAACATTATGTGGGTGTTGTCTATCCCCGTATCGACAATGCCGATCTTGATACCTTGTCCGGCATGCAATTGGCCGCCACTGAGCTGCCATGCTTGGGGTATATTCATTAGATTATTGCTTTCCGTTAGCAGGAGATTGTATTTCCGGTTCGGAACTATTACCAACACTTCAGGTAGTGACCGAATTCTTGGTGCTATTCTATCTGGCATCTCCACCGATATACCATTAAGAAGGCCAGTAAATCGGCGCCTTGTGATGATATCGGGAGAAAACCTTTTTAACTTATTCTCAAAATATCCAAGGTTCTCCTGCAACCTCCTACGATGCTTCATAATGCGTCTGAGATGCCGATTCTCTCGAGTAGAAAATCCCTTATACAGGCAGTTTCCCTGTTCATCAAATACACAACTGCTAAGAGACGGTTCTTTCAATACAATGATGAAGCTGCGAAGACCTGGTTGGTTTAAGGGCCGGGCATGATTATTATTTATGGCAAATAAGCAGATTAACAGAAATATTAAAAAATTTTTCGGCATGATAAATTCCCTCACTCTCAGGATTGAGTCACTGCCATGTGTTTATTATCCGTATGGGGATTCTAAGATAAATACCTTAAAAAATAGTTATTTCTGTGAACCAGAATTCCTATTTGCCATCAATTTTATTGCATTAATTCATATTTAAGGATTCAATAATACCAAATTTTTGTCAGTAATACAATATTTCGGGCATTATCTTCAAAACTAACTAGTTAGGTGACACCCAACAATTGTAATACCCTATTAAACATTTTGTTGTTCTGAAAAAACTTTTCATAATTAATCTCTTTTTTCCTAGAACCTTTCATTATCAAAGAAGATAGTATCTATATATAAAAGTGCATAAGAACACCTTTTTGGTAACGGGAAAAGGTATTTTTCCTGATATAAAAAAACAATGAACTGTTCTTAAATGCTTAAGACAAATAATTCATTTCGAGATTAAATTGTTAATATCTTAAGCCAACCTCTTTGTGGGGTGGAGTCTGACTCCCCTGGTAATGTCCTGAGAGGAACCAGACCACTATGCTGTAATTTTGCTTCTTCGCTCTACAAGGACTGAGCTTCCTTCGATGTCCACTATACCGTAAATGCAGTCGAACTCAGACACCATGTCTTCGATGATGAGCATTGGTTCATGGCCCCATTTTTGAAAATTGTAAAATGCCATAATTCTTCGGTAAATTCGTGTCACCATTTTGTCACCACAGATGTCAAATTTAATAAGTGACGGAAACACCAAACCTCTAATTCTTGCCGAAAAAACAAAGATTTATTGAGAATTTTTCATTTTTTTCGGATTATCCTTCCTGACATATGTCTCACCGGTCAGGTGTGTTATGATATGTGAAAAATATGTTATCAGGAAGGAGTCCTTTATGGGAATACGAAACAAGAAGCAAGAAACGCTTCGACGCC
>Ga0114930_10004010_pt1 | contig 12590 bp, 7 predicted proteins | sample AnhtaG_FD_87300 | JGI IMG/M metagenome (GOLD analysis project Ga0114930, IMG submission 87300) | Deep subsurface microbial communities from Anholt, Denmark to uncover new lineages of life (NeLLi) - Anholt_01485 metaG | ecosystem: Environmental > Aquatic > Marine > Oceanic > Sediment | place... | reverse complement strand
TTCAAGATCACAAAAGTGCTTGCGGTCTTTATCAATATCAGGGCAATAATAGCCGCCTGAATACCAAGAAGAGGGATTAACAAGGTTCCAATTGCAAGGGTGCCGGCGCCAGCGCCTACAAGGTCAGCGGCAAAGAGACCGGCTGCAGGACTCTCCTTATCCCCAATTATCTCTGCGGCAACGGGAAACTGAAGACCGCATAGCAGTGAAAAGGTGAAACCATATAGGAGAAAAACAATCTCCGGCATCATAGACGGAAAGAAGGTTACCCAGATCAGATATGTCATAAGCAAGAGTAACATCCCAGCCTCTGCCCTTATGAGCATAGGTCTACCTCTTTTTTTCCATCTATTTCCAAGTACCGCGCCAGGCAAAAGACCAAGCAAGAAAAAACTAATTATAGCACCTACCTTGAGATAGATATAGCCATAGATTACCTGAAAGGAGAACAAAATTAACATCTCCACACCCATGGTAGCAAAGCCAGTGGAGAAAAGAACGTATTCCTCCTTTTTTATTAAAAAGAGGTAAAAGACAAGAACTCCAATGAGGGTAGCAATAAACCAATTAGGTGAGGTCCCGTATTTCTTGAACCACTCATTGAACATTATGTTTATAACCCTGGGCCTAAAGTCAGTGTTAATAAACTCATTTGGATTAATGGATTCATTAATGGATTTTATCCTTTCCTTTGTAACATTGCCGTAATAAAAGCCGTCAATGTAAGATGTGGCAATGGCTCTTTTCCTCAATCTTTGTGGAATATCAGCGGTGAGCTTTCCATTGCTTGCAAGGAAATAGACCTCTTCGCCAGGGATGAGGAGAACATTATGGAAGTATCTCTTAACGGTGTTGAAAATGGAGGATAGTTTCTTTATCCTGACCTCTGAAAGATAGTTAGGGTTTGCAATTAGGGAGAAGGAGAGGATCCCATCTTTCTTTAGAATCCTTTTAGTATGAGCAAAGAATTCCTTTGTGTAAAATCGGTTTATCTGGAAGGTATCGGGTTCTGGCAGATCAAGGATTATGGCCGAATACCTTTTGTTGCTGTCCGTGATATATTTCCTTCCATCGGCAGAGATGATATTAACCTTTCCCCTGGGGCTCAAAAGACCCGATTGGCTTGCTACTTTGATCAATGTGGGATCTAACTCTACATAATCTATGCTGCGGGGAGCGTATTTCAAGATCTCGTCAAATGTTTCACCCATACCCCCGCTGATCAGAAGAACATCTTCTATTCTCTCAAGCTGGCAGAGGGGATAATGGACCTTTTCTTCGGCAGCTGTTATGTTGAAGGCGGAAAAGATAGGTGCTCCAGATTCCCACAAGGTATATTCCCCTTTTTCTCTGGTCAATACTATTCTCCCATAGGGCGACTCCCGGTAACTTACTATATTCGGACCATATTGATTAGAAAGGGTGGAAAGTTCGAATCTCTTTTCAAAGGCAAGGCCAAAAAAGAGAGCAACGGATAAGAAGGCCCCGAAAAAAAGAAGATATCTCTTTAAACGGATAATAAGGACAAGGGAAATAAGGATTAGAAGAGAGGAGGTGAGGGCTATTATCTTAAAAGGGCTCAAGAAGTATACCAAAATAAAACTGAACAAAACCCCACCTGTTATATCCCCTATATTGTCAGTAATGTACAATTCTCCTGCTGTAAATTCTCTGCCACTTGTCTTGATAACAGCAAGTGAGTAAGGGAGCATGAAACCAATCAAGAAGGTGTAAGGGGCGCTTAAGGCCAGAATATAAAAAAAGAGGGGATAAAAACCGGGGGATTCTCCATGGATAAAAATGATGTCTCTGAAAAGCCTTATTGCACTTATCTGAATTAAGGGAAAGAGACCTGTTATGAGGGCAAGGATCGAGTACAGGATGAAGGATTTTTTTTGGAAAAATTTTGATGCAAGAGAGCCAAGCCCACTAACCATCAACCAGCAAAAGAGAACAAGGGAGATTGTAATCTCGTTGCCGTAGAACTGGGAAAGAAATTCCCTTACTGTAATTAATTGAACAGATATAGATGATATGCCCGTTCCAATAATGGATATTATTATAAGATTGGTAATATTCATTACGTACCGGGTCCCTATTTCTCCTCTTCAAATGCTTGAACCTGGTAGGTGGATACTTGGAGTTTCTCTGTCTTCCAGCTATCCGCGGAAAGTCCTGCCTTTAGACACAGATGTGATAGGAATTCTTCTTTGTTGGGAAGCTGTTCCCAGACCTGAGGTAGAAACGTGGCCTCGCAAGGCCCCTTTTTTATAATCAGCCCATGTATCCCTGATTTAAGTTTTTTCAAAAGATCTTTGTCATCTGTATAAGAAAGCTCCTTAGGGGACGTGAGGATACTTATCTCGATGTCTATTCTGTCAAATTCCTCTTTAGTCAAAGGAGGGAATCTTGGATCCCTGAAGGCCGCATTGATAGCATTTTCTTTTATCCCTTCAATCAGGGTCTCCCGAGGTATAATATGCCCGATACATCCTCTTAAGTTACCCTCTATGTTAATAGTAACAAAGGTGCCGAGTCGCTTTTGAAATATCTCCGGTGTGTCTTTCCAGTCAATTCCGGGTTCTTCTAAATTGAACAATCTATTCTTGATGGTCTCTCTAGCCATCCCTAAAAGATATTTCCCTTCGTCTTCAGATAGCCATTTTGTTGTATCCATTTTCTCATCCCCCCTTTTTTTATTAACCGTTTTTTTGACCTCTTTTTTTAGCTGCTTATCATTTTTTTCAGGATATAATCCTCCAAGACCAAGCAAGCAAAAGAATAGGATAACAATGGCAAAAGACAGGAATCTCTTGTTCACCCTGTCAGAAAGAAAGCCTCGCCTAGATTTTCTAACAGGGTTCATCATTTTCTCGCCCATGGAAAGGTATTTTTGTTAAACTTGGTTGATTAGTTCTATTAGTTTTGTTGGTTTTGTTACTTTAGTTGAGCGAAGCGAACTAAATTCTATCTTGTATCATTTTAACAAATCTGTCAAAATCATTTTTTAGCATCTTCTCCACTTTTGAGAAGATAATGGAATTTAGAGAGTGGGTGGAAGAAAATAGGCAATCCCTTCCCTTTGATGAAAGGTACATCACTCAAATAATCGAAGAGATAGCGGACTATAAGAAGTCATTTTAAACAACTCTCAATGTCAGCAAGAAGCCTGAAATAACAAAAAAGGTATTCCTCTTTAGGGTAGCCTTTTGCCATGAACTTCATTCACGCATAAGTTGTGTGACATAACACCGGAGAAACACTATGAATAAAAAGAGGAGGAATTCAGGAATGTTGATTCCAACAATAGTAATGGGATTACTTGCAATTATTCTTGTTGTCATGGGCTACTACAAAGGACAGGGACAACACCTCAGTGGTGTGAAATCAGGCCTGAATATGGCGGTTGAAATCCTGCCATTGTTGATTTCGGCGTTTATCGTGGCTGGCATGGTTCAGGTTCTTCTCCCTCGAGAACTGCTATCAAAATGGGTGGGTGTGGAATCTGGTATACGTGGGATACTCATTGGTTCAGTTGCCGGAGGTTTGACCCCCGGAGGGCCTTTTGTCAGTTTGCCCATCGTTGCAGGACTCCTGCGCTCTGGTGCCGGCGTTGGGACCATGGTTGCTTTTCTAACAGGTTGGTCATTGTGGGCGGTTTCTCGATTACCCATGGAGGTAGGAATATTAGGCTGGAAATTTACCCTCTTTCGTATTGCAAGCACATTCTTTTTTCCACCCATTGCTGGATTGATAGCCCAGACGTTCTTTACAGGTGCGAAATAAATATAGACAATATAAAAAACCTTGCACCGCCTAACAACCTTCATATGAAATGGTGGCCTAAAATCAAGGAAGAGATAAGAATATATGTTGGCGTAAGGCGATAATTGGAGATTCAAGGAGAATGAAACAAGGATATTGTTCATTGTTGAAAAAAATGTACCGGGGGTATTTATGTTCAATGGACGATTGAGAAAGCATAGGTGGGTACTACCGTTTGTATTGCTTGTAGTTATCATATGGTGCTCTTCGGTTAAAACCGATACCATCCACTCCCAGGCCCCCTATCAGGATAAAGAGGCCCATTCCATTCCCCTTGGTCTCGGTACCTTCACATCCTTGTATATCTCCAGCACAAAAGCGGAAGGTACACATAATTCAGCCCTGAGCCAGGATCTCCTCCTTCAGGTAGGAGGGGATTCGGATGGTGATCAAAGCTCCCAGGAGGAGGGTGCGGGTGCAAGCATCTGGTTTACTCTCCTGGCAATCTTTCTGGGAGGCCTGGCCCTCAATCTTACGCCCTGCATCTATCCCCTGATCCCCATCACTATATCCTATTTCGGTGGAAAGGGTGAGAGAATAAGAGGTCATACGATAGTTCATGGGATGGTATATATATTTGGCCTGGCTGTGACCAATTCCTTGGTGGGCCTTTTTGCCGCTTTATCAGGTGGTATGCTTGGCTTTGCCCTTCAGATCCCTCTTGTTCTGATCTTTGTAGCCGGCATCATGGTTGCAATGGCTCTGAGTTTCTTCGGGTTATGGGAACTCAGATTACCGATATGGCTGACACGGCCGGCATCGAAGAATTACGCTGGTTTCTTGGGAACATTCTTTATGGGTTTGACCCTCGGAATAGTAGCCGCTCCCTGCCTTGGTCCATTTATACTTGGATTGTTAATCTACGTAGGGCAGACAGGAGATCCCTTTCTGGGTTTCCTTTATTTCTTTGTCCTGAGTATCGGCCTGGGACTACCTCTCGCGGTTTTGGCCGTTTTGTCATCAGGGGCTATAGCCAGGTTACCAAGGTCAGGGGACTGGATGCTGTGGATAAGAAGGTTGATGGGCTGGGTTCTGATCGGTATGGCAGCCTTTATGATAGGCCCTGTGGTATCCCACCTTTTTGGAAGACACTGGCTCTTGGCCGGAGTAGCAGCAGCAGCAGGCATCCATCTTGGCTGGCTTGATAAGACAGGAGGCACGCTCAGGATATTTCCCTATCTCAAGAAGGCCATGGGAATCGCCCTGGTGTGCGGTGGAATCCTCCACCTGGTGCTCGCAACTCAGCACGTGGGGGGAATCGAATGGAGGCCATACGACGAATCTATTCTTGCAAAGGCTGTGGAAGAGAAGAAACCAGTGATCATAGACTTCTATGCTGACTGGTGTGGGCCATGTCGGGTAATGGAGAAGGAAGTATTTATGGATCCTGAGGTCGTAAAGTTAAGCCATAATGCTATTACCATGCGTTTGGACCTGACCAGCGTGAAACCATTTCATGATGAGGTAATGAGGAAGTATCAGATCCGGGGTATTCCAACAGCAGTTTTTATAAGCAGGCAAGGCGTTGAGGAAAGTAGCCTAAGAATCGTAGGCGCTGTCGATAAATCAGAGTTTCTCAAGAGGTTGAGACTGTTACTTGAGAAATCCTAAGCGCTAACCAGTGCCGTGGGGTCAGACCTTTGCTATTAGCTAAGAACATAAGCCTTTCAACCACCACATCCAGCCTAAATGTCATATCTTGGAATTCCTGCTCCATTGACACCCAACTGCCTTTATCCTATAGTTCCCTCACCCAAAGGGGATTTTTGTGACTGAATAGGCAAACCTGTCCTGTGATAAGGACGCTGGAGGAAAAAAATCATTCTCTCACTTTTCAAGGATAAGGTATTTTATGGTTGGGTGGTAACAGGAGCCGGATTTCTAATAGCTGTCGTCGGTCTTGGCACACGCTATTCCTTTGGGGTGTTCTTCAAATCCATTGAGACTGAGTTTGCCCTGACTCGAGGGGCAACCTCCGGGGTTTTTTCTATTTACATGTTGCTTTGCTGTGTGTTTGCTGTTTTGGGTGGACGGGCCTTGGACAGATATGGCCCAAAAGTAGTTGTCTTCCTGATGGGCTCGTTCACTGGCCTCAGCCTATTGCTAACCAGCCAGGCCAACTCTGCATGGCAATTACTGGTAAGTTATGGCCTGCTGCTCTCCTTAGGGACAGGGGCAATATATGCAGTGGTCAACTCAACGGCCTCCAGATGGTTTGACAAAAAACGGGGTTTTGTCTTGGGCATTACGACATCAGGAGGGGGATTTGGGGCAATTGTTATGGCACCATTTGCCACATACCTTATTTCTAACTTTGGCTGGCGTACGGCATTTATCGTGATGGGGCTAATTGCATGGCTGGTTATATCTTCCATGTGCCTGATATTAAAAAAAGACCCCGGTGATATGGGACTTCTACCCGACGGAGTAAAATCAGAGGCGGCCCAACCTGGTCCACAAAAGAAAGAGGGTAAGGCTCAGCTCACTGGCCCCTCCCTGCTACAGGCATCTAGAACCAGCAACTTCTGGTTCTTGGGGCTTGTCTGGTTACTCTTATCTCTAGATGTGCACCTAGTATTCGTTCATATTGTACCTTATGCTGTTGATATGGGCAACTCGTTGATGGACGCAGCTATTATCCTTGCTCTGATTGGTGGCACTACTATTCCGGGGCGGCTACTGGTAGGGAGGGCCTCAGATACCATAGGCAGAAAAGCACCGGCTATCGCCTGTGCCCTCCTTCAGGTTGGAGCATTACTGTGGCTGATGTGGGCACGGGAGTTGTGGATGCTCTATGTATTTGCCATAGCCTTTGGTTTCTTGTGGGGAGGCTTTGGTGTTCTGACAACGGCCCTCATTGGCGATGTATTTGGAATGCGTAGCATCGGGGCAATTATGGGGATGATGTCTGCTGGTTGGGCCCTTGGAGCAGCGAGTGGACCGGCAATAGGGGGATACATATTTGATGTCAGTGGTACCTATTTCATGGCCTTTGCAGCAGGGGCAGTAGCTATTCTATTAGCAGCCCTGCTTGTGGCTCTCGTAACCATCTCTTATGGCAGCGAGGCTTCGGTAGTAAAATGAGCCGAAAAATCTTAATGGTGAACCCAAATTTGATGAAACCACCAGTGGCACCGGTGGGTCTCGATTATCTGAACAGCAAGCTGCAACAGGCCGGATTTGAGGTAAGGCTATTAGACCTGGGATTTTCCAATGAGGTGGATAAGCAGATCGAGCATGCTATGGATGATGACTACCTGTTTATTGGTATTAGCCTGCGTAATGTAGATGACTCCTATTTTGCCAGTCAAGATTTTTGCCTCCAGAGAAGCCGGGAAATTATAAGCAAGATAAGAAAATCTTCTGGCTGCCCCATAGTTCTGGGAGGAGTTGGATTCTCCATATTCCCTATCCAGGTAATGCAATACTGTAATGCGGACTTCGGGATCTATGGCGACGGTGAGCTTGTGCTCTGTATGTTGGCCAGGGCCCTGCGGGAGAAAACAGACTATACATCTATTCCAGGCTTGCTCTATAAAGATAACGATGGCTACCGGTTCAACCCGACCCGGTATCTGGAGCTTGAGAAAATGAGCCTTGCCCAGCGCGGCCTGGTAGACAATGTTCGTTATTTCCAGGAAGGGGCAATGGTCGGCTTTGAGACAAAGCGGGGCTGCGACCGGGCGTGCATCCATTGTGCTGACCCCGTGGCCAAAGGCCGGAAGGTCAGATCCAGGGACCCCGGAGACGTGGCCATGGAGCTTAAGGGACTCCTTGAACAGGGGATAACTCATTTCCATACGGGGGACTGCGAATTCAATGTGCCGGAAGACCATGCCAAGGCTGTTTGTCGGGCCATTATTGACCAGGGCCTGGGTGATAAGATTCAATGGTATGCCTATTGTGTAGCTGTGCCCTTTTCTGAAGAGCTTGCAAATCTGATGCACAAGGCAGGATGTGTGGGCATAGATTTCACAGTCGACTCCGGTAACGACGGGCAACTCCAGCGGCTGGGCCATCTGCATCGGGTAAGCGACATTACCGGGCTGGCTCGATTATGTCACCGCTGTGGCTTCTCCTTTATGTTCGACCTCTTGTTAGGCGGGCCTGGGGAGACACGCCAGACAGTAAGGGAAACCCTTGAACTAATGAAAAGCCTTGAGCCCACGCGAGTAGGCATTAGCCTCGGGGTTCGGCTCTATCCGGATACCCCATTGGGGAAAATGGTCAAGAAACAAGGGGTAGCCAGACAGAACCCCCATCTTCAGGGCACAATTGATGATAATTCCACTATGTTAAGGCCCTTGTTTTATCTGTCCCACGAACTGGGTGATGACATTGAGTCATATATTGGGGAGTTAATTAAAGGCGACGGCCGTTTTTTCTTTGTTAGCAAGGAACAAAAAACTCAGGACTATAACTATAACGATAATTCTCAACTCATGGAGGCTATCAAAAATGGCTATCGCGGCGCCTTCTGGGACATCCTGAGAAGATTGAGGGAAGAAGGCGGGCTCTTATCAATCCAATAGGTATGGGAGTCAATGGCCGATATGTATATCCATATAGGAGAAATCTTAGCAAGAAACGCACGGATGTATGCAGATGAGGTTGCCCTCGTCGAGAGGATACCGGCTGAAGGGAAAAGATGGGAGATTACATGGAAACAATTAGATGAACGTGCGAACCGTTTTTCAAATGTGCTCACAGAACAAGGCATCAAAAAAGGCGATAGGGTAGCACACCTTATGCATAACTCCATCAATTGGCTCATTGCCTATTTTGGCATTGTCAAAACAGGGGCATGGGTTGTACCCCTCAACTTCCGCTTCACAAGCGCCGATATCAAATACTGCGTGGAGGTTGCAGAGCCAAAACTCCTGCTCTTCGGTGAGGAATTTACAAATCGGATAGATGCGATAAGGGATCAGGTACCTGCAAAACATTACATCTGTGCGGGCAACGAAATCCCGGTCTATGCTGACGCTTTTGAGAAGGTACTTGAAGATGCGCCGGCGACCCCGCCGAGTGTTGGGCTTGGTGCTGATGACCCCTGTGGGGTGTACTTTACCTCCGGCACCACAGGTCAGCCAAAGCCGATCCTTCTGACCCACAAAAACATGGTCTGCGCCTGTATAACGGAAAAGGTGCACCATGGACAGACCAGGGATGATAGCTTCATTCTTATACCCCCTCTCTACCATACCGGTGCAAAGATGCACTGGTTTGGCAGTTTTATTGTCGGTGGCCGCGCTGTGATCCTGAAGGGGGTCTCCCCTGAATGGGTACTGGAGGCCGTGAGCGAAGAGGGAGGCACTATTGTCTGGCTTTTGGTCCCATGGGCTCAGGATATCCTCTTGAAGCTCGATAGCGGAGAATTAAAGTTGAAGGACTATAGACTCGATCAGTGGAGACTCATGCACATCGGAGCTATGCCCGTTCCTCCATCCCTGATCAAGCGCTGGAAGGAATACTTCCCCGATATGGATTATGATACTACCTACGGTTTAAGTGAATCCTCGGGACCGAATTGCATGCACCTCGGAATCGAAAACCTTCACAAGGTTGGCTCTATAGGCCGCCCAGGATTCAATTGGGAGGCGCGTATTGTTGGAGAAGATGGACGGGATGTACCGAGCGGTGAAACAGGGGAGCTCATTCTTCGTGGTGACGGGATAATGACGGGATACTACAAGAATCCTGAGGCCACAGCCAGTGCTTTAAGGGATGGATGGCTCTACACGGGGGATATTGCCAAAAAGGATGAAGATGGCTTTGTCTATCTTGTCGACAGAAAAAAGGATGTCATCATCACGGGTGGTGAAAATGTCTTTCCTGTTGAGGTTGAACATTTCATTTATAAACATCCCAGTGTGAAAGATGCCGCAGCCATTGGCTTCCCGGATGAACGCCTGGGTGAGATCGTTGCCATCGTCATTGATGTGGTTCCGGGGAAAACCCTGACCGAAGAAGAGGTTCTCAAATACTGCGAGCAGTTGCCCAGATATAAGAGACCTCGCAAGGTCTTCTTCGGGGAAGTTCCTCGAAACCCCACAGGCAAGATAGAGAAGCCGAAACTGAGAAAAAAATACATAGGCAGGGAAGAGGCCTTTAAACTCTAACCCTAGTGAAGCACCCCACCCTTCCAGGCAGGACATTCCGGCGGTTCCATCAGATGGCGCCCTCCGGGCAAAAGGCAAACAATCCATATAAGGAGATCGAGCCTCTTGGGCGCATAGGAAAAAAGGGTTCACGGTTCAATATCGGCGGATGCGCATTTCATTGCGCACAAGACAGTCATATTAGCGGCTTTTCATCTGCCGCATAAAGGAGGGAAGGAATATGCCAGAGTTCGTTTATTCTAATGTTGAAAGGGAAATGGAGGTCTACGGCTACGACTCTTTCGTGAAGAGCCACTGTCGCATGTGCCACGGCGGGTGCGGAGTAATCGTCTATGTGAAAGGCGGAAAAGTCGCCAAGATTGCCGGTGATCCCGAGTGCCCCATAAATCACGGGACGCTGTGCAGTAAAGGACTTGCCTCGGCACAGCTGGCCTATCATCCGGACAGGCTTACCTACCCTGTCAAAAGGGTCGGTCCCAAGGCGAGCGGCAAATGGGAACGGATCTCCTGGGATGAAGCCCTGGACACCATAGCAGAGCGCATCCTCAAATATAAGGAGGAGTACGGGCCTGAATCTGTCGTGTTCGGCTACGGGACCGGCCGGGAAAATGAGGCAGTGATCTACCGCATTGCCAACTGCCTTGGTTCCCCGAATGTACTGACGGCAGGTCATTTCTGCTATGGCCCCCGATTATCGACAAGCATCATCACCTGCGGCACGAATCCCATCGTGGACTACGAGAATTTCCCCAAGTGCATCATGATGTGGGGAAACAACGTGACCATCGTCAATGCCGACGAATACAAGGGTGAACCCTTCTCGGTAGCCCTTGACCACGGCGCCAAGCTCATCATCGTTGATCCCAGGCTGACCCGTCCGGCAGCACGGGCCGATATATGGCTCCAGTTGAGGCCCGGCACCGATGCTGCCCTTGCCCTTGGGATGCTCAATGTGATCGTCAACGAGGAGCTCTACGATAAGGAATTCGTCGAAAATTATACCCATGGCTGGGAGCAGTTCGTCAAGAGAGTCAACGAATACCCGCTCACAAAAGTAGAAGAGATTACCTGGGTCCCCAAAGAGAAGATCAGAGAGGCGGCACGGCTCTTTGCAGCGACAAAACCGGCCGCCATTCAGTGGGGTGTAGCCATCGAGCAGCAGAATAACTGCGCAGACAATGACCGGTTACTCATGTTCCTCATGGGGTTAACCGGCAATATCGACGCGCCTGGCGGGCAGGCCCTCTACCGGACGCCCGATATCATTAACGTCGGTCACTTTGGCGCCCACGGCATGCTCCCCAAGGATCAGTTCGCAAAACGCCTGGGAGGTGACCGTTTCCGTCTTGCCTCACGGTTTGCCATTCTGCAACCGAAATGTGTCTTTGATGCAATCGTCGATGAAGAGCCCTACCCGGTAAAGATGCTCTTTTTGATTAGCTCCAATCCCGTGATCACCCGTCCCAATGCCAAAGAGGTCTACCGGGCCCTTGAGAAGGTCGAATTCATGGCCGTGGCCGACTTCTTCCTGACCCCTACGGCAGAACTTGCAGACATCGTGGTGCCTGCCGCGACCTGGCTCGAGATGGATTACATCGGTGACTACTGGAAGCGTCACGGCTATATCCTGCCGCGGCGCAAGGTCATCCAGGTCGGCGAATGCCGCTCAGACCACGAGATGCTCAACGACCTCGCCCACCGGATCGGCCAGGGCGAATACTGGTGGGACAACTTCGAGCAGGCCCTCGATTATATCCTCCATCCCATGGGCATAACCTGGCAAGATTTCAAGAAGATGGATTATATCAGGGGAGAGGTGAAGTACTACAAGTACAAAGAGAGAGGCTTCTCTACTCCCACGAGAAAGTTTGAGCTCTACTCCACGGTCCTCGAAAAGATGGGATACGATCCGCTCCCTCAGCACAGGGAACCGCCTGAAAGTCCGGTGAGCACACCGGAAGTTTATAAGGAATATCCCTATATCCTGATTACCGGCGTGCGGCCGCCCGGCTTCTTCCACACGGAAAATAGACAGGTCCCCTGGCTCAGAGAGCTTCACAGGGACCCCATCGTTGAGATCCATCCCGATGCGGCCGCAAAGGAAGGCATTAAAGAGGGCGATTGGGTCACCATTGAGTCCCGTCGAGGAAAGGTGAGACAACGGGCCAGGCTCGCCATTGGACGCGACCCCCGGATTGTGTCGGCCCAGCATGCTTGGTGGTTTCCGGAGCAGAAAGATCCAGGTCATGGATGGGATGAGTCCAACATCAATGTCCTCACAGAGGATGCCCTGGAGGGGATGGACCCCGCAATAGGTGCATCAAATCTGAAGACAGCCCTGTGCCGGATATATCCGGAAAAGCAAGAAGGAGGCCTGTCATGAATAACTACAAACTGATTATCGAAGAGTTCGCCTGTTGGGGATGCAAGGCCTGCGAGGTAGCCTGCAAACAGGAGTACAATGATCCCCCTTTTGGCACCTACGATCCTTCGAAGGGTAGGGATGCGGTCAAATATGTATCTGTCTGGGAGGATGGTCCGAAATACGTGGACCGCGAGCTCTATTTCATGTGGCGTGTGAACGTCTGCAAACACTGCGATGATCCCGTCTGTGCCACGGCCTGCCCCGAGGATGCCATTACC
>Ga0114930_10004009_pt1 | contig 12594 bp, 10 predicted proteins | sample AnhtaG_FD_87300 | JGI IMG/M metagenome (GOLD analysis project Ga0114930, IMG submission 87300) | Deep subsurface microbial communities from Anholt, Denmark to uncover new lineages of life (NeLLi) - Anholt_01485 metaG | ecosystem: Environmental > Aquatic > Marine > Oceanic > Sediment | place... | reverse complement strand
TAAGGTAAAAGGGGACGAAATAATGTGAATTTTGTTTTAATTAATTGTTGTGGTAAAATTTCGTCAAAGAGTTCTCGATAAAGCTTCGCAATTTTTTTCAGATTCTCTATTGAATCATTATAAACACTATAATATAATTCAAATACCCCTGGAAGAAGCGGAAGTATTCCAAACTGATTTCCAATCTTGAGAATCGTGCCTCGCTGAGCAAGACGGTCCAAAACTTCTTTAACCTCAGCTTTGGGGAATTCAGATACCTTGGCTATTTTCCGAGCTGAGCTAAGCTTTCCTACACCTTCGAAATAGGATAAGATCTTGATTTCCTCATCATTCCAGAGAGTTTTTAATAATTCAAAGATTTTTTTGTGTTTAGGTGCATATACGGGTCCTAACTTCAGTTTTTGTCTAACAACTTCGTAATAATCTATTTCAGACATTTGTTTTCCCCATTAAATTTTATCAAAACTTACTTATTTATCATTTTTTATAATTAAAGAATTATATGGTTTGTAATAGAAATAAAGAAAAAATATGAAGAAGGAATGTGTTTATAATGCCAACTCGAGTCCAAGCGACTAAATTAGATAACGTAACATTTAAGGTAAAGGTAAAAGATTTTCCAGAATTTATTATGGATGAACCTGAGTCATTCCATGGAAATGATAGAGGTCCATCAGCGGGTGAGTATTTATTAGTATCAATCGCAGGATGTCAAGGAGTCTCATTCCAGTTTTGTCTTCAAAAGTTTGGTATTGAGGTTGAAGATATGGCGGTGACAGTAGAATCAAAAATAACACATGTGTTTCGTGAAAAATATGAGCGAGAAATACTCAATATCGTAAAAATAAACATTGTAATTGATGTTAAGCTGAAAAACCCAGAAGATCAAGAAGACTTATTAGAATGTTTTGAGGTTTATAGAAAATACTGTGTTGTAACAACCTCTGTGGAAAATGGAATCCCGTATGAAGTAAAATTAAACCACTCATCATAAGAGAGCGGGGTTTTCTTGGCGAATGATGAGAAATGCTTAATATGTCGGAAACCAATTACGGAGAATTTAGTGAGATGCCCCTATTGCAACACTGGAGCACATAAGGATGAATTACAAAGCTGGATCCGCCGACATGGCACCTGTCCTCGTTGCGGACGAGAATTAAAACCGTATGCTACTTAAATAAAGATACATAAATCTGTTTAGAATAAATATTTTAAGTTCTAATTGTTGTACTTTAATGAAGGAAAGATAGGAAGAAGTATAATGACCGGGCTCAAAACGGATGTGCTGAAAGCGATAGTGGTCTCCAAATTTGGTCAAATGGGGCCAGAAGCGGTGGCGTGCTATCCGGATATTTTTAAGGAACTAACCCTCACGGATATTTCAATAAAGGCAGTATCAATTTTAGCTGGGGAAGATGGGACACTACCTGATCCAGAGAATCTTTCTGTGTTGCCCATGCCCAAATTGAAGATGACCTCCGTGATTTTTATGTTTGAAATTCCCAACCCCGAAGCCCGAGGGGGGGTCGTTCTCGCGGCGCTATCAGTCCTCTTCAATCACAAATATACGTCAGTAATCTATAAAATGATGGATGATTTGGTAAGATTAATCACACCCATGGAGAAATTAAAAGGGCCAATGAAAAAGAGTGAGGATATTACAGATTCTCTTGCCCAACTTTACAAACAAATTGAAGAATTTTTGAATATAAGCCAAGACGATGAGGTTACTCGATACCAAATAACGGCACAAGCACAGAAAACGTATAAATTTAAGTATTCATTCAAAATAATTGTGATAGGTGATGGGCGAGTAGGGAAAACCACGCTCCTATTACATTTTGTTGATAAAGCATTTCGTGAGTTATATATCCCCACGATAGGAATTCAAGTGTCTCTTAAGAACTTCGATTTTGAAGAAACCACTTTGGTTAAATATAATCTCTGGGATATCGCCGGACAGGATCTCTTCAAACAAGTTCGGAGTAATTTTTATATAGGGAGCCAAGCTGTGCTAATTTGTTTCGATGTAACAAATAGTGGGTCGTTTAAAAACGTTGAAAATTGGTATAAAGATATGAAAATATCTATTGATAAAAAAATCCCGGTCTTTCTTGTGGGGAATAAAATAGATTTGCCCCGAGTCGTCAGTAAGGTAAACGCAAAAGAGATGGCAAAGAAGCTAAATGGGTTCTATGTTGAGACTTCAGCAAAAACGGGAGAAAACGTTGAAAAAGTTTTTGAAGACTTGGCTCGTATTCTAATTAAGAAGGATGATAATGTTGCAGAGTGGTTATTGAAAGATTAATGAAAACACTCTGAAACATTAAATTCAGAGGCATCTCAGAAATGGGGAGAATTTGGTGATGGATAAACGGGAAAAAAAATCGAATAAGGAGAAAAGAGGAAAATCTGAGGTTTCTTCGTCTAAATCTCGGATAAAGGAGGGGGAGGAAGAGGCAGAAGTGCAAGAAGCATCGGACCAGCAAGACTTTGAAGAAACAGCTGAAGAGGAGAAGTTAAAAAAAAAATCTGAAGATGTAGAAATACACGAAAAACCCAAAGAAAACAATTTACAGGACGAATCCGAAGAGGCAAGGGTGGATGAGGTTGGGGAGAAAGAAGTAGAGAAGGAATCCGAAGACATAGAAATAAAGAAAGATTCCAAGAAAAGTGATAGAGAGGAAGAAACTAAAGGGAAGAGTGTAGATAAGACGGAAGAGAGAGAGGAATTACCCAAAGAGATAGCTGTAAATGAGGATCTTGATGCCACTACTAATTTTGTTAAGAGTATAAGTAAAGGTAAACAAGTGAATAATCCTGTAATCTCAGATTTCAAGACTGAACTTGAGCAAGAACTTGTGATGTATTCTGAAATACAAACGGCTTTGATTAAAGAGAAATGAACAATTGAGGCTTTAACAAAAAAATTGAGAGAGAGCAAGACGCAACATAAGGAAACAGAAATCCAATACGATAAGGAAATTGTGGGTAGGGATTTAGAGATTAAGGTTTTTAGACGCGCTCTAAAGAATTTGTCAGATGAAGTTGAACGAGTTAAAAGAAAATCGAGATTAATTAGAGAAAAATTCGAAATAGGTATAATTTCGGAAATAAGAACGTTTTTAACAAAGAAATTAGATGAAATAGAGAAGGTTCAGCCCCAAAAAACTACGATTGAGGAAAAAACTCAACATTATTTAACAACAATTCAGGAATTAGAAACCACTGTTAATCTGAAAAATACTCAACTTAGAACGCAAAATGAGGAGATAAAAAGGTTGAGAACGGAAATTTCACGAACCAAACCTTCTCAGGAGAAACTAAAAAACTTGGTTATTCGAGTAAATCAAGAAAATAAAAAATTTAAGTCATATGTTGAGAAACTTATTAAAGATAATGTATTCCTCAGGAAAGAACTGGATCAGATTAATGAAGAATTAAGTAAATAAGCTAGATGTAAGCCCGGAATAGTTCAAAGACACGATCGACCATAAGTCCGGCACTCTTAAATTGAGTCAATTCACCGCTCCACTGCTTCAGATTTTCTTCGAATTCTTTTTCAAACTCCTTAGTGAGTTGTGCTAATTTCTTTTCATGCCATTTAGAACTGGTGCCATTAAGAATTAAAGCAGATAGAACGTGTTCTCCTTGATTCAATAGGATTTCAAACTCCTGATAAGCCATCTTTTGAATGGGGACTGATTTGGACTTTATTTCGGTTCCAAAAGACCCAATGGCAGTGATGAATCCGCTAATCAAATCGGGGTTAAGTTCCCAGGACCCCAATTTTCGATGGAATAAGGCGGAGCCAATTTCACGGTGGATTATTAAAAGATAGCGGAGTTGTAACAAATATTGTTTTTTATCTTCAATAGCTTTTGGAATTTCTTCCTTTTTAAGATAATCTATCTGAAGAACCTCGCCGATTTCTTTCTTAATTTGTTCTAAGAATTTTTGAGTATCATCAATAATTGGTTCCAATGCCGAGATGGTAAGAATATCATTAATTGGATCGAGATTTCCGTCCAATCGAGAATTTGATATAAGATGAACGAGTTTATCTTTCAACTGAGATGATTTTATATTTACTGCTTTTGAAAGATACTTTAAATCAGTACGATGACCTTCAAATGCCTTAATTACATAGTAAATTCGTTCAATCAGCAAGTTTTCTGAAAGATTAGCTTCTAATTTTAGGAGAGCAGTCTCAGTTACCGTGATGGTCTTTGCCCATAATTGCACCTTATTTTCAGAGAATTCCACAAAATCTAAAAATTTCTTCGAATTCTCCTTAATAAACGAGTCGATTTGAGAACTTGCCTTTTTTATCAAAGTACGAATATTTTTAAAATCAGTGGTAAAGGTTTGTTCTTGCGCTAGAATCTTGGCATCTTCCAATGAATCATTATAAAGGCGCATTAGATTTGAGAAGCTCTTTGTTATCATCATTTTTTGATTTTTAATTATTAATCCTAACTTATTTTTTTGTGTAACCAAGTCTTTTTCTACGCTAAGACGATTAAGTTGATTCAAGAGCGTTTGCATTGATTCCTGAATGAAGTTTTTATCATTTTCCCATTTTGTAATTATTGTAACGACAAGTTTCTTGAAGGTTTTATAGCTCTTTGAAACATCCTTAATAAAATCATTAATTTCCGTTTGGAAATTGTTAGCTGTTTGCAAAAATTGAGAAATTTTAGTTTCCATCTTCGATTTTGCTTCACTTACATTCTCATGCTTGATTAACAATTCGATATGCTGTTTTAGAGCATCAAACTTATCAGTTTGGTCAGTTATAAACTTTTTGAGCCTTTTCTTCAGTTCTGCTTTTTTGGTCAGTTCGGTTTTTTCATGAAATCTGGTTAAAAGCTCTGCTTTTTGAGAAGTCCATTCAACCTCTAGTTGTTTTAATTCCTTTGACAGCATTGTTCGAAATTCATTGAATGTTATGTTAAAATGAGATATTTTAAAAATAGAGGATTCAATTTCTTTCTCTAACTCTTGAGGAGTTTCTGTGATGAAAGCTGTTAGTATATCATCTAGGGTTTCTAATTCCTTTGAGGCTAAATCAAACTCTTTATTCTCAATTTTTTCCACAACAATTTTTTGGTTTGCCTCTAGTTGTCCTTTAAAGGTGCTAATTTTTTCATTGATTCCTTGGGGGATTTTTTCGCGAGTAGCTAGAATGTCTGCAATTTCTGCCGATAATTGCTTTAAATCATCTATTTTTGAGTTTACAAGATTTTTTGCAACGGTTATTTCTTGTGATAGTTGAGATAGTTCAAGTGATTTGCTAAATTGTGAAAATTTTTCCGAAAGATCATGAGTAAGAGAGTTGATAGTCTTATTATAAGTGTTAATTTTCGTTTGGGCCGTTTGCTGATTCTTGTAATTCTGTTGAAACGTTTTTTCAAGATCATTACTTAATAATTCGACTTTGTCTGTGATTTGCCCTAGATAATGTTCAAAATTGGAGATAATTCGTTGTTCATTTGTAAGGGTTTCTTCGTGTTCTTTATCTTGTTCTTTATTATCTATAAGAACAGTGATCCTTTCTTGAAATTTATCCATATAGATTTTTAATGTTTCTTTATTAGAAGACCAGTCAGCTGTAAATTCATGGATGCTACCCTTAAAATCAATATACTCGAACTTGGAGATTATTTCAGTTAAAGTCTTATCAAATTTGTCGATTTGTTCGAGGATGTCAGCTTTTCCCTGTTCTAGTCTTTCACGTGCTTGTTTTATTTCCTTTTTATCAAGCCAATTTAAAATTTCATGTTCAAGAGTTTCCGGTAATTCGAGTAAGGACTGAAAAGCCTCCTCGATCTCCTTTCGATTATTTTTACTCAAACCCTTTTCTTTAAATACCTTATCAACCGGAATTGGATTATCCAATTGGAGCGCAATAAATTTTCTTGGGAGTTTAATGTCTGAAAAGACAAAGTATTTTTTAAATGTTTTCTTTATTTCTTGAACTTTTCCTTCAAGATATTTCCGGCTAATAAAATCCAAAACCGCCGTTTTAACACGTTCTTCGGCATTCTCAAACGGGAATCTCTTACTGAACTCAGTCAAATTTAACTCAGTCAGATTTTGATTTTGGATGGTTTGGATTAAACTTTTGCCAACATCATATGTGATTTTATTGCTTTGATCCAGGTGCTCATTGAAAAAATTGAGCTGGTCTAAAATTTTTCCAGGGTACCAATCTTTTGATAACAGATGGTAGGCCACATATTCTATAAAACCGCTAGAGACTGAAACCTTTTCAGTGATGGGATCTAAAAAGATTTTGTATTCGGAGATACTTTGTTTGAGAATTAATTCTTCTAAATGTTCGACTAACGGGTCGAAGATCGTTAGAAAGATTAAGTGGCTTTGTACGGTGCTTAGGATATTTGAACTAGTATCCATTATCTGCTCTGAATAACCTCCATCGTTTCGTGTTAATCCAAGTAAAAAGGTGTAAATACCCCCTAAGTGAATTAAATTGAGTTGATCGAGCAGATAAAACGCTGAAACACACCAAAAGGTATCGGAAACCACTGGAACCTTTTTTGCAATTCCAAATCCGCTATTTTTATGCTGGAATGGGATAATATTTTGTAATAAAGAGTGAAAATCACTATTTCCCTCTTCTTTAATAAGGATATAAGATAATACTTGAAAAACGCGTTCGATCTCTTGAATATATTGATCTCTTTTGAGCGAACTAAGCAGACTTTTCATGTCTAACTTATCAATACTTTTCAAGATTTTTAAGGTATTAATAGCAAAGAATGTAGATTTATAGGAAGGTTTTCCTTTACAATCAATGCATTTTTCAAATTCGCAATGGAGAAATCCTCTATTTTTTTGGAGACTCAAAATAAACTCAATGTCCTCAGAAAGGTTCTCTTGACAGGTCTCGCAGAGACGCGATGGAGATCCGCTAACAACTCTGCTGCATAAAATGCAAGGTCGCTTCTCGGGTATCAAAAGAGCTTCGCAATTGAAGCACTGCTCACCTTTAAAGAGTTGTCGCTGCCCGCATTCAGGACAGAAGAGTTTCTCATCAACTATACGTTCACTAAATACGTTCGTTATGTAGAGGAGTGCGATTGCGTAAAAAGTTGACCAAAGATCGGCGTTTGTACCTTTGATCCTATTTGAATAACCGCCAGAATGTATGCGATGTCTCAAAACAAAAGAAATTAACTTCTTATACTGAGTTTCAGGTAAGAAATTTACTTTTTTTAATGAGATTACAGCCCAAAAAGTTTCTTCTAGTGTATTGTAAAATCCATCGTTATTTTGCTCTAACTCTAGAAATCTAGCCATTGCTTTGGCATCGATAGGAAGGCTCAATTGAAATTTTGAGTCCTCTGCCTCCGTAATCCATGGAATCTTATTTGTCATATAGTAACCGATTTATTTTTAGTGCTAATGAATAATAAGCATTCAGAAATATTTATCTTAAGGGTTAATCTTCTATTGAACTGAATTTTATTGGAGCGAGAAATTATGCTAGGGATCGTAGGCATCGGAGTGTATCTCCCCTATTATAGGATTAAACTGTCAGATATAGCTGAGGCTTGGAATCGGAGTCCGAAAATACCAGGTGAAAAAACGGTTCCAGCCCCAGATGAAACAACATTGACCATGGCGCGTAATGCAGTTGTTAATGCATTAAAACACGCTGACATTACAAACCCCGAGGAAGTTGGAGCGGTCTTTTTCTGTTCCAATTCAAGCATGATTGAAGGATCCTATGCACAAGATATTGCTATTGCTGTGGGATTGAAGCCTGATGTGACTATTGCAGATCTCCATGGATCTCCACGAAGTTTTACGACAGCTATTCAAATGTGTGTGGATGCGCTTAAAACGCAACGGATCAAGTATGGATTAATTATCGGGGCGGATATCCTTGTCGGAGGATTAGGAACGAGCGCCGCTGATACAGCTTCAGAATATGTCTCAGCTGCGGGAGCTGGTGCAATTATCTTGGGAAATGATGGAGTTATTACCGAGCTTGAGGGAATATCCTCTTCAATGAGTGGTATGAAAGAACGCTGGCGAGCTTTAGACGAAAAATTCCCACGAGTCGGAGATGGGAGATTCATTCGCGATGTTGGGTACATTAACGTTGTTGTCCAAGCGGGAAAGGGACTTATGGAAAGTTTAAAGCGTCCAATAGGAGGGTTCAATCATATCATCCTACAACAACCGCAAACCGCTTGGGTATCCCGAGCGTTAAAGAACTTGGGAACCCCGAAGGATTCTCTTAAAAAGGTTTTATCAGGTCCAGGTTTCCTGCTCGGAAAATTTGGTGATATCGGGGCAGCTTGCCTACCGGTCGCCTTGGCAGAGGTGTTGGATCACGCTCAAGCTGATGAGACGATTTTAACCATCTCATATGGCGCAGGAGGCAGTGATGCGCTTAGCTGGAATGTCCAGAAATCCATCAACGAGAAGAGGAGCAATGCCACACCTGTTGAAAAATTCCTGAAATATAAGGAGTATCTAAATTATACCACCCATCTCAAATATAATAAGGTGATTTCGCAATTCGTATAATGAAGATCTAACAGGAGATGAAAAAATGTCAACGCCACCACTTTATCGGGACCTTTCGATTAATATGAAGTTTGAAGGAATGAAATGCTTGCAGTGTGGATACATAGCATATCCAGAATATCATCGAATTTGTTTAAAGTGTGGGACGATTGACCAATGGGAACGAGTCAAACTCAGCCCAACGGGAACGGTCCATACTTACATAGTCTCATATTACTTACCACCGGAATTTGAAACCCCCCTCCCATTAGCGATTGTCGACTTGGATCCGCCAGGTGGACGAATTTATGCCATCGCTACAGAGACCAAAGCCGAAGATATGAAAGTAGGCCTACGGGTGGAAATTGAATTCCGTGAAATATATCATAAAGATGGATTAAGTATCCCATCATTCAAATTTAAACCACTTCGGGAGTGAGAGATAATGAAAAAAGATGTAGCAGTAGTAGGAAGCGGGATGATTAATTTTGGCGAGTTGTTTGATAAAAGCGTAGATAATATGATCGAAGATGCTTACATCAATTGCCTGAAAAATGTCGATAAAGGTATTGACCCAAAGGAAATTGAAGCAGCATGGCTTGGATCAGCCTACGAGCGCTCTGGCGCCTCATTAGCTGTTCCCACGGGTCTCTTCCGGATTCCGATCAGTCGGAATGAGAACGGGTGTGCAACCGGGAGTGATGCGGTAAGAAATGCTTACTTTGCCGTTAAGGCAGGAATTTATGATGTTGTACTGGTTGTTGGGGCGGAAAAGATGCGGGATGCCGCAGGCGGGCTGGTTGCCAAGGCAGCTGCCAAATCAGGCATCGATATGTGGCGGTACCGAGCACGAACCATGCCGTCCTTTTTTGCCCTTCGTGGAACTCGACATTTCCATGAATTCGGTTCAGGTCGAGAGCATCTCGCTATGATCTCGGTAAAAAATCATCATAACGGTCATCTCTATCCTTATGCCCATTATAAGTTCGAGACCACTGTGGAAAAGGTATTAAAGGCCCCGATGGTTGCGTGGCCGCTCGGGTTGTATGACTGTTGCCCGATCACCGATGGTGCTTGCGCAATCATCATCACTAGTGGTGAAATCGCGAAAAAGTATACGGACACGCCCGTTTTTATCGAAGGCACTGGATGTTCGGTGGATAGCTGGATGCGAGGTCTGGATGAAAGTTTTATAGGCTTCCCTGCAACAGTGGCTGCGGCCAAGGAAGCGTATAAAATGGCAGGTATAACCGCCAAGGACGTGCAAGTAGCGGAAGTGCACGACTGTTTCACCGTCACTGAGATGCTTGATTACGAAGATCTCGGCTTTTGTAAGAAGGGTGAAGGTCATAAGATGATTGAGGAGGGTGTGGTCAACTTGGATGGGGCACTGCCCGTCAATCCCTCAGGGGGCTTGATTGCAAAGGGGCATCCTATAGGCGCCAGTGGCGTCGCGCAAATTGCGGAAATTTATGAGCAATTAAAGGGAGTGGCAGGTAAAGTTCAAGTTCCCGATGCGGAAATTGGGTTGCAACATAACATCGGCTTGGGTCGTGGCGCGACTGGTTCAGCCAGCGTCGTACATATCTTGAGGCGTTGAGAAACCCTTTATTTAAGTTTAAACCGTTACGGGGTCAAATCGAAAAAGAATATCTCATCTTACCTTTTAATTAAGATGGCACATAATTCGGCATTGTGATTAGTCGGGGATACCTTTTCATACACTCGTTCAATCTTCCAATTCTCATCAATGACCCAGGTGCGCCGCTTCACTTTCCCCTCAGCTAAAGCGCCAAATGCCTTCGCGGCAACTAGTTGGGGATCTGCCAGTAAGGTGAAGGGGAGATTATACTTCTCAACAAATTTCTTATGGGAAGCAACGGAATCTTTAGAAATTCCAATGATCTTAATACCAGCTTTGTCATAATCTTCGATACTATCTCGAAAATTCTTCGCTTCAGTGGTGCAGCCGGGGGTATCATCCTTGGGATAGAAATAAACTACTAACTTTTGACCTTTGAAGTTACTCAATTTAACCAAAGTTCCATTCTGATCAAGTAATTCAAAATCGGGTGCCAGATCTCCTTCTTTTAGCATATTTATTCACCAAACAATTAATTAGCTGAAGAATCCTTGACGAATTTAAAATATGTACCTAAGGATTGCTAAAAACTGGACTCAAACAAGTTCTAGCATTTATTGAGGGGGCAGCCAAGTACCGCAAGCCTGACAAAATTCAGCAGAAGGATATTATCTATACCACAAAAGGGACAGGTTCTGACGTTCTCTCGTCGCGGTTGAACTGATCGCACTTCTTCTACAATATATATAAGTGATTTTCTTGGTTTATCCTCGCGTTCGTTATATCGATGTAGATTTGGTTGCATATCTTTTTTAGAACTTATAGATGAGGAATGAGAGATATTTCCACGACGTGGATGTCGTGTCTGTTGTGTTTCTTCACCAGGCTTTTCAAGAATAGAACTTGGTTGATTTTCACGATCGAAGCGTAAGAAATCATCAAGTGGCATTCTAAGCATGAGCAAATACCTGCTAAATTTTTGTGCTTCATCAGGGACTAGATTATAAATGCCGCGTGAAACCTTATCGTGAAGATCCTGCCAATAAAGGTTCTCTGCTGGTTGTGGTAAGGTGATAATTTTCGTTCTCAAATCATTTATTAACTCAGCTATTGAAGAGTCCCGCTCGTATCCCCCGAGCCATTTCATATTATGGAATTTAATAAGGCGTTCTAGCATTTCAAATGCGTCAAGGATAAAATCGTTATATCGTTTTTCTTGGCGGGCGGTCTCTGCTATTTGAGAATAATGCTTAGATTCAGCCAGAGTTTTTTCCATATCAAGATCTAATATCAGAGGTCCACCTCTACGAGCTGTCGAAACGACTTGGACCTTGGGATTATAATCGACGACATCATTCCAACACCCCCTTGATATTACTTTTTTTCGTAATTTGTCGCAGTTCAGACATTGAATTCCAAGTTTGTGTGGGATATCGAAAACCATTTTAAGAATACTCGCTTCAAGATCATCCCGTTGTAACTTGAGCAAGTGTTTATTTACCGCTCCGCAAGAGTCAGAGCGTGGAAAATTGTCCCTAAGTAAATCAAGCCATTGAACTTTATCCTTAATGGGTAGCTTATGTTTATATTTCTTAGAGCAGATTGGGCACCGTGATTGCACCGCAAAATAGCTCTCTTTTTTAATAATTTGAACTGGAACTATGACTTCTTTATTACATTTCTTCTTTTTACATTGAAATTTCTCTAAATAACTCAACAATCTCACCCTAATCAAATAACAGTTATAATAACAATTTAAATCCTTTTAAAATTGTCTGAGATGTTATCAATTAGAAGATTAAAATAGGAGAACTTCTATTTTTATGATAAATTTATTTGCTCAAGAGTTGTGTGTATGAAATATACCTATGCGGACATCCCAGATGATGTGAAAGCGAAACCTTATTTTCCCCTCCTCGTGAATGTCTGGGAAATTTATCAAACGTATGGCTGGGAACGTACATTAAAATTTATCTATGAGTGCCAAGAGGGTGTGTATGACTTCTTTGAAACCCGTCTGAATGAGTCAATAGGGACTTCAAAAGATTTAATGGAAGGGAAATTCACCGAAGAGCAGGAGAAGAAAGTATTATCGTACATCCTTATCATTCCCAGCTTAACAATCAGATCCGATCTTATCCAAGGGACGCAAAAATTGATCGCGGGGGATTCGACGGATATTACGTTCATCTCGCTAGATGATGTAACCGGGGAGATCTTTGCGCTTTTGAATGGGCATTTAGAAGATGGAATACCTGTGGATTGGTGGCTGGTGAGACCGGACGATGAATTACTCGAGAGACGGCATATGAAACTTGGCTACAAGTTAAAGGAGATTCCAAGGCGGTTTAATAACTTGACTAAAGCCGCAGGCAGACTCCTTGAGGTGTTTCAAGACATTCGGAACGAACGGACGCCACAATGGGCAAATTCGCGGTATTCCACCGCAACAGTCTGGGTTTCTTTTG
>Ga0114930_10004005_pt1 | contig 12605 bp, 13 predicted proteins | sample AnhtaG_FD_87300 | JGI IMG/M metagenome (GOLD analysis project Ga0114930, IMG submission 87300) | Deep subsurface microbial communities from Anholt, Denmark to uncover new lineages of life (NeLLi) - Anholt_01485 metaG | ecosystem: Environmental > Aquatic > Marine > Oceanic > Sediment | place... | reverse complement strand
GCACTCTTTTTCTCAACTTTGTATCCCATTCCCTGCCTCCTTTCCTAAACTAAGCCAGCGGACAGTTTCGCCGCTCTTACTGTATTTAGCATAAGCATGGTTATGGTCATAGGTCCAACCCCACCCGGTACCGGGGAAATGGCTTTAGCCTTCTCTTTAACTGCGTCAAAGTCAACGTCTCCGCATAAGATAGCTTTGCCTTCCGCTGTTTTCCCAATTCGGTTAACACCAACATCAATGACCACAACCCCTTCTTTTACCATGTCAGCGGTGATAGCCTTTGGTTTTCCTGCAGCCACAATCAGTATATCAGCCCTCTTGGTGTGGAAAGACATGTCTTTGGTTCGGGTATGACACACAGTAACAGTAGCGTTAGCTCCCTCCTTCTTCTGGAGAAGGATGTTGGCTATGGGTTTGCCCACGATGTTACTTCTACCCACAACCACTACCTCCGCCCCTTCAATCTTAACTCCAGACCTGATTAGAAGCTGCTGAATTCCATGGGGGGTGCAAGGTAAATAATCTGGCTCGCCAATCATTAGTCTGCCCACATTCACCGGATGAAAGCCATCAACATCCTTTTTAGGGTCAATGGCATAAAGAACCTTGGTCTCGTTAATATGCTTGGGCAGGGGTAGTTGGACTAGAATACCATGAATCTTGGGGTCTTTATTTAACTTGTCAATTAGTTTGAGCAGTTCTTCCTCACTGGTGTCAGCCGGCAGGTCATATCTTTCTGAATAGACACCTAACGCCTCGCACGTCTTCACCTTCGACCCAACATAGACCTGGGATGCCGGGTCTTCACCTACCAGGACTGTGACTAACCCCGGTACTAGATTATGCTTCTCTTTGAGTTCGGTAATTTCCTGTTTTAACTCCTCGCGAATCTGTTTGGCAATCTCAGTGCCACTAATAATTTGTGCTGGCATTTCCACCCCCCTTTCTTCAGTTCTTATTAAGAAGCTTAGCCATCAATTCACTAATCACCTCTACTGCCTTGGAGGTATCAGGCAGGTCAAGTAGCGGTCTTAGCTTAAGGTCATACTGATATACTTCCTCATCCAGAGGTACAGTAGCCACAGGTTCAATTCCCAGCCTATCTAGTTCCTCACTGATGAGAGGGTCTAGCGTGGTGGGGACAAGGTTAATTATCACCGATTGCCTCTTCACCACCAGTTTGAGTTCAGAGACCAGGTCCCGTATGCGGGCAACAGTTCGGACACCCTTTACTGAATGGTCAGAGATTATTAATAGCTCATCAATATTCTGGGTGGTTCTCCGAGATAGATGTTCCATCCCTGCCTCATTATCCATAACCACATATGCGTAGTTTTCCGACAGAGTGTCCACGAATTTTCTCAGGATGAGATTGGGATAGCAATAGCACTCCGGACCCTCCCCCCTGCCCATTGTTACTAGGTCAAGCCCCTTACTTTCGACTATAACCTCGTTTAACTTATACTCCAGGTAAACCTCCTTGGTCATTCCAGGAGGGATATTTATTTTATCCTCATTAAAGGAGACAATTATCGAGCCAACTGTCTGTTTTATGTCAAGTCCCAAACTCTCTCCCAGGTTAGCATTAGGGTCGGCATCAACGGCTAGAATCGGTCCTGAGCCATTCTTCTTCAGGTAGCGAATAATAAGGCTGGCTATAGACGTCTTTCCGCTACCACCCTTTCCGGCTACAGCGATATTAAAACTCAAACAGTTATCCTCCGCTTTTCTTGATTATCTCTGCCCACTAGAATAGTCCACTGACCTTTCCAGTGTTTACATCTATATCCACCTTTCTGAAGGCTGGGTCAGACGAGGTTCCTGGCATCAGGCTGATGGTCCCGGCGCAGGGACAGAGGAATTTTGCCCCAGAATAAATCAGCACATCGCGGATTGGCAGATTCCATCCTTTGGGCACACCTTTCACTGCCGGGTCATGGGTGAGGCTCAGGTGAGTCTTCACCATCATGGTGGTGTAATCATCATATTTAGAATCGGACTCAAACGTCTTGGCCTTAGCCTCGGCCTCTGGGGCCCAGGCTACGCCATCAGCCCCATAGACTACCTTAGCAATGTTCTCTACCCGTTCCCGCAGTTTCATTTCTACAGGATACAGGAACTTAAACTCGGTCTCACTTTCACAGGCTTCCTTTACCGTATCAGCCAGCTCCAGAGCACCGTCGCCACCGTCAGCCCAATGGGTGGACACAGCGCAGCGTGCTCCGGCTACCTCAGCTGCCTTTCTGACCATGGCAACCTCAGCATCAGTGTCAGTGTGGAAGCGATTGATGCAAACCACCGGGTTGATACCGGATGTTCTAATAATGTTTATATGGTGCACCATGTTCGGGATGCCCTTCTCTAGGAGTCCGAGGTCCTCTTTAGTGTAGGCATCAGGTAGAGGAATACCGGCCACTACCTTAGGTCCGCCGCCATGCATCTTCAGCGCCCGGATAGTGGTGGTGAGAACTGAGACATGCGGCTTAAGACCACTATAGCGGCACTTAACATTCCAGAACTTCTCAAAGCCAATGTCAGCGCCGAAGCCGCTCTCGGTGACATGGTAATCAAACATCTTCAGACCAATGCGGTCAGCGATGATGGATGACTGCCCCACGGCAATATTGGCAAATGGTCCGGCATGTACCATGCAGGGCTGATACTCCACGGTGCACATTAGAGTGGGGTTGATGGTGTTGCGCATCCAGGCAGTCATGGCACCACCTACTTCAAGGTCACCCGTGGTAACCGCATTGCCCCGCTTATCAAAGGCCACGGTAATCTCGTCCATCCTCTGGCGTAGGTCGGCTAAGTCCCTGACGATAGAGAGCATAGCCATAAGCTCTGAACTCACGGTGATGGCGAACTTGGACTGCATGGTGAAGCCATCCATACGCCCACCGATGCCAATTATGATATTGCGGAGGCTCTGGGCGCAAAAATCCATAACCCAGCCCATTTCTATTCTGGTGGGGTCAATGTCCAAGCGGCGCATCCTGGTAAGTCTCTGTAGTTGCTCGTCATTGTAGTTGCGCTCGTGCTGCATTCTGGAGGTAAGGGCAACCATAGCTAGGTTGTGGGCATTCATGATGTCATTGATATCGCCGGTAAGACCCATGGAAAATTCGGTCATAGGAATAGCCAAGGCATTGCCGCCACCGGCAGCGGTTCCTTTGATATTCATGGTCGGACCACCCGAGGGCTGGCGGATAGCACCACCCACATTCAGCCCTCGCTTGCCCATGCCCTCCAGAATACCCATCGTGGTCGTGGTTTTTCCCTCACCCAGTGGTGTGGGGGTTATGGCAGTCACCTCAATATACTTGCCGTCCGGCTTGCCCTTGAGGCGCTCAATTATCTTCATGAAATCAAGCCGACATAGTCTCCCGAAGGGAATGATTTCATCCTTTTGCAGGTTTAGTCTTTCCCGCCACTCATCGGGGGTTGGCATGTTTTGTTCGGCAGCTTCTGAAATCTGCCAGTCCTTCATTTTTACCGCGTCGTAGGCCACAAAAACCTCCTTCGTTTATTTTTACTATTTAGTGATTCTCCACTTAAGCTTTTAATAAGGTAAGGCCGCTTTAAGCTCTCTTTATTATTATATATTCCCCTTCCTAGTTTCTTGGGTTTGGTGTCTGAGCAATGGGTAACAGAGCCTGATAGATATTTTTTACCTCATTGATAATCAGCTGGCTGGAGTTGAGAAGAGGAAGATTGGCGAGGTCAGCGTCTACTAATGCCTGGTCGTAAGGGATAAAGCCGAGGAATTCAAAGCCAGGCAGGTTAGAAATTAGAAATTCCCTTTCTAAAGGATTTCGGAGCTTATTTCCTACTATTGCGAGATTATGTAAACCAATGTCTTTTGCCAGCTTATCAATTTTATAGGCAGTTTCAACGCTTCGCCGGCCTGGTTCCACTACCACAATCAGCTTATCTACCGCCTTGGCTGTTGCCCGCCCTAGGTGTTCGATTCCAGCCTCCATATCCAAAATAACCACTTCATCCCTTGCCAGGAGCAAGTGGGTAACTAAGGCTTGTAACAGAGCATTCTCTGGGCAATAACAGCCAGTGCCACCCTTTTTAACTCGCCCCATTGCCATTAGGCGAATTCCGTCATGCTTCAGAGAATACTTTTCGGGCAAATCATCGACTTTAGGATTTAGCTTGAAAAAGCTCTCAGCTCGACCTGGTCGTGCTCCTGTCCTCTCTTCAACAAGCTCTTTCATCTCAGATATTGGGGTTATCTTATCAGAATCAGGAAAGCCAAGGGTGGCAGCTAGATTGGAGTCAGGGTCGGCATCTATAGCTAAAACGGAGTAACCGGATTCAGCAAATGTTTTGGCTAGAAGAGAAGCTAATAGGGTCTTCCCTACTCCGCCTTTACCACTAATAGCAATCTTCATTGAAATCTTATTTGTGGCATAATTAAAGCTGAGACTTCTCAGGAAAAGTATCTAGACTCAGCCAAATCTTGCTTCCTGTGAAGCACCCAACCCTTTATAGTTTATCCTATGCTAAGCGAGAAGTCAAGCTATTTTGCTTGTCCAAAAAGCCCGGCAGAACATTTTGCCTGTTTGAACAAGTGCAATTTTCCTATTGTTGCTTTACCTCATATGAGCCAAAAATAAAGTCTAGGTCTTCTTGCAAGGCAGTAACCTTCTCTTCGGGGAAAAGTTCTTCCTTTATGTCAAGCATCACTTTGGTTTCGCCTCTAGCTGAGCCTACGATATGTACCCTGAGGCATTCTCTTTCAGCTTTGCCTGGCTTGTCCTGGAGCTTGAATATTAGTGTACCCCGAGAAATAAATGATGACGAGTCACTAGGCAAGGAGTATGTTTCCAGTTTTGCTTCACTTATAATCACTCCCTGCTTCAGGATAAAGTCTCTTACCTCATCATATAGTAACTCGGGCTTTATCTCTCTATATGTTTTCCTAATTTGCATCTCTAACTCCCAGTATTTCTTTAAGCACCAATCGATAGTCTTATAATAAAGGGCTTTGTCAATTTTTGTCAAGGACACATAGGATTTTATGTAAATCTATAAGTTAAGCTAATATCCTTTTCCGTATTCTTGACATCAAGGCAAGGTGTAATCCTTATCTACTCCATCCCCTATAGTAAAACTAATGACGGGTTTTGTCACCTCCATCAGTTAAGATAATTTATCAACCCATGATGAATGACCCATTATTGCTGGATGCCAAAGGGTATGATATACTATTAACTTAACAAAAGCTAGATTATAGTACAGGGGGTTAAGTTTGCCAGATACAGATACAGTTACAATTAAGGAACTTTTAGAAGCTGGAGCCCACTTTGGGCATCAGACTAGCCGCTGGCACCCTCGTATGAAGAATTACATCTTTACCAAGCGCAATGGCATTCATATCATTGACCTAGAACAAACTGCCAGTATGTTAGACAAGGCATGCGACTTTGTTCAACAAGTGGCAGCTGAGGGTGGCACTATCCTTTTTGTTGGCACCAAAAAGCAGGCTCAACCGTCTGTAGAACAAGAAGCGCAACGCTGTGGTATGTATTATGTTAACCAACGCTGGCTGGGGGGGATATTAACTAATTTCGCTACCATCCAAGCCCGCATAGACCATCTAGTCCGCTTGGAAGACCAGCAAGCTAGAGGCGGCTTTAGCCGCCTGCCTAAAAAGGAAGCCCTAAAGCTTGAGGAGCAAATTTTACGGCTCAATCAACAGATGGGTGGTTTTAAGGAGATGACCAGCCTACCAGCGGCTCTATTCATTGTTGACCCAACGAAAGAAAGGATTGCACTCGCTGAAGCCAAACGCATAGGCATACCTGTTGTAGCTATAGTAGATACCAATTGTAACCCCGATAACATAGACTACCCTATTCCAGCCAATGACGATGCTATCAGAGCAATCAAGCTAATATGCAGTAAGATTGCCGACTCAGTTATTGAAGGCAAAACCGGCGAAGTAGTGATCTCAACCGAGGAAGTCCAGGAAGAGACAATGGAAGAGCTTGAAGCTACAGAAATTGCCGAACCTCTTATTTTCACCCCTGAGGAGTAAGGCAGGAGGAGAAATTGGAAGTTTCAACAGCCAGGGTAAAGGAACTTAGAGACCAGACTGGAGCTGGTATTATGAACTGCAGGAATGCCCTCCTTGAAGCCCAGGGGGATATGGAAAAAGCGCTTCAGATTCTAAAACAACAGAGCCTTTTCCAGGCAGAGAAAAAGGCAGAGCGCTCTGCCACCGAGGGGATAATTGAAGCTTATGTCCATGCTGGCGGTCGTATTGGGGCTATGGTTGAAGTGAACTGTGAAACTGACTTTGTTGCCCGCACTGATGAATTCAAGGAACTGGCTCACCACCTAGCCATGCAAGTAGCAGCTCTCGCCCCCGAATTCATCTCAAGGGAAGAAATCCCTGAAGAAACTGATATTAAACCTGAGCTGGCTTGCCTGCTTCTCCAGCCTTATATTAAGAACACGGACAGAACCGTTCAAGATATTATTACCGAAACAATTGCAAAGGTAGGAGAGAATATTAAGGTAAGTAGGTTTGCTAGATTTGAGTTATGTGAGATGAAGGATAACTAATGAGTACTACCAAATATAAGCGTGTTCTACTCAAACTTAGTGGCGAGGCTTTCAGCGGTGGGGTGGAGTTTGGCATTGACGCGCCTACCTTAACCAGAATAGCCAAGCAGATTAAGCAAGTGACCGAGATGGGGGTGGGTGTGGGTATTGTTGTCGGTGGTGGTAACATCTGGCGCGGGGCTAAGGCTGAGGCAGAAGGGATGGACAGGGTTACCGCTGACTATGCCGGGATGCTAGCTACAGTAATAGATGCCCTCGCTCTTCAGGATGCACTAGAAAAAGAGGGGGTAACTACTAGAACACAGTCAGCTATAGGTATTGCCCAGGTGGCTGAGCCTTATATTAGGCGGCGTGCTATTCGCCACCTAGAGAAAGGCAGGGTAGTTATCTTCGCCGGGGGCACCGGCAATCCATATATGACCACTGATACCGCAGCCGCTTTACGAGCGATAGAGATTGAGGCCGAAGTCCTGCTTATGACTAAAAATAATGTTGACGGCATCTATAGCGCTGACCCTCTCAAAGAGCGTGATGCTAAGAAGTTTGACAAACTTACTCACCTTGAAGCACTAAATATGCGCCTAGAGGTAATGGATGCTACTGCTCTCTCCCTATGCTTGGAAAACAAGCTACCAATAATTGTTTTCGACCTTCAGGCACCCCGGAGTATAGAACGCGCTGTAGCTGGTGAGCCTATTGGTACCCTAGTATCCAGTGAGTGAGAAAATGATTAGCCGCACTTTATCGAATATTGAGGAAAAGATGCGAGCATCTATCGGGGTTTTCAGGCATGAATTAGCTACTATCCGCACTGGACATGCTACACCCGGCTTAATAGAACATATCAAGGTAGATTATGCTGGCGTTCCGACTCCGCTTAATCAAATTGCTGGCATATCTGCACCTGGAGCAAGACTTCTTGTCATCCAACCCTGGGATTCAGGCACTATACATAGTATAGAGAAGGCTATCCTGAAGTCTGACCTGGGGCTAAATCCAGTTAGTGACGGGAGTGTAGTTCGATTAAATGTCCCACCACTTTCTGAAGAGCGGCGACAGGAGCTAATTAAGGTAGTGCACAGAAGGGCTGAAGAAAGAAAGATAATAATACGTAATCTAAGGCGTGAGGCTATGGGTGAACTAAAAGGATTAGAGAAGAATAAGGATATATCCCAGAATGAACATAAGCGCGCCCTAGACCAGCTACAAAAGCTTACCGATAGCTTTATAGCCGATGCCGAACAGATGGGACAAGATAAAGAAGTAGAACTCATGGAGGTCTAAATCAGACTATAGAAATCCTATTCAAGATTGAGAGGCAAAATGAAAAAAAATACTCGCTTACCCAACCATATAGCCATTATTATGGACGGCAACCGTAGATGGGCAGAGCAGCGGGGATTACCCAGGCTTGAGGGACACCAGGCAGGGGTAGAAAACATGCGCTCCATAATGGAATACTTTAGCAAATGCCAACTAAAGTACCTTACAGTCTATGGCTTCTCTACGGAAAACTGGAGCCGCCCTGAAGATGAAGTTAGAGATTTACTCCACCTATTAGAAGAAATGTTAGAAAAAGAAACTCCTGGACTTCATAACCGAGGCGTTAGGCTTCGTCATCTGGGACGGCTCGAAGAACTCCCACCAGGTCCACGGCTAGCAATAACTGGAGCCCTAGAGTTAACCAAAAACAATACTGGGATGACTTTTAGCTTCGCTTTCAACTACGGGGGACGCACTGAGATTTTAGATGCAGTCCGTCGCCTTATAGCTGAAGGCATCCCACCCCAAAACATAGATGAGAGGCTATTTAGTGGGTATCTCTATACCGCTGGTTTACCTGATATTGACCTGGTCATTCGAACTGGGGGAGTGATTCGCCTCAGTAATTTTTTGATGTGGCAAACAGCTTATAGCGAATATTACTTCACTGATGTTCTATGGCCTGACTTTGATGAAAAAGAGGCTGAGAAAGCGCTACTATCCTATAGCCAGAGGCAAAGGCGCTTCGGTGGGCCATAAACTGTATGCTCGGGAAAAGAGTTATAACTGCGCTGTGGGGTATTCCTCTCCTAGTCGTTGCTATATGGTTTGACAAACCATTACCCTGGTTCACCATACTAGTAGCTATCTGGGGAGTGCTGGCAGCGTTTGAATTCTACCGGATGGTCAACACTTCCAGGATGCCACCACTTACCTACTTCGGATTAATTTGGACCCTACTATTTATCTTGAGCCCCCATTTCAACTATGACTTCCTTATCCCGCTTCTATTAACCTCGGCAGTAATACTATCTCTAATCTGGCTGTTACTACATCCACAGAAGGAGGGGGCTTTTGCCGGTTGGGCATGGATAATAGCCGGAATTCTCTATGTGGGGTGGCTATTAAGCTATTTTGTGGCACTAAGAGGTCTAGATGGTGGTAGAGATTGGGTATTTTTTGCTCTATTTACTATCTTTGGCTCCGATACTGCTGCTTTCTTCACCGGTAGAGCATGGGGTAGGCACTACCTTGCCCCCAATATCAGCCCAGGCAAAACCTGGGAAGGAGCTATAGCCGGGGTCTTTGTTGCCATCATAGTTAGTCTGGTTTTAGTTGCACTTTTCAGCTTGCCCCTTGGCTATGGCCAAGCAATACTCCTGGGCTTACTGGTTAGCATTTTCGGTCAGCTTGGCGACTTGGTAGAGTCCTTACTCAAACGCAATATGGGAGTAAAAGATTCAGGCAAGTTAATACCAGGACATGGGGGTGTCCTTGACCGAATAGACAGCGTTGTCTTTGCTGGCGTAGTGGTATACTATTATGTTATATGGGCAATATAGTAAAGCAATTAGCCGTCCTGGGTTCAACCGGCTCTATAGGGCAGCAAACACTTGAGGTAGTCCGTGCCTTACCCCACAGATTTCATATTGTCGGCTTAGCCGCAGGGAAGAACCTTGACCTGCTGGCAAAGCAAATCAATGAGTTCAAACCAAGATTCGTCTATTACCAGGATAAAAAGGCAGTGGCTCACCTGGCTAGGACAGACTGTGAACTACTATCATTAGAAGACATGGCCAGTCATCCTCAGGTGGATACTATTGTTATAGCCACCTCGGGAAAATCAGGGCTAAGCCCTACCCTGGCTGCGGTAAAAGCCGGGAAAAATGTTGCCCTTGCCAACAAGGAATCATTAGTTATGGCCGGTGAGATTATCACCAGTGAGGCAAAATTACACTCTGCCCAGATTCTGCCCGTTGATAGTGAGCATAGCGCTATATGGCAATGCCTCAGGGGTGAAACACAAAAGGCAACCCAGCTTATTCTAACTGCCTCGGGGGGTCCTTTCCACGGCTATTCATCAGCCCAACTAAATGAGGTTACAGTTAAGCAAGCGTTAAAACACCCCTCGTGGCAAATGGGAAGGAAGGTCACTATTGACTCAGCTACCCTGATGAACAAAGGGCTTGAAGTAATTGAAGCCCATTGGCTATTTAACATCCCCTTTGACAATATCAAGGTTCTAATCCACCCCCAGAGCATTGTCCACTCTATGGTGGAATTTATAGATGGCTCAATCAAAGCGCAGCTAAGTTACCCTGACATGCGCTTACCCATTCAGTATGCCTTGTCTTACCCTGAACGTGTACACAACCCCAAGCTCCCCAGGCTTGACTGGAGCAGTATTAATAACCTGACCTTTGAGCAGCCTGACCTTGATACATTCCCCTGTCTCAGGTTAGCCATTGAAGCAGGAAAGAAGGGAGGAACCTACCCGGCGGTGCTTTGCGCTGCTGATGAGGTTGCCGTTGAGCTTTTCCTGTCACAGCACATCAAGTTTGTTGATATTGCCAATATTGTAGACTGGGCATTGCAACACCACCGAGCCATAGCCCACCCAACCCTGGAGGAAATTATGGGAGCTGATGCCTGGGCTAGGCAAAAGGTGATACAGCGTATCACTGGAGATAATCCATGCTAGTTACGATAATAGCCTTCATCGCTGTTCTGGTAGTGCTTATCCTTGCCCACGAACTTGGACATTTTATTACTGCCAAAGCTTCCGGGGTAAGGGTGGATGAGTTTGGCTTGGGCTTTCCCCCGCGACTACTATCAGTAAGATGGGGTAAAACGCGATACTCACTAAATGCAATACCCCTGGGTGGATTTGTCAAGATGGCTGGTGAAGAAGACCCCAAGGTGCTAGGGAGCTTAGCCAGTAAGGGCATTAGCACTAGGCTATTGGTTCTCAGTGCCGGCTCACTAATGAATCTCCTGCTGCCTCTCCTTCTGTTCTCCATTGCTTTTATGGTTCCCCACGACCTGGTAAGCGGGCGGGTGATAATAGAAGAAGTAGCCCCGGACTCGCCAGCAGCCAGGGCTGGCATCAAATCAGAGGATGTAATCCTCAGCATAAATGATAAACCGGTGCATAATATTGGCGATCTGCACCGCTATATCCAGCTTAACATGGGTAAAGAGGTTAACATACTTGTCAAACGCAGTGACGCAACTACAGAGGCGGTTAAAGCAATACCCAGGTGGAAGCCTCCAGAGGGTCAGGGAGCCATTGGTATTGTGGTCAGTATGTCAAATCCAACCGTTGTCAGCCAGCACTATCCCTTCTGGAAAGCAATACCTATGGGAGTAAGTGAATGTATAGAAACTTTCATCCTGTTTAAGAATGCAATAATTGGTTTGTTTATTGGCGCAGCATCTCTTCAATTGACAGGACCAGTGGGTATTGCTCAAATCACCGGAGAGGTAGCTAAGGCTGGAATTAGCCCACTGCTGGAATTTGCCGCCTTTTTTAGCATAAACCTGGGTATAATTAATCTCTTCCCCCTCCCCGCCCTGGACGGAGGTAGAATCGTATTTGTCCTTCTGGAATGGGTTCGCCGAGGTAAGCGCATCCGACCAGAGAGAGAAGGGCTAATACACCTTATCGGCTTCGCTATGCTAATGGCAGCAATTCTGGCAATCACCTACCAAGATATCATACGCATTATAAGCGGAGAGAGCTTAATACCATGAATCCACGGCGAGCCAGTAAACCTATTCAAATTGGCAATGTAACTGTCGGCGGTAGTGCCCCTATCGTGGTGCAGTCTATGACCAAAACCGATACCCGTGATGTTATGTCAACCATTAACCAAATCAAGGGGCTTGAGGGCTGCGGCTGCGAACTGGTGCGGGTGGCGGTACCCGATGCTGAAGCCGCCCGGGCTATATCCGCGATAAAAAGAGGTGTTTCCATACCTGTAATTGCTGATATTCACTTTGACTATCGCCTTGCCCTGATGGCACTGGAAGCTGGGACTGATGGACTAAGGTTAAACCCGGGTAATATCAGCCACCCGGAAAAAGTGGCAACCATAGCTTATGCTGCTAGAGAAAGAAGGGTCCCCATCCGTATCGGAGTAAATGCCGGCAGCCTGCCCAAAGCAGCCAATCCCCGATTAACCGTCGCCCAACAAATGGTAGATGCTGCCTTACAGCAGATAAAGCTACTGGAGAGCCTTGACTTTGACCTGATTAAGGTCTCGCTCAAGGCTTTTGATGTGCCGACTACTATTGACGCTTACACAAGTATTGCCGAAAAGATACCCTACCCGCTGCACATAGGTATAACTGAAGCCGGCACACCCAGAACCGGTATTATTCGCAGTACAGTGGGCATCAGCACCCTCCTCTATCTAGGCATTGGTGATACCATCCGGGTTTCACTAACTGCCCACCCCAGAAAAGAGGTAATCGCTGCCTATGAAATACTAAAAAGCCTGAACCTGCGCCAGCACGGTCCGATATTAGTCAGCTGCCCCTCCTGTGGTCGGGCTGAGGTTGATATAATAGAATTAGCCGAGGCGGTGGAGGAAAAGCTATTAAAGATTGACAAGCCGCTCAAGGTAGCGGTAATGGGCTGTGTGGTCAATGGACCCGGCGAAGCCAAAGACGCCGACATAGGCATTGCCTGCGGCAAACACAGAGCCGTCCTGTTCAAGAAAGGCAAAAAGATTAGAACTATTCAGGAAAAGGACTTT
>Ga0114930_10004004_pt1 | contig 12606 bp, 13 predicted proteins | sample AnhtaG_FD_87300 | JGI IMG/M metagenome (GOLD analysis project Ga0114930, IMG submission 87300) | Deep subsurface microbial communities from Anholt, Denmark to uncover new lineages of life (NeLLi) - Anholt_01485 metaG | ecosystem: Environmental > Aquatic > Marine > Oceanic > Sediment | place... | reverse complement strand
CGTTCATGGCGCGGAGTATAGCCCCGGCCCGGCGGGCACGCAACCGGCGGCGCTATTCGCCTCACGGGGCGCATGTGCTAAAATGGGGGTGAATGGACACGCCCGTGCCGTCGTCAAATGCGCGACGGCCGGCGAGGCGAGCAGAGGCCGCCGATGGGTGAGTATGTGCCGCAAACAGATGGGGCCACCTGCACCAAGACCCGGCAGGAGCTGACGCGCCCCCCGATGTTCAAGGTCTTGCTGTACAACGACCACTACACGACCATGGAATTCGTGGTCCAGGTGCTTGCGGCCGTCTTTCGCAAGCCCGAGAACGAGGCCGTGGGCATCATGCTCAACGTGCATCGCAAGGGCGTGGGCGTGTGCGGTGTCTACCCGGGCCAGGTCGCCGAGACCAAGGTCGCCCGGGTCCACCAGTTGGCGCAAGACAACGGCTATCCGCTGAAGTGCTCGATGGAACCGGAATGAGCCTGCAAGACACACGTGGCGCACCCAACGGGCGCCCCGGAGGCCTAACGCGGTGATAAGCAAGGAATTGGAGACAACGCTCAGCGCCGCCCTAGCCCAGGCTAGGCGGCGGCGGCACGAGTACCTGTGCGTCGAGCACCTGCTCTACGCCATGCTGGACGAGCCCCACGGGCGCGACGTACTGGTGCATTGCGGGTGCAACGTTGCACGCCTGCGCCAGTCGCTCGAGGACTTCTTCGTCCGCGACCTCGAGGCCGTGCCGCCCGATGAGCAGCCGGTTGCGCAGCAGACCGCCGCGTTCGAGCGCGTGATGCAGCGCGCCATCCTGCACGTCAAGTACTCCGGCAAGAACGAAGTGGACAACGGCGACATTCTGGCCGCCATCTTCGAGGAAGAGGATTCCCACGCCGCGTACTTCCTCGGCGCCCAGGGGGTCGCGCGGTTGGACGTGCTCAACTACGTGTCCCACGGCGTGTCGGCCCCAGGGGTCGAAGACGACCTACTCGCGCCAGAGGATGAAGAGGGGACGGCCGCCGAGACCGAGGAGAAAACGCGGCCGCGCCGGGACCCGCTCGAACAATTTACGGTCAACCTGACCCAGCGCGCGGCCGAGGGCAAGATCGACCCGCTGATCGGCCGCGACCTCGAGATACGGCGGACCATTCGCATCCTGAGCCGGCGACGCAAGAACAATCCCATCTATGTGGGCGAACCCGGGGTCGGCAAGACGGCCCTCGCCGAGGGCCTCGCGCTCCGCATCCATGAGGGCCGCGTGCCCGCGGTGCTCAAAGGCGTCGAGATCCTCATGTTGGATCTGCCCGCCCTGCTCGCCGGCACCAAATTCCGCGGCGATTTCGAGGCCCGGCTCAAGGCCGTGCTGGCCCGACTCGTCGCGCGCAAAGACGTGATCCTCTTCATCGACGAGATCCACACGGTTGTCGGCGCGGGCTCGACCATCGACAGCTCGATGGACGCCTCGACGATCTTGAAGCCGGCGCTGGCCTCGGGCGAGCTGCGCTGCATCGGTTCTACGACATACGAGGACTACAAGAACCACTTCGAGAAGGACCGGGCCCTGTCCAGGCGCTTCCAGAAGATCGAGCTCGCCGAGCCCAGCGTCGAGGAGACGGTCAGCATCCTCCGCGGCCTGAAATCGCGCTACGAGCAGCACCACGGCATCCGCTACACCGACACCGCGTTGCAGGCCGCGGCCGACCTCTCCGCGAAGTACGTCAACGACCGTTTCCTGCCGGACAAGGCGATCGACGTCATCGACGAAGCGGGCGCGAACACCAAGCTCGTCGCGGGGCGCGGCAAGAAAACCGTGCGCCTGGCCGACGTCGAAATGGTGGTGGCCGAAATGGCCAAGATACCCGTGCGCAAGGTGTCCGCCTCGGACAAGGAGCGCCTGGCCTCCCTCGATGAGGAACTCCGGCGGGTCGTGTTTGGCCAGGACGAGGCGATCGGGGCCGTGGCTACCGCCATCAAGCGGGCGCGCGCCGGGCTCAGCGGCCCCGAGAAACCCATCGGGTCCTTCCTGTTCACCGGGCCGACGGGCGTGGGCAAGACCGAGGTGGCCAAACAACTGGCCCAGGTCCTGGGCGTCCATTTCAGCCGCTACGACATGAGCGAGTACATGGAGAAGCACACCGTGTCGCGCCTCATCGGCGCCCCGCCGGGCTACGTCGGGTTCGACCAGGGCGGCCTGCTCACCGACGACGTCCGCCGACACCCCCACGCGGTGCTCTTGCTCGACGAAATCGAGAAGGCCCACCCCGACCTGTTCAGCATCCTGCTCCAGGTCACGGACCACGCTACGCTCACCGACAACAACGGCAAGAAGGCCGATTTCCGCAACGTCATACTCATAATGACCTCGAACGCGGGCGCGCGAGAAATGGCCGCCAACACCGTCGGTTTCCGGACCGCCCCGGACGACCAAGCCGGCAAGGGCATCAAGGCCATCGAGAAGGCCTTCAGCCCGGAGTTCCGCAACCGCCTCGACGCCATCGTCTCGTTCAATCCCCTTCCGATGCCCATCATCGAACGGATCGTCGACAAGTTCATCGGAGAGATCCAGCTACAGCTCGCGCCAAAGCGAGTGACCCTGTCGCTGACGGACCCGGCCCGGACCTGGCTGGCCGAAAAGGGCTTTGACGCCAAGTTCGGGGCGCGGCCGCTGGCGCGCCTGATTCAAACCGAGATCACCAACGCCCTGACCGATGAGATCCTGTTTGGACGTCTCGAAAAAGGCGGCGACGTGACCATCGGTCTGGAGGATGAGAAACTGGCGTTTTCGTTTGGCGAGAACGCTGGCTAGGCCGGGTATCTCACGAACTCCGTCGCGAGGCGCCGGAGTAGAATAAGAGCCTGATTCGGGAGTCGAGCCATGACGGTCCTGGAGGAACCTCTTCTCAACGAAATGGTGCGCCGGCTTGTGGATAGGTTCGACCCCGAAGAGGTGATCCTCTTTGGGTCGCACGCGTGGGGTGAGCCGAACTGCGACAGCGACGTTGACCTCCTTGTTATCGTCTCCGAGAGCGACGAAGGGCCGGTGCGTCGTGCCCAGAGAGCGCACGGGTGTCTTGGCGGTCTGAGCACCCCCAAAGACGTTCTCGTGAAAACCCGCGCCGAAGTCGATGCGTTCCGGCACGTCCGGGCCTCACTCGAATGCCGCATCCTTGAAGAAGGAAAGGTGCTTTATGATCGAAGGCAAGCGGATTACGGCGCGTGATTTGTATGCGTTCGTGCTCTCGCTACTCCCGGAAGACGTGCATCCCAATCAATGACTTGGCTCGGGGTATCCATGGTCACGCTTGTCATGAGTAGGTGCGTGTCTGGCCGCGTCCTACCCAATGCGCCGCGAGTACAACCATGCCCGTGTTTCGGTTGACAGCCAAGGTCGCGTTTCCGCCGCCGGCGCTCGCCTCCGATGAAGGGCTGCTGGCCATCGGCGGCGACTTGAGCCAGGAGCGGCTGCTGCTCGCCTATCGGATGGGGATCTTCCCGTGGTACTCCGAAGGCGAACCCATCCTGTGGTGGTCGCCGGACCCGCGCCTGGTCCTCACCCCCGAGCAGTTCCACGTGTCTCGGAGTCTGGCCAAGACCCTGCGCCGGCACGTCTTCGTCGTGACGATGGACGAGGCGTTCCGCGACGTCATCGTCGGGTGCGCCGCGACGCCGCGTCGCGGTCAGGACGGCACGTGGATCACGCCGGAGATGATCCGCGCCTATTGCGGGCTGCATGACGCCGGGTACGCCCATTCGGTCGAGTGCTGGACGGAAGGGGAACTCGCGGGCGGGGTCTACGGTATCGCGCTGGGCGGGTGCTTCTTCGCCGAGTCGATGTTCACGCGCGTGACCAACGCCTCGAAGGTCGCCTTGGCCACGCTGGCGCGGCAGTTGCACGCGTGGGACTTCGTCATGGTCGACTGCCAGGTCACCACGCAGCACGTGCTGAGCCTCGGCGCGCACGAGATCCCCCGAGCCGAATTCCTCCGGCGCCTCGAGGACGGCCTGAAAGCCGAGACCCGCCGCGGGAAATGGGCGCTGTCCGCCGGTTGACAATCGCACGGATTCGCGCGACACTGTGTGGGGCGCAGGAATGCGTCTCGGGGCCACGGTGTTTGGCACGAATGAAAGTTTGGGCGCAGTTTCGTAACCAAGAGGAGCCATCGGCCATGCGAATCAGACCGTTCCTGGGAAGCGTGAGAGGGTTGTATCTTGTGGCGGTCCTGCTGCTGCTGCTGCCGGTGTACTCGAGTTGTGCGCCGGCCGCGGCGGGCAAGGCGCCGCCCATCGGCAGCGTGCTGCCGGACGTCACGATGAAGGACTATGCGGGCCAAGAGCACACCCTGTCCAAGCTCAAGGGCAAGATCGTGGTGCTCGACTTCTGCTCGCAAGAGTGCCCGTTCTCGCGCGGCATCGACAAAGACATCACCGCGCTCGCCAAGACCTATGCGCCAAAGGGCGTCGTATTCCTCGGCGTTGACTCGCACAAGAGCACGCCGCCGGATGAGATCAAGGAATACGCCGCCAAGATCAAGATCCCCTTTCCGATCCTCAAAGACGTGGGCAACAAGTATGCCGACGCCCTGGGCGCCACGCGCACGCCCGAGATCTATGTGCTCGACAAGGACCTCAAACTCGCCTATCACGGCGCCTATGACGACCGCAAAGGACCAGAAAAGAAGGCCGAGAAGCACTACGTGAAGGAGGCGCTGGACAGTCTGCTCGCGGGCGAGCCGGTCAAGACGCCCAAGGTCAAGGCGTGGGGCTGCACCATCAAGCGCGCGCAGTAGCGCCCCGCCGCCTGATGCGTCTGCGTTGTACAGCGGCGCTCGCCCTGGCCGCATTGCTGGCCGGATGCAGCGGACCCCCCGCGCCGAGCGGCGCGGGGCCACACGGGGCGGGCGCGATCGCCGTGGTCGACACCGCGCGCCTCGTAAGCAAGCTGAGCGGGGCGCGTGGCGCCGTGGTCGTGGTCAATTTCTGGGCCACGTGGTGTCCGCCTTGCGTGAAGGAGATGCCGGAACTGGCCCGATTCCATACCGAGTACAGCGCCAAGGGCGTCGTGTTCGTGAGCGTATCCGTGGACCACCCGGACCTGATTGACGAAAGCGTCCGTCCCTTCGTGAAAAAGCACGCGCTGCCCTTCGCCGTGCTCGTGTTGAACGAGTCCGCCCCCGAGCAAGTGGGGAAAGCCCTGAAGGTGGATTGGGACGGCGCGGTGCCGGCGACCTTCGTGTTTGACAAGGACGGCGCGCTGCGAAAGGCGTGGTACGAGGAGATCGCCTTCGGCGACTTGGCGGGGGCGGTCGACCCCTTGCTCCGTTGATGGGCGCGGCGCCGCCCGTCAGGCCGAATGCTGCAACAACGCTACGCGCTGGCGACGTAGGCGTCGATGGCTTCGCGCAGCGTCCTGAAGATCCAGGCCCGCTTGGCGTCGTCCGTCTCCAGCAGCGTCATCCGGAAGCCTTCGTGGTCGCACTGGAACCCCGTCAGCGGCACGACCACGATACCGGTCGCGCCCATGAGGTAGTAGACGAACCGCTTGTCGGGCGTCACGTCCGCCACCAGCATCTCGATGCGTTCGCGCACCGGGCCGTTCTCGATCTCGAGCACCTGCTGGTCATTGAGCACGCCGTCTTTGAACATGACGGTCAGGTAGAACGCGCCGCTGGGCCTGTTGACGATCACCGCGCCGCAGCCGTCGAAGTGGCCGACGGCCTCGTTGGCGCGCCTCTCGAACATGGCGGCGCGGCGGCCCAGATGGAGGGGATACCGCGGGTCGCCGATGACGCGCGGGATGGACATCTGCGGCAGCGTGGTCGACGACACCTCGAGCCGTTTCGCCGCAAGCAGGCTGTCGGCATAGGCCGCGAAGTTCGCGTCCTTATCCTTGTTCAGGACCTCAATCCAGCCGCAACGCGCGCCGGGCCACGGGTACTCCTTGCTGATCCCCCGCATGGCGATGGCCGGCACGTCGCCCACCCACTGGCTCATGCGCAACTGCGGGCAGCCGCTGTAAACGATGTGGGCGTAGATCTCATCGGCGATAAGGAACAGGTGATGTTCGCGGGCAATCCCGGCGATTTCCTCGAGCATCGCACGGGGATACACGGCGCCCGTCGGGTTGTCCGGCGAGAGCAGGAGGATGCCGGCGATGGAATCGTTGTACTGGACCTTATTTCGGATATCGTCGACGTCGGGCAGCCAGCCGTTGTACGGGTCGAGATCATAGGTCACGTGGCCGTAGCCCGAGTGGGCGGCCTCGGCGCTCGAATGCGTGCTGTAGGCCGGCGACGGCCCGAGCACGCGCGCCTCGCGCCGCAGAAACCCATACACCTTCGCCACCGCATCGCCCAGACCGTTGAAGAAGATGATGTCGTCGGGGCTCACCTGAACGCCGCCCGGCCGCGCGTTCACGCGCCCCGCGAGGTACTCCCGCGTCTCGGGCACGCCGGCCGTATCGCAGTACCCCCACGACCGGTGCTCGTCGATCAGCTCGTGGATGACCTGCCGGATCCAGTCCGGGATCCGTTCGCCCTTCTCGATGGGGTCGCCGATGTTCTCCCACGTGATCGCCTGGCCCAGGTCGCGGATCTCATGTGCCACAGACACGATCTCGCGGATCTCGTAGCTGAGATTCCCAGCCCCTGCGTGGAGGATGTTCCTTCTCATCTCTCTCGTCTCATTCGGTCGCCCGATTGATGGTGTGCTCGGCCCGTCCAACTCCGGCGAAGGTCGTCAGCCAGCGGCCGAATTGGGCGTGCCGGCCTGCTCAAGGTTCTGAACATCGATCAGATCCTGCGGCCTGCCGCTGGCCTTCTTGGTGCTGATCAGATCCGCCTTCGAGATAAACGGCACTGCCAATCCCTCTAGTTCAACGTTCTCGCGCCGCTCCCAGGCCGACGCGAATTCCACGCCTGGCAGAGACATCATAATGTCCAATCGGAAAGGCGGTCTTCCCATTTGGTAGAAGTAGCCCGGTTCCGCGAAATCGTCTGCATCGAGGTCCCTCAACGGCGCGCCGAACGCCTTGAGCGCCGCGAAAACCGACTCCGCGTTTGCCTTGTCAGTCGAGATCCATAGGTCCAGGTCTTTCGTGTAGCGGGGCTCGGTGTACTTCATTACGGCGTAGCCGCCAACCACGAGGTATCGAACCTTACAGTCTCTGAAAAGACTCAACAGTTCTCTGAAGTCTGGGCTCGTCAGCATGTCCGTTTCTGATGATCTGGGCGTCCAATGCCAGCTCGAGTGCGGCCTGGAAGATCGCCCGCTCGCCTTGCGCCTGCCAAAACTCGACGTCGAATCGATCTTCGGGATCGCCGATCTTGCGATAGGCCTCAACGACTTCCAACATCGATGCCGCCTTCCTCCCGAACCGGACCCGGACTTGTCGGCGCTCCCGCGCTTTGCCCTATCCATACCGACGATCACTTCCACGAAGCTCGGCATGGCTCCCTCTCGTTATGCAACGCGCATCATACGGCATCAGGAAAGGCAACGCAATCGGCCCCCTCGTTGCCTGAGCCGGACCTCGGTGGTAGAATGCGCATAGGTTGTAGCGGGGACCCGCAAGGAGCGGGCCGGCAGGAGGCGAATGGTGTCAAAGGTTGTGGAAGAGTGGGTCAACCAAGCCTGCTATGACTTTGAAACCGCCAAGGCCATGCAGGAGGCGCAACGCCACCTGTATGTGCTTTTCTGCTGCCAGCAAGCCGTCGAGAAAATGCTCAAGGCATTGATCGCGAAACGAATCAACGAGTCCCCGCCTCGGACTCACAATCTGATCCAGTTGAGCAAGAAGGCGTGCCTGGACTTGACGGAATCCCAGGAAGGGCTACTCCGCGATCTGGCGGGGTTTTACATCGCAACCCGGTATCCGGAGGAGATAGAGAAGCTTGTGAGGAAAACGGAAGCCGTTGATACGGCCACGATATTGGCCGCGGCCGAGGATGTCCTGAAATGGCTGAAATCGATGCTCTAGTTGCAGAGCGTGCCCGCTCAGCCGTGCGCGCACTTAGTCGGCGAGCACACGTTGTCGATGCCTACCTGTTTGGCTCACACGTTTGCGGGGATCCCGACGAATGGAGTGACATCGACATTGCTGTGTTCGTGGACGGCCTCGAGCACTGGGACTTATTCCATCGGGTCAGAACCACTTCCGCGGTTCAGAAGGAAGTCGGAGACGACATTGAACTGCATTGCTACCCTGCTGAATCTCTGGAGAACCCGGAACGCGCCAGTTTCATCACCTACGTTCTGCGCCACGGCGTCCAGATCCCCGTGGAGGGCGCAATACCAGCCTAGCGCTCGATAGGGAAGAACTCAGAATTCAGAATTCAGAATTCGGGAACGCAGAATCCGGAATTCGGGGGACGGAGCGCTGATGGCTGAGCGCTCGGGAGGCGTGAGGTCGCGTTTGATGGCTGAATCCACCGGCGAAACAAGGGGGAATCGGCTGACAAGACCAGAGGTATTCTTATAAATCACAGTATTGGCGTGTGCGTAAGGCTTCAGAGGCGGAAGCTGCGGCCTTGGTCGACCATGGCGAGGTAGTTGTCGAGGGGGATGTAGTTGGCGATGCTGTTGCCGGAGCCCAGCACGTAGCCGCCGCGGGGCATGCATTTCTCGAGGGTCTCGCGCACGCGTTGGCGGACGGCGCCCTGGTCGGCGCGGCAGAGGAAGTCGACGTCGATGCCGCCGAGCAGGGCAATGCGCCGGCCGTAGGTGTCCGCGACGTCGGTGACCTTCTCGATGGTGTCCTCGAACGAGTGCTTGGCGTCGATGCCGACGTCGTCGATCAGGTCGTCCATGATGAGGTCGAGATTGCCGCAGGAGTGGAGCAGGTAGGGGCGTCCGGCCGCGTGCGCCATGTCGGCCATCAGCTTGTGGCCCGGCAGGACGAAGGCGCGCAGGTCGTCCGGGCTGATCAGGGTGCTGCCGCGAAACCCCATGTCGTCGCTGCCCCAGATGATCTTGACGCGCTCGAAGCCGAGCAGGCGTTCGAGAAACACGCGGTAGATCGCCGTCAGCTTGTCGGTGATGGCAGCCACGAGGTCGCGCTGTTCGCACAGGGCAAGGCACAAGGTCTCGTAGCCCATCAGCCAGGTCAGGTACTCGGCGAAATGGGCGAAGCCCCCGCTGCCGATAACGCACATGTTGTCCGGAAGGTGCTCCTCGTACCATTCCAAAGACTTGGTTGACAGGGCTTCGGGATCCGGCCAGGGGTACGCCTCGAACTCCTCCCAACTCGTGATCGGACCGGCGTGCTCGTTCATGTAGTCACGTCCGCTCGCGCGCGCCAGGTCGGCCGTGTCCGCAGCGGTCGAGTAGTGCAACGGCATTTCCCATCCGGTCAGACTGGCGCGGACGTAGTCGTAGCCCAGAAAAGACTGGACGGCCACGGCGCGTTTTTCATCGGAATTGGGGTCGCTCGCGTCCAGGCCGTCGAGAACGCCGTAGCGTTCGCAGATGGCGTCGATGACCTCGGGGTCGAGAAACAGCTCGATGTGGTGTACACGCGGCGGTGTGCCCGTGCGCATGATGCTGGCGACGAGCCCTTCGCAATCCGGCGTGACGTCAACGGCAAAAGGACTTCTTCCCATGGTGCGCTCCTTGGGATGTTACCCGAAAACCTGGGGACCGACCCAGTGAATCTAACAGAGCCTTCGAGACCTGTCAAGCGGTGACGGCGACGATGCAGACAGGCGCAGCGCCTTGCCACAACATATAGTGGCGGCCATCGACAAGATACTACATGTAGATGCTGCCCGCGGGCAAGGCCCCAGAACCGAATACGGAGATTCGACATCGCGTTGGCACGTTATCCTCTGCCATCAAATGAGATATGGAACAGCCCATACCGGGGCCTTCTCACTATGGATTGTGCCGTAGAGGACCCAACATACAATATTTTGTTGCAAAGTGGACCTTTCTCTGCTATTATGAAGCCCGAGAGCGGAGAGAGATTAGTTGTCAAGGGTGCTTTAGATGAGCTTTATGGTCAAGTTGCCGGAGGAACGCCAGCGCGAGATCATCGGCGCCACGATGCTCGCGCTGACCATTTTCTTGTTCGTTGCGTTGGTGTCTGACGAGTACCAGGGCAGCATCAAGCGCCCGTTGGACGGCATGGCGGAGGTGTACAACCTGTGCGGGAAACCGGGGGCCGTGGTGGCGGGCGTGCTGTACGTCATGCTGGGGTACGCCTCCCATGTGCTCTATTTCCTGACGTGCGTGTGGGCACTGATGCTGTTCCGCCACCGGTCTTTGGACCGGATACCCTCCCGGATGGCGGGGATGCTGGTTCTGACGGGGTCCGTGGCGGGTCTGCTTCACCTGGACTTGGCGGGGATTTCTGAGGAGGGGATGCCGGGGGGTATGTTCGGGGCCTTTGCGAGCAACCTGCTGCGGCCGACCTTCGGCCAGATCGGGTCGAACGTCATCGGAATCACGCTGGCGGTGGTGGGCATCCTGTTGGCCACGGAGTTCTTGTTGCTGCACGCCTGCCGGGCGCTGTACGTTGTGGCGGGGCAGGCGTTGCGCGGCGCCATCGCGTTGTACGAACTGGCGCGCGTCCATTGGTCGCAGCGCCTCGAACGCGTGCGCGAACGCCGTCGGCCCCCGGAAAAGCGGGTGCGCAAACTCCCCGGGGGCAAGATGGCCAAGAGGGACGAGGCCCTGGGCAAGCGCCTCGAGAGGGAACCCGAGACCGCCCAGAGGGACCTCAGCCGCATACGCATTCGGCCGGAGCCAACGGCGCAGTCGCCGTTCGATGCCGTGCCGGATGAGCCGAACGAGACACCTGTTCATGCCGAGGACCCGCCCCGGCCCGAGAAAAAACCGGAGACCGACGACACGGCGCCGCTTCCACCCCCGCCCGCGGCAAGCCTGGCGATCAACAAACCCCGGCCCCGCCGCAAGACGATGCCCGAGGACGAGCTGCCGCCCGACTATGAGTATCCGCGGCGGTACACGAAACCATCGCTTGATCTGCTCGACCACCCCGCGCCGAGCATGGGGGGCGAGGGGTTGACGGAAATGCTGCGGCAGACGAGCCTGCTGCTCGAGCAGGCCCTCGAGAACCACGGGATCGAAGCCCGGGTCACGGAGGTGACCCGCGGACCCACGATCACGCGCTACGAACTCGAACCGGCCCCCGGCATCAAGGTGAGCAAGTTCCAATCGCTGGCCGACGATTTGGCCCTGGCCCTCAAGGCCCACGGCGTACGCGTGGAAGCGCCGATTCCGGGCAAGGGCCGGATCGGCATCGAACTGCCGAACTCGGAGCGGCAACCCGTGGTGTTGCGCGAGTTGCTCGAGTCCCGCCGCTTCAAGACGCAGAAGGGCCGGCTGGTCATCGCTATGGGCAAGGACATCGCCGGGGACGTGGTCACGGCCGACCTGGCCGCCATGCCGCATCTGCTGATCGCGGGGGCGACGGGCGCGGGCAAGAGCGTGTGCACCAAGGCGTTGCTCGCCTCGCTGTTGTTCAACCACGCGCCTGACGCGCTCCAGGTGGTCCTCATCGATCCGAAGATGGTCGAGTTCTCCTTCTTCAACGACATCCCGCACCTGATCACGCCGGTTGTCGTCGACCCGAAGCAGGCCGCCATGTCCCTCAACTGGTTGGTGGCCGAGATGGAGGAACGGTACCGGCTGTTCGCCCAACTGCGGGTGCGCAACATCGAGGGCTACAACCAGAGCGTCGAGAACGGCGAGATCGAGATGCCCGGGGTGGACGGCGAGGCCGGGGAATCGGTGGACATCGTGCGCAAGCTGCCCTACATCGTGTGCGTCATCGATGAGTTGTCCGACCTCATGATGATGGTCCGGGCCGAGGTCGAGGACGCCATCATGCGGCTGGCGCAGTTGGCGCGCGCCGTGGGCATTCACCTGATCCTGGCCACGCAGCGGCCGTCGGTCAACGTGCTCACGGGCGTCATCAAGGCCAACTTCCCGGTGCGTGTGGCGTTCCAGGTATCCTCGAGGGTCGACTCCCGGTGCATCCTCGACTCGATGGGCGCCGAACGCCTGATCGGAGAGGGCGACATGCTCTACCTCCCGGCCGGCAAGGCGTCGCCCGTGCGCATCCAGGGCGCCTTCGTGAGCGACGACGAGATGAATGCGCTGGTCTCCTACCTCAAGTCCCAGGCCCCGCCGCAGTACCGCGATGAGGTGCAGAACTTCGGCAGAGGCGACGACGCGCTGGACGAGTTTGACGACGAGGACGACGACCTGTTTGACGAGGCGGTGCAGGTCGTTCTCGATACGGGGCAGGCCTCGATCTCGATGGTGCAACGGCGGCTACGGGTAGGCTACACTAGGGCCGCCCGTCTCATCGATATGATGGAGCAGCGGGGAATCGTAGGGCCCCACGTGGGCAGCAAGGCGCGGGAGATCCTGGTGGACCGGGCGACCGTGCTGGACTAGACGCAACGCATGACAGAAACGGCCTTTCCTGGTGAGGAGTTGCGGGCGCGACGCGAGGAGTTGGGCGTCAGCGTCTATGAAGCCTTCCGCAGCACACGCGTGCCGACGCGCTACATTCAGGCCCTGGAACGCGGCGACATCGAGACCCTGCCCGGCGAATGCTACGTGGTCGGGTTTGTGAGGTCGTACTGCGCCTTTCTCGGG
>Ga0114930_10004003_pt1 | contig 12606 bp, 11 predicted proteins | sample AnhtaG_FD_87300 | JGI IMG/M metagenome (GOLD analysis project Ga0114930, IMG submission 87300) | Deep subsurface microbial communities from Anholt, Denmark to uncover new lineages of life (NeLLi) - Anholt_01485 metaG | ecosystem: Environmental > Aquatic > Marine > Oceanic > Sediment | place... | reverse complement strand
TTTATGGTTAGGATTGGATGAAAAACAGAAAGAAATTGAGTTTAAACAAGGCTATAGTGGTGAGATGTCTTATGTTATCGATGTTATGAAAAAGAATGGTATTGATTTTAAAACTCATTTTTTTGAGATAGGAAATGATTTTTCAGGATTATCTGATATTTTTTTAAAATCTGGGGCGGATATTGTTTTTTGTGATTTTTATCATAATTTAGAAGAAGGCGATAAGAAAAAATGGATTTTTGACGAGCTTGAAAAGTTGGGGATTCCCCATTATTTAAGTTCTAGCGATACAATGAAGCTAATGTATGATAAGATTTTATGTCAAAAAAAATTAAAGAGTTCTGGAATTGGAGTTTTGCCTTTTATGAGTATGGATATAAATAATATTAATAGTCTAGATAAGTTTTTGAAGAAATATAAAAAAGTAATTTTAAAACCAACTCAAGGTTATTCCAGTGTAGGTATAGGTGTTTTTGATGAGATTGATATGGTAATTAATCATTCAAAGATTTTGAGAGAAGAATATGATGAAGTCATTGCAGAAAAGTTTTTAGAGGGTAAGAAGGAGTATCAAATATTAATTATAGGAAGAAAACCAGAAATATATCCTGTTGAAGTAGGAATTCCACTGGGAAAAGTTTTTGATGAAGGTATGAAAGAAGAACATTTTTCGAGAGATCCTGTGAAGTCTTTGGATATTTATAACAAATTAATAAAATTGGGTAAAATTATTTATGATACAATTGGAATGCATGATTTAGCAAGGATTGATGTTATTGCTGATTCTAATAATAACTTATTCCCTATAGATGTTAATGGCATCCCATATCTTGGTAAAATTAATCCACATAATGGAGAAAATACAAGTTTGACTCAGATTGGAAAAATTTTTAGAAGATCTTATGAATCGTTGATTATGGAAATTTTAGGGCTTCATTAATTTTTTCTTGATCTCTTCTTAGAAATATTGAATTTCAAGAAATTATATTTGATAGTAATAAATATTATAAACTTAAGTTTAAGAAGCAGAAGCATCAATTATATCATAGATTTTATCAATCAGTGAACTAATTTTAATAGTTTCTTGCTCTTCAGTTCTCATGTTCTTGATTGTAACCTCATTCTGCTCCACCTCTTTCGGACCAATTATCAATACAATCAAAACTCCAAGTTCATTGGCTTTACTCAATTGATTTTTTAGATTTGAAAATCGATAATCTACGATGCAAGGAAAATCTTCAGCTCTAATCATTTGAGCTAGTTTTAACGCATATTTCGAAACATTTTCGCTAATTGAGGCAATATAAATAGTATCGGTATAATCCTTTTCTCGAATTTCTTCTGGGATTAAATTATAAGTTTTTAGAAATAAAGAGAACATTAAAACACCCATTCCAAATCCCGTTCCTGTTATTTTTTCATCAGAAAATAGGGATAGTAGGTCATCATAGCGTCCACCACCAAAAATACTTCTAATATTTTCTTTTCCTGTGTCAAAAACTTCATAAACTATTCCAGTATAGTAATCCAGACCGCGTACAACTCCAGGAGAAAAAGTACAATACTCTGAAACATTCGCATCTTCTAGAAGTTGTAAAAATGAAGTTAGCTCTTTATAGCCTTTGGAATCGTAAAATTTTTTAGGGATATCTTCAAATCTGCTTAAAAGATCGTCTAGACTAGCAGGTTCCTTTAACTTAAAAATACCTTGTATGATGATCTCATTTTGAAATTTATCTAATATGTACTTCTCGTATTCAGAGTCTTCCATTTTATCAGCTTTATCTAGAATTTTATAAACTAAAGGTATTTTTTCTTTTGGAACCTTTAAAATTAATTCACAAACAGAATCTATGAAGCGGCGATTATTGAAATAAATTTGAAACTGCTTTGATGTTGCACCAAATTCAGAAAAGATGTCAACGATAATGTTAAATATTTCTAAATCAACATAAAGACTATCTTCTCCTAAAATATCCATATTTATTTGCTTAAATTCCCTTCGTCGACCTTTTTGTGGCCTTTCGTACCGATAGCATGTCGGTACTGAAAACCACCTTATAGGTTTTTTTAGCTCCTGACGCTTCGCTGTGATCATTCGCGCTAATGAAGGAGTAAGTTCAGGAATTAATATTAATTTTTCTCCTTTTTTCTTCTCAACTATGAAAGATTGTTCATTTACTAACTCGTCAGAGGATTTTGCGGCAAAAATCTCAATAGGTTCTAAACTAGGACTCTCAAATTCTTCATAACTATATAAATCCGCAATATCTCGAATAGTATCAATTATCCAGTTTGTTTCCCGTAAATCAGGAGGATAATAATCTTCCATTCCTCGTAGTGGCTTTGTTGAAAGTTTCTTAGACATAATTCTTTTCAATTAAATTAGCACAATAATTACTTAAAAAAAAGATCATTTACAAATATCTTTTTCCTTTTTAATGGATTAAGGGATGTTGATTTAAACAATTCTTTTTCAATCTGATTCAAGATAAAAAGCTATTAAAATAATTGAGCGTTAAAATAATTATGCCAGATATTGAAAAGATTAATCCAGGAACTCCCGTTGCTGGACCTTACAATCCAGGTATGAAAGCAGGAAATTTACTATTTGTTTCTGGTCAAGGTTCCGCTCAATCTGAGGAGAATATTAAAGAACAGACATTAACGACTCTCAATAAAATAAAAACAATCGTAGAGGCTGGGGGCGGAAAAATTTCGAACATCGTTAGAACGACCGTATTTTTAAAAAACATTAACGAATTTGGAGTAATGAATACTATTTACAAGAAATTTTTTAATGATAACGGCGTTTCGGAATCTTATCCTTCGAGAGCAGCAGTGGAAGTATCAAATTTGCCTTTCCCTAGCATGTTAATAGAAATTAGCGCAATCGCGGTGTTATAACCAAAAATTTTCTAAAACGTTATTAAAATCTCAATATTAAATAAATTTATTAATCGATTTTTTCTTAATTTGAATTATCTTATAAAAACATAAAGGTAATCAAAAATGGTAAATAAATCCATTGTATATTGGGCTTCGCCAAATGAAATTCCTTCTATACAGAATAATGCTGTCAATATGGTAACAAATAATCTTGTAAAGACTAGACTTATTCTAGACAAAATTTTAGATCATATTAATACTGGAGATAAAGTAGGAGTAAAAGTTCATGTGGGGGAGGCACATAATACGAGATATGTACGACCGGATTATGTACGGGAAGTTGTTACAGCAATTAAAGCTAAAGGAGGAATTCCTACACTTATTGAAACTCAGGGATTAGGAGAACATGTTCAACATATTAATATAAATGAAGAATACAAAATAGGAGTTATGCATCGACGAAATACAGCAGATCATCTAAAAATTGCTCATCTTCATGGTTACACTGAATCGATTACAGGTGCCCCTCTTGAATTTATCGATGGAGCCGAGGGACTTGATAGAAAAATTATAATAATTGAAGGAATTCAATTAAAAGAAGTTTCTGTAGCTAAAGGACTTTTTGATTACGACAAGCTCGTTATTATCTCTCATTTTAAAGGGCACGCCTTCGCAGGTTTTGGAGGCGCATTAAAACAACTTGGAATTGGATGTGTTAGTAAACACAATAAGCATCTAGCTCATTTCAGTGAGGGTGTAATTGTAAATACAAAGAAATGCGATCCTTCTTTGTGTAAACAAGAATGCATAGAAGCTTGTCCAGTAGGTGCAGTTAAAGTAGAAGGGAATTTAGCAATTATCAATGCTTCTATGTGCTATGGTTGTTTTAAATGTATGCATAAATGCCCCATAAAAAGGGCTATTAAAGGGCCTAAAATGAATGAAATAAACATTTTTGTTGAAAGATTCATAGATGCTGCTAAAGCAGTATCAACCTTTGGACCTGAGAAAATTCGATACCTAAATATTGCTATTGAAATTCCCGCTCAGTGTGATTGTGTCTCTAATGCGAGTATTCCAGTAGTCCCTGATTTAGGGATCTATGGATCTACAGACCCTGTAGCGATTGATAAGGCTTGTATAGATGCAGAAATTGCAGCTCCAGGACTTCCTTTCCTTAATAAAGAAGGTGAATGGACTAAACCTGTTGAAATTGGAATTGAAAAATTTCAAGTTTTAAATCCGATGCTTAATATTGCCTTAGTATTTGAATCTGCTGTAAAAAATGCTCTTGGAAATACAGATTATGAATTAGTTAAAATTTAACATCATTTCTTTTTGTTTTGTAACACTGATTTTATTAATGAATTTTTATCCTTTGCATACTTAAAAAATTAAAATTGTAAAATATTAGTCAGAAATATGAAGAAATTTATCATTATGAATCCAGAAGATAATTGCGCTACTGCTTTGGAAGATATATCGAAAGGTTCGCAACTTCAAATAAAGAAAATTTCAGTTATTGCTAACCAAAACATAGGCTTGGGGCATAAAATCGCTTTAACAGACATTAAAAAAGGTGATTTGGTTAAAAAATATGGTCAAGTTATAGGGATCGCTACCGAAGATATAAAGAAAGGAGATTGGATACATACCCATAATCTTACAAGTCAGTATCTCAAGGAGGTGTTGAAAGTATGATTGAAGAATTTATGGGATATCAACGACAGAATGGGGAAGTAGGAATTAGAAATAAGATTGCGATAATTTCTTCGGTTGTATGTGTAAATCATATTGTTCGGCAAATCGCTGACAAAGTTAAAGATGCTGTACCTATTACTCATCCTTTAGGATGTGGTCAATTTGGACCTGATTATAGCAACACTTTGAATACTTTAATTGGTTTAGGAAAGAATCCTAACGTGTTTGGAGCTGTAGTTGTTGGTTTAGGATGTGAAAATATCGGTAGTAAATTAATAGCTAAAAATATCAAGAAATCAAAAAAACCAGTTGAATTTTTTGATTTACAAGAAGTTAAGGGAGGATCTTCAGCTGCAATAGAAAAGGGTATTATCCTTGGGAATAGAATTTCTGAGGAAGCAAGAGAATTGAAAAGAGAACCATTTGATTTCTCCCATATTGTTTTAGGATTGGAATGTGGTGGATCAGATTCAATTTCGGGAATATCAGCGAATCCAGCTTTAGGAATTATATCTGATAGAATTGTTAATTTTGGAGGAACTTCTATATTAGCAGAATTTACGGAATGGATTGGGACTGAACATTTATTAATTGAACGAGCAGTTGATAAAAGGGTTGCAGAACAAATACATGAGTTACTCTCCGGTTTTTTAGAAAATCTAAAAGATTTAGGCATTAATTTTCTTGGAGTACAACCCACTCCGGGGAACATTCAAGGCGGTTTAACTACGATAGAAGAAAAAAGTTTAGGTTCCATAGCAAAAGCAGGAAAATCTCCTATCCAAGGTTTAATTCAATATACAGAAAAACCTAAAGGAAAAGGTTTGTGGTTAATGATCGAACCAAGTTTGGATGTTGAATCTATGACAGGGTTAGCAGCAGCGGGAGTAAACGTTATTGCTATGACGACAGGAAGAGGTAGTCCTTGTGGAAATCCTGTGGTGCCTGTGATAAAATTATGCGGGAATCCAAAGACTTGTGAATGGATGGCAGAAAACATAGATGTTGATGTTAGTTCAATAATTAAAGGAGATAATTCCGTGGAGGAACTTGCAGAAGTTCTGTGGTTAAGAATGAAAAATATATTGAATGGTGAAAAAACTCAAGCAGAAAAATTAGGTTTTAACGATATAGCGATTTGGAGAAATACAGCAGCACCGTTTCAATACATGCATTGTAAATAAAGAAAGAATAACTTATAAAAACGGATTCTTATCTTTAAATATCTTCTCTTTGTATTGTTCCAAATGTGGGGGTGCCAAACCTTTCTCTGTTGCTTCCTTTTTCATATCTTTTAAAATTTCGCCACAATTTATTGAAACGGGGCACCAATGATAGCAATTTTCACATCCCGTACAAAGAAAAAGACCATCATTTACAGCAGCTTCGATTCCATTGTGAATATAATCTCTTATTATTGCAATAGGCCCCAACCCATATTTAGATGCGTAGATATTTCCAAAAGCGCGTGAAGCAGTGCAGGTAAAAATACAGGATTTACAGCCAATGCATTTCAAGAAATCCGCGTAAATGAGATTTTCGTTAGCAGCTTTAGTTCTCCAATCGTCAACCAGAATAACGACTACTTCCTTTGCGCCATACATACCTTGGACACTCGTGCCTTGTATATCAGAGGTATTTGATGGGCCTGAAATGAGACTTATGTAATTATACGAAACATTGTTAATCCGAGACTGTAATTTAGTCACTAATATTGCATCGAATATGGTAGGAACAATTTTAGTGATACCACAAACTACTATGTGTTTATCAGTCGCTCTTGTAATAAGGCTGATGTTACCTTCATTTTCTCCTAAAACTATCGTACCATCTTCAGCAGAAATAGCATTTGCAGAAGTTAAAGAAACTTTCACATCGTTGAGTAACTCATTTCTATAAGTACTTCTAAAATAGTTGACAATAGCTTGAGCTTTGGGTTCGAGTTCCACACCATATACTTCTTTTATTTTCTTAGCTATTTCTTCTTCGGTAAAGTGAGCTCCTGGACCGACTTGAAAGCTTGGTAATTTATATTCAAATAGTTGAACGAGTACATCACCCAAGTCAGTCTCTTTAATTATTATCTCATTTTTCTTCAAAATATCAATAATTCCGATGTCTTTAGCTTGGTTCGATTTTGACTTATAAATGATCCTATTATCTCCTAATTCTTCCATGAAAATCTTTTGAGCTTCTTCATTTGTTTTTGCGTAATGAACCGTGAAGTTCTTCTTACGCATTATATTAATACATTGCTCCACATATGACTCTATATTATCAATGAAGTCTTCTCGCATTTCAATAAGTTTATCACGGTTTTTATCGACAAATTCTCGACTTGTATCGTTATATAAATACCTTAAATCGTGCTGTCTGGTTTTTATCACGCAAGCAAATTTCCAGAAATCACCAAATTGCTTTTCTAAAGTCCCTTCTTCTTGGGAAGCTTCGATTTTCTTCTTAACTTTTTCATATAACCCCTTTCCACTTTCATTCACTTAGTGGATCAACTCCTTCCATAATTTTTACAATAAAATCTTCAAACTTTATAACAGGTTTTTTTATTTTGTTCTCCTCTCTAATTCGTGTTAATGCGGTAAAACAAAATGGACATGCCGTGAGTAATATTTTTCCACGATTCAATTGATCAAAAATTAATTTTGAATTGTAATCACTATTTTCTTTAAATATTGAATAAACACCTCCTCCAGCGCCACAACAAATACTATTAGTTTTATTGTTTTCCATCTCCTTGAGTTCAACATTTTCAATTGAATTCAGAATCTGTCTTGGTTCCTCAATAATAGGAATCACAGCATTTCTTAAATGGCAAGCATCGTGATAACTTACTTTTAATTTCTTTCCAGAATGCTTTAAGTCTAGTTTTGATAAATTGTCTGGTTCAGCTAGAAATTGAAGGAAGTGTATAACTTTAACTTTATAATCTTTTCCTAAGAATTGGTCGTAATATTTCGTTAAATAGTTATAGCATCCAGCGCAAGTAGTCACGATTTCGGACACATTATTTAATTCGAACCAATCATTGACAGATTCCACATGAGCTTTTAACTCGATATCACTACCGATGTGATAAGATAAAGCCCCGCAACACGGAACATCGTCTAGAACGGTGTAGCTTGGATCTAAGTAATTGATTATTTTAATTGCATTTTTACATGTTTCTTGATAACGAGAGTTTGATAAACATCCTAAATAAATCAATTTAGCCAATTTTAAATCATATCTCACTAATTTCTTTAATAATTTATGATAGAATTTTGATATTAAAATTATTTACTGATTCTACGAGTCTAGTAAAAATGTTAAGGTTCAAAGAAATTATATACTTTAACCTTTTGTTCAAAAATGCTTAATAATGAATAGATTGAAATTTATAATTAGTAGAGTATTTAATTAGATATTAGATAAAAAGTGAGTTGGTTTAAAATTCCAAAATTATTAGAAAACAAGGAGAAGAGTTTTTCGCTATTCCTAAATAAGAATAGGTGTGGAGGCTGCCAAGCTTGCGTATATGTGTGTCCAACGGGTATTTTAGATATGGGAAACGAATTAAATATGAGAATAGCATATACACCTCAAGTTAAAGAAGGAAAAGCAAAGTATTGCACAGCATGTAAACGATGTGAATATGGTTGCCCAGATTGGTGTATTTATATTTTGGATGAATCAGATAATGAAAATGTGGCAAAAAAAGCCACGGTATAATGAGGTGAGAAAAATGGACATAGGATATAACAAGAGATTCTTACCAGAAGGTAAACATCTAATGATGGGAAATGTAGCAATGTCAGAAGGTGCTATAGCTGCGGGCTTGAAATTCTTTGGAGGATACCCTATCACTCCAAGTACCGAAGTTATTGAGCATCTTGCTGTGAGATTACCACAAATCGGGGGTGTATGTATGCAAATGGAAGATGAATTAGCATCAATTAATGCTGTAATTGGAGCTTCTTTAGTCGGAAGCAAAGCTATGACAGCAACCTCGGGCCCTGGTATTTCTTTAATGACTGAAACCATCTCAATGGCTGCAAACCTAGAAGTGCCATTCGTATTCTGTGATGTACAGCGTAATGGTCCTGGAACGGGGTTTGTAACTGAACCACATCATAATGATATAGGATTAATGCGATTTGCTGGAAACGGTGAGTTTCAAGTGATAACATTAGCGCCTATGAGTTGTCAAGAATTATATGATTTAACTATTACCGCCTTTAATTTTGCTGAGACTTATCGTTGCCCTGTATTTATTATGTCAGATGCATATCTCGGTCACATTCACGAGGTGGTAACCATACCCTCGAAGGAAGAAGTAATAAAGAGAGTAATTGACCGGGAACTACCAGATGACTATACTAAAAAATTCTCCTATAAAGATGATAGTACAGGAAATTATGTTATCCCTAAACCACCAGTTATGGGCACGGATTACTGTCCAGGCATGTTTCTTTCTCAACCTCATAATTACGAAGGGTTGCCGACACCTAAACCCCAATTATTCACTGAAATGATGATTAAAAAGATTACGAGCAATATAGATAAAATTTCTCTTACTGATTCATATAAACTAGAAGATGCAGAGTTAATTATAATAGCTTATGGTTTACCAGTTAGAGCGAGTTATCGCGCTGTTGATTTAGCTCGAAAAGAAGGGATAAAAGTTGGAATTTTTAGGTTGATAACAATATGGCCTTTTCCAGACGAAAAAGTTAAAGAAACGGTTAAAGATGCCAAAGCGGTTATAGTTCCAGAATTAAATTTCACTGGAGTTATAGCAGAACAGGTTGAACGGGTTACTAAACTTAGCACTCCTGTTATTAGAATTCCAAATGTATGTGAAATTCATCATCCACATGATATTTTAAAAGTAATTAAGGAGGTGGCTAAATAATGTCGGGAATAGGACCGATGTATCCAAACGAGAAACCAGAGAATCCCTATGTCTTAGTATCGTACGCAGGACATTTATTAGGGAACTATTCATCTAGATTGTGCGCAGGATGTGGATATGGAATCATCGGGCATATCTTTACTCGACTATTTGAAGACGAAAAACTTGATCCAAAACTATATCCACTAGTTCTTGGTATAGGATGCTATTCTCAAATGCTCTTAACAGTACACTACGCAACCCAAAAAGTTTTATCTCTACACGGTCGTGCACCAGCTTTAGCGACAGGTATGAAAATGGCAAATCCTCAAATGAAACCAATAATTTTTACTGGTGATGGTGATTGTTTGGGTATCGGAGGTAATCATTTCATACACACATGCCGTCGAAACTTAGATTGTATTATTTTAATTTTTAACAATAGTATTTACGCAATGACTGGCGGACAAGGTGCACCTACGACTTTATTTGGCGCCACTAGTACAACTACACCATATAAAATGTTTGAAAATAGAAGCGATGGAGTTAAACTTGCTTTGGCTGCGGGAGCAACTTATGTAGCACGAACAACAGTTGCTCATCCGCGCACTTTTATGAAGTATTTTAGAAAGGCATTGAAGCATAAGGGAACCTCCGTAATAGAATTAATTACACCTTGTGTTACTTACTTCGGGAGAAAAAATTTAAATAACCTTGGAGCAGAACATTTAGGGTTAAAAGGAGAGAAGATGGATACGGCAGGTAAGATGATAGATTGGATAAAAAGAAATAGTGTAAAAGTTAACCAAGCCAAGTTCATGAACGAAGAAGAATTATTTAACAAATATGTTATTGGAGAATTTAGATACGCACCAGATCAACCCGAGTATTCCGAAGAATACGCTAAAATACAAAAAATAGCAAGAGGAGGTAAATAAAATTGTGACTCGATATGAATTTCGCGTAAGTGGGTTTGGTGGACAAGGGGTTATCACTCTTAGTAAAATGATAATAATGGCAAGCTCAATTTATGAAGAACTTGCTGCTACGCAAACTGAAGCCTATTCCGCCGCTGCAAGAGGAGGAAAATGTTGGGCAGAAGTAGTTGTTGATTTAGATAAAAATATAGAGTTTATAGATTACCCTAAAGCTTTAAAACCTTACGATTTTTTGATCGTCTTATCAGAAGAATCTGCTAATGGTGTTAAGGTAGACTTTGTAAAAGATGAGGAAAACACAGGATTTTTAATATGGGACCCTTCTACAATTAAAAAATTCAGGGCAGCAAAAAAAATTAAGAAGGTTTTGAGCATTCCCATTCAAAAATTAGCAGTTGAAAAGTTCGGGAATATTGTTTATGGAAACTCAATTTTGTTTGGTATCTTTACGATACTTTCGGGAATCTTTTCCGAAGAATCTGCTTTAGAAACTATGAAGAAATTTGTTCCGAATTCTACTTTAGATAAAAATTTAGAAGCCTTTGAATTAGGGAAACAAGAAGCAATGAATTTTCTAAACCAAATGAAGGAGGAGAACAGTTAGAATGTATTTTGGAAAGGTTCAAAAAGGTTGGAAAGAGTTATATGAAGAAATAATTCAAACCGGGAAATGTGTTTACTGTGGAGCGTGTGGGGCATTCTGTACAAATATTCTTTTTGATAAAGAAAAGGAAATCCCAATAGAAGATGGATCCTGCAAAGATATGAACACATGTAAAGATGGTTACGGACTTTGCTATAATCTCTGTCCAAAGACAGAAACTGAAGCGATTCCATTGTCGCTATTAGATAAGTGGGTTTTTGGAAAAAAGCACGATAAGATTTTGGGACATTATCTAGAAATTTCTTCAATAAAACTCACAGATAAAGCAAGAAAAAGCGTACCAGCTAAAGCGGGACCTTTATCAGGATTGTTATGGCTGGCTATGGAAAACGGTTTAGTCGATTCTTCTATTATTACTGATAAAGACGATAACTTTCGACCTTTCCCAATGATCGCCCAGAATTCACAAGATATATTCAAAGGAGTTGGGTATAAACCTAGTCAGGGTCCTTTACTTTCACTTTTAGGAAGTGCTATCAATAAGGAATATACAGATATCGCAGTAGTAGGCACTCCATGCCAAATACAAGCTTTGAGAAAATTACAAAACCATCCTGCTTTCGATTACGAAGCTTATGATCTAGTATCTTTAGCCATTGGAACCTTTTGTTTTGGAACTTATTACAACCAATTATTAAAAATAGCGTTTGAGGAATTTAAAATCAATCTATGCGAGGTTGATAAAATTGTTACCAATAAAGATAATTTCAAAATGAAAGTAAGCGTCGATTCAACAATCAAAGAAATACCAATAAATTATATATACGAAAAAGCAATCAGAAAAGCTTGTTTTTCCTGTTCTGATTACACAGCGTCCTTCGCTGATTTATCAATTGGAAAGTTTGGTAGTAAAGACGGGTGGAATACACTAATTGTGAGAACAGAAAGAGGTAAAAAAGTTTATGATCTAGCCATTAAACAAGGGTTCATCGAAACATTGCCTTTAGAACACGATAAGAAAGAACTTATTTTGGATTTAACCAGAAATAAAACTGATATAGTCAAGATAGAATCAATAACTGAGCAATCCCCCGAAATCAAAAGTCTGATGATTAGAAACTCGAGGATTGCAGACGCTTACAAACCAGGGATGTTTGTTATTTTATGGCTTCCTGATGTTGACTTCTTACCAATGTCCATCTCGAACATTAAAGAAGATCTTATAGAAATAACCGTTAAAAAAATAGGAGAGGGAACATCCAAATTATTTGATTTAACTGAAGGAGACTCAATTGGAATTAGAGGTCCTTTTGGGAATTCGTTTAATTACGAGGATTCGAAAAGTATTCTTGTCGTAGGAGGAGGGATGGGAATCGCAGCTTTAACAACCTTAATAGAAATTTTGAAACAAAATAAGGCAAATGTTCAGGTAGCAATTGGAGCTAAAGATGAAGATTCGTTAATATTCAATGAGAGATTGTTGAAGTTGATTCCAAATACGATGTGTACTACTGATGACGGATCTTTTGGTAAGAAATGCGTTGTAACTGATCCCGTAGAAGATCTAATTAATAAAGAAAACTTCG
>Ga0114930_10004002_pt1 | contig 12608 bp, 11 predicted proteins | sample AnhtaG_FD_87300 | JGI IMG/M metagenome (GOLD analysis project Ga0114930, IMG submission 87300) | Deep subsurface microbial communities from Anholt, Denmark to uncover new lineages of life (NeLLi) - Anholt_01485 metaG | ecosystem: Environmental > Aquatic > Marine > Oceanic > Sediment | place... | reverse complement strand
TGGCTTGGCTGGACGAACGCGGGTGACGGCCCGGTTCCAAAGCGGGCTGACGCCCAAGGGCTCGCTGGTCGCGCGGCTGAAGGCCGAGTGCGCCCCGGACTGGGAGCGCTACGTCCGGCACGAGTTCGTGCGCAAGCTCGGGGCCGGGACGCTGCCCGAGCCGGCGTTCCGCCACTACCTGATCCAGGACTACCTGTTCCTGATCCACTTCTCGCGCGCCTATGCGCTGGCGGTCTACAAGGCCGACAGCCTGGAGGACATGCGGCGCGACAGCGGCGTGGTGAACATGCTGCTCAACAACGAGATGACGATGCACGTGAAGTTCTGCAAGGGCTGGGGCATCGGCGAGGGCGAGATGGCGGCGATGCCCGAGGACCGCGCCTGCACCGCCTATACCCGCTTCGTGCTCGACGCGGGCAGCGCGGGGGACGTCGTGGACCTGCACGCGGCGCTGGCGCCCTGCGTGGTCGGCTACGGCGAGGTGGCCGAGCGCCTGTTGGCCGACAAGGCAACCAGATTCAAGGGCAATCCCTACCGCGAGTGGATCGAAATGTACGCCGCCGACGCCTACCGCCGGGTGGCGGCGGACGCCGTGCGCCAGCTCGACAAGCTCAACGAGCGCCGCGCCGGACCCGGCAGGTTCAAGGCGCTGGCGCGCCTGTTCGCGACCGCCACGCGGCTCGAAGCCGATTTCTGGCAAATGGGCCTGGACGCGGCCTGACCTGCCGCACGGCTACTTGAACGTCGCCTTCAGCATCGCCAGCAGATGCTCTCCGCCGGTGATCGGCTCATGCCTGGGCGGGTTGTCCGGCCCCTGGCAGGTGGGCAGGCATTCCACGACCGCGTCGTAGTCCGGGTCGAAAAAGAACGGGATGGAATAGCGCTCGCGGCCGGTGCGGTTGACGACGCGGTGCGGCGTCGCCTGGAACCGCTCGTTGGTCCAGCGCGCCATCTGGTCGCCCAGGTTGATCACGAACGTGCCGGGGATCGGCGGCGCCTCGATCCACTGGCCGGCCGAATTGCGCAACTGCAAGCCGCCCACCGCGTCCTGCGCCAGGATCGTCAGGCAGCCATAGTCGCTGTGCGCGCCGCAGCCGATCTCGCGCTCGTCGATCTTCCCGGCCTGGGGCGGGTAGTGCAGCAGGCGCAGATACGCCAGGGGCTTGCGCGTCTTGTCGGCGAACCAGTGCTCGTCCAGGTCGAGCGACAGCGCCATGCCGCGCAGCAAGGTCTTGGCCAAGGCCTCCATCGCCGCGTAGTAGGCGAGCACCGTATCGCGAAAGCCCGGCAGGCCGCCGGGCCACTGGTTGGGCCCGTGCAGCGGCTTGCCCGACCGCAGGTCCGGATCGTCGGGCGGAAGTTCGCGCATCAGGTCGAAACCCTCCTTCAGGTCGCCCAGGGCCGTCACGTCGGTCTTCTCCTCCTTCAGCGGAAAGTATCCGCGGAAGTGCGGCGACTTCTTGATGTGGTCTTGCATCTTCGCGGCCAGGGGCAGGGCGAAGTAGCGCCTGGCCTCGGCGAAGATCGCGTCGATGAGGGGCTGCGGCACGCCGTGATCGGCGATGTAGAGGAACCCGATGTCCTCGCACGCCCGGCCGATTTCTGCGGCGGTGGTCCGCTTGGCGGCGGCGTCGGTCCCGCGCAAGGGCCCAAGGTCGATCACCGGGACGCTCGAGAACGGCACCCGCTTGGCGGCGATGCCCGCGGCCTCGCGCGGCTTCAGCCCATAGGCGACGGTCATGGACGCCCCGTCATTCGTACGTACACGAATGATTGCCCGCGCCGCCGTCGGCGTCAAGCCGCGCCCGGGCGCGGCGCTATAGTGGGGCCCCCGGCCGGAGACGGAGATGATCGCCGACTTGACCATGCACGACCTTTTGGCGCTCGCCTGGTTCGTGCTGCTGTGGCTCGGCTACACCAACCTCGTGGACCGGCCGCTCTGGGGCCGGCCGAACCTGAACCGCGCCATGCGCGCGCGGCGCGTGGACTGGATGCGCCAGATGGCGCGGCGCGAGAACCGCATGCCCGACGTGGTGCTGATCGGTCATCTGATGCAGAGCGTCGCGTTCTTCGCCTCGGCGACGATGATCGTGGTCGCGGCCCTGTTGGGCGCGCTCGGCGCCGTGGACCAGATCCGCGGCGCGGTCGAGGGCCTGCATTTCGCCGCCCCGGCCGCGCGCGCCGCGTGGCAGGCGAAGCTTTTGATCATGGTGGCGCTGTTCGTCTATTCCTTCTTCAAGTTCTCGTGGTCGCTCCGGCAGTGGAACTACTGCTGCGTCCTGATCGGCGGCACGCCGCCTGCGCCGCTGCCCGAAGCCGAGCGCGAGGCGGTCGCGGAGCGGCTGGGCGCGGTCGCGAGCGGCGCGGCGGTCAACTTCAACGGCGGGCTCCGCGCCTACTATTTCGCCCTGGCGATGCTGGCCTGGTTCGTCAACCCCTGGGCGTTCATGGCCGCGTCCCTTCTGGTCCTGGCGGTGCTGGCCCGGCGCCAGTTCTTCTCGGAATCGGCGCTGGCGATCGCGCCGCGGCAATCCTGACCCAAGGCGGAGGAACCGATGAACGCCGACGAGCTGCGCGCCCTGCAGGCGCCGCTGAAAAGCAGGTACAAGGACGATCCCGGGGCCGGCGTGGTGACGCTGAAGGCCGAGGGCGCGCTGGACCAGGCGCATCTCTCGTGCCGGGTCGAGACCGGCAGGGCGATAGTCGAGGCGGGGCTGCATCCCGCCACCGGCGGGTCGGGCCTCCAGGCGTGTTCCGGCGACATGCTGCTGGAGGCGCTGGTGGCCTGCGCGGGCGTCACGCTGAACGCGGTCGCCACGGCCCTGGGGATCGCCGTGCGTGGCGGGCGCGTAAAGGCCGAAGGCGACCTCGATTTCCGCGGCACGCTCGGGGTGGCCAAGGACGCGCCGGTGGGCTTCCGCGGCATCCGCCTCGGCTTCGAAGTCGACACCGACGCGGACGCGGGCCAGATACAAACCCTGTTGAAGCTGACCGAACGCTACTGCGTGGTGTACCAGACGCTGCGCCACGGCCCGCCGGTCGACGTCACCTTGAACGGCGCGCGCTTGCCCGCATAGCTCCGGCTTGTGCCGAAGCGGTTTCCGCCTATATTCCGCGCCATGAACTCCCTCGGCATCGACAAGCCGCCCGCGGCCACGCGGGTGGTCGCCGCCATGTCGGGCGGCGTGGACAGCGCCGTGACCGCGGCCCTGCTCGCGTCCCAGGGCTACGAAGTGATCGGCGTCACGCTGCAGCTCTACGACCGGGCGCTGGTGGGCCGCGCGCCGGCGCGCTCCAAGACCTGCTGCGCCGGCAAGGACGTGGCCGACGCGCGGGCCGCCGCGGCGAAGATCGGCATCCCGCACTACGTGCTGGACTACGAAAGCCGGTTCCGCCAGGGCGTGATCGACGATTTCGTGGACACGTACCTCGCGGGCGAAACGCCGATCCCCTGCGTGCGCTGCAACCAGACCGTGAAGTTCGGCGACCTGCTTGAGACGGCGCGCGAGCTCGGCGCCGATGCGCTGGCAACCGGCCATTACGCGCGGCGCGTGTCGGGCGCGAACGGCCCCGAGCTGCACCGCGCCGCCGACCCGGCGCGCGACCAAAGCTATTTCCTGTTCGCCACGACCGCGGAACAGCTCGCCTATCTGCGCTTTCCCCTGGGTGGGTTGCGCAAGGACGACACGCGCGCCCTGGCGCGGCGCTTCGGGCTCGGTCTCGCGGACAAGCCCGACAGCCAGGACATCTGCTTCGTGCCCGGCGGCGACTACGGCCGCGTGATCGCGCGCCTGCGGCCCGGCGCGATCGAGCCGGGCGAGATCGTGCATGTCGACGGCGCGGTGCTGGGCCGCCATCCCGGCGTGGCGCATTTCACGGTCGGCCAGCGCAAGGGTCTGGACCTCAAGCGCAAGCCGCGCGCCCAGGGCGAGCCCCTGTTCGTCGTGCGCCTGGAGCCCGAAGCGCGCCGGGTGGTGGTGGGACCGCGCTCGGCGCTGCTGAAGCGCCAGGTGGGCTTGCGTGCGGTCAACTGGCTCGCCGGTCCGCCGGGCGCGGAGGGCGTCAAGGCCGAGGTCAAGCTGCGTTCGGCGAGCGCGCCCGTGTCCGCGACCGTGCTGCCGGGCGCCGACCCCGCGCGCGCCACGGTGGTGCTGGACCGGCCGGCCGAGGCGGTGGCGCCCGGCCAAGCCTGCGTGTTCTATGCCGGCGAGCGCGTGTTGGGCGGGGGGTGGATCGCGCGCGCCGACGCGGTCGGCATCGCAGAGCCGGAAACCGTACCGCGCGTGGCGTCGGTTGCTTGACAGCCCCTCGGGCTTCACCTAAATCGCAGCGTCCTTTCCAGGGGCTGGGTAGCTCAGCGGTAGAGCAGGGGAATCATAATCCCTTGGTCGGGGGTTCAAATCCCTCCCCAGCCACCATCGATATGCGATAATCCCGCCGAACGAGCGCCGGCCGCCGATCGCGGCGGGAGGAACGTCATGGATCAACGCCAGCCCGGACCGCGTGTCGCGCCGGTTCCCGCGAAGGCCGATGGCTACATGTCCGGCTTCGGCAACGAGCACGCGACCGAGGCGGTGCCCGGCGCGTTGTCCCGGGGCCGGAACTCGCCGCAGAAGCCGCCGCTGGGGCTATACGCCGAGCAGATCAGCTTCACGCCCTTCACCGCGCCCCGGTCCGAGAACCGCCGCGCCTGGCTCTACCGCATCCGGCCCAGCGCCGCGCATCCCAAGTTCAAGCGCATCGGCGACGGGTCGATCGCCGCCGCGTTCGGCGACACAGAGACGCCGCCCAACCGGATGCGCTGGGATCCGCTGCCGATGCCGCAGCGCCCCACGGACTGGGTCGAGGGCCTAGTGACCTGGGCCGGCACCGGCGATCCGGCGCTCCAGGCCGGCGTGGCCGCGCATCTCTATGCCGCCAACCGCGCGATGGCGGGCCGCGTGTTCCAGTCCTCCGACGGCGAGCTGCTGATCGTCCCGCAGCTTGGGGCGCTGGCGCTGTTCACGGAATTCGGCCGCGTCGCGGCGGCGCCGGGCGAAATCGCGGTGGTGCCGCGCGGCGTCAAGTTTCGCGTCGACCTGCCGGACGGCAAGGCGCGCGGCTATGTGCTGGAGAATTTCGGCCAGCCCCTGCGCCTGCCCGAGCTCGGGCCGATCGGCGCCAACGGGCTCGCCAATCCGCGCGATTTCCTGACGCCCAAAGCGGCCTATGAGGATGCCGACCGGCCGACCGAGGTGGTCGTGAAGTTCCTGGGCCGGCTGTGGGCCGCGACCCTCGGCCATTCGCCGCTCGACGTGGTGGCGTGGCACGGCAACGGCGCACCCTACAAGTACGACCTGGCGCTGTTCAATACGATCAACACGGTGAGCTACGACCATCCCGACCCCTCGATCTTCACGGTGCTGACCTCGCCCACGGCGGTGCGCGGCACGGCGAATGTCGATTTCGTGATCTTCCCGCCGCGCTGGATGGTGGCGGAGAACACGTTCCGCCCGCCCTGGTTTCACCGCAACGTGGCAGGCGAGCTCATGGGCTTGGTCCACGGCGTGTACGACGCCAAGGCCGAGGGCTTCGTTCCCGGCGGCGTCAGCCTGCACAACACCATGACGGCGCATGGGCCCGACGCCCCGACCCATGCCAAGGCGAGCGAAGCGGCGCTCAAGCCGCAGAAGATCGAGGACACGCTCGCTTTCATGTTCGAAACCGGCCTGCCGTACCGCACGACGCGCCTGGCGCTCGAAAGTCCGACGTTGCAGCGGGACTACGATTCCTGCTGGGCCGGTCTCGGCAGGCACTTCAAAGCCTGAGCCCAGGCATGGCGGCGTTGGACCGGACGCACGATCCCAAGCGCCGGAGCTGGGTCGAATCGGCCTGCGCGACGGACGCCGAGTTCCCGATCCAGAATCTGCCGTTCGGCGTGTTCTCGCGCGAGGGCCAGGCGCCGCGCGGCGGCGCCGCAATCGGGGATTCGATCCTCGATCTGGGCGCTGCCGCCCGCGCAGGCCTGTTCGGCGGCGCGGCGCTGGAGGCGGCCGACGCCGCGTCCGGGCCCGCGCTCAACCCGCTGATGGCGCTGCCCGGCGCGCACTGGACCGCTTTGCGCCGGCGGATTTCCGACCTGCTGGACGCGGACGGCCAGGACCGCAAGCTCGCGGCGGGGCTCGCCCAGCGCATCCTGGTGCCGATGAAGGACGCGCGCCTGCACCTGCCTGCGCGCATCGGCAACTACACCGATTTCTTCGCCTCCGCGCATCACGCCACGAACACCGGCCGGATGCTCAGGCCCGAAAGCCCGGATCCGCTGCTGCCGAACTACCGCTGGATTCCCATCGCCTATCACGGCCGCGCTTCGTCGATCCGGCCCAGCGGAACGCCGGTGCGCCGGCCGCTCGGCCAGCGCAAGCCCAAGGACGGGCCGCCCACGTATGGGCCCAGCCAGAACCTGGACTACGAGCTGGAGCTGGGCGCGTTCATCGGCCCTGGCAACCGGCTGGGCGAGCCGATCCCAATCGCCGAGGCGGGCGGGCGCGTGTTCGGCCTTTGTCTCCTCAACGACTGGTCGGCGCGCGACGTGCAGGGCTGGGAATACCAGCCCCTGGGTCCGTTCCTCGCCAAGAACTTCGCCACGACCGTCTCGCCCTGGATCGTCACGGCGGACGGGCTCGCGCCATTCCGCGCGCCGGCCTTGCGCCGCCCCGAAGGCGATCCCGCGCCGTTGCCTTATCTGCTGGACGAGCGCGACCAGCGCGAGGGCGGCTTCGACATCGAGCTCGAGGTGCTGATCGAAACCGCCGAAATGCGCAAGGCCGGCGCCGCGCCGCATCGCCTGAGCCTGGGCAATGCGCGCGACCTCTATTGGACCGTGGCGCAGATGGTGGCGCATCACAGCTCGAACGGCTGCAACCTCGAAGCCGGCGACCTGTTCGGCAGCGGCACGGTGTCCGGCCCCGGGCCCGGGAGCTACGGCAGCCTTCTGGAGCTCGCCTGGCGCGGCACCAAGCCGGTCGCGCTGCCTAACGGGGAAAGCCGGCGCTTTCTGGAGGACGGCGACGAGGTGGTCTTCCGCGCCCGTGCCCGGCGCGAGGGCTGCGCGGCGATCGGCTTCGGCGAGTGCCGCGGGCGGATCGAGCCGGCGCTACCCGTCGGTTGACATCGCTCCTCGGTCGTGGTGCGCTTCCCGGCACGATTTCTGCATCGCCGCAACCGGTTACGGGGGTGATCCATGCGCGCGACCCATCTCTTGCTTTCCGCGACACTGGCCCTGGCGCTGGGCGTCGGCGGCGCCGGCGCCGAAACCTGGAAATTGGCCACCAAGCAGCCGGCCGATGGGCCGGAAGGCAAGGTGTTCCAGTACTTCGCCGATCAGGCGGCGAAGCATTCCGGCGGCAAGATCACGGTCCAGGTGTTCCCCAACGAGCAGCTGGGCAAGGAAGCGGCGATCCTGGAGCAGCTCAAGATCGGAACCGTCCACCTCTACGCCGAGGGTTCGGTGTTCCTGCAGAAATGGGTGCCGGAGATCCGCTGGAGCAACGCGCCGTTCCTGTTCGACGACCGCGCGCACTGGGTGCGGTTCATCAACAGCCCGATGGTTCAGGGCTGGTTCAAGAAGGCGCAGGAGCAGGCCGGCATCGGCATGCTGGGCGACCTCACGGCGGTGCTGCGCGGGCCGTATCGCGTGATGGTCACCAAGGCGCCGATCAAGACGGTGTCGGACCTCAAAGGCATCAAGATGCGCATGGCCAACGACAAGACTGGCGTCGAGGTGTGGACCCATCTCGGCACCGAGGTGCGCGTGCTGGGCTGGGCCGAGACCTACGACGGCATCAGCAAGGGCATCGTCAACGCCGCCACCAGTCCGGTCGCGCTGGTGGAGAGCATGCGCTTCCAGGAAGTGGCGCCGGTCATTACCCGCACCGACGAGTACTGGCAGTCCATCGCTTTCATGATGAACCAGAAGGCGTTCGACCGCCTGCCCAAGGACCAGCAACAGGCGCTGCTGAAGGCGCACACGGACGCGGCCAAGTACAGCGCCGACCTGATGGGGAAAGAAACCACGGAATCGCTGGCGCGCATGAAGGCCAAGGGCGTCGTCTACAACGAGATCGACCTGAAGCCGTTCGTGAAGCAGATGCTCGACTTCTACAAGGCCAAGGAGGCCTCGGGCGAACTGCCCAAGGGTTTCATGGACGTAGTCGGGCAGACGCGCAAGAAGACCTCCTAGGCGTGGCGGGCGCCGCCGCCCGCGCGGAGCGGGCGCTCGGGGCCGCCGAGCGCCTGTTCCATTTCCTGGCCAATCTGTGCCTCGGGTCGATGCTGGCGATCAACATCGTCAACGTCGCCTGGCGCGAGCTCACCGGCATCAGCCTCAAGTTCGTGTGGCCTTGGACACTGCTGCTGTTCGTGTGGATGACGTTCTTCGGCTTCTTCGTCATCTACCGTCGGTCCAAGGACATCACGGTCGAGTATTTCGTCGACCTGGCGGGGCCGTGGGCGCGCACCGCCACGCGGCTGCTCGCCGACGCGGTCTGCGCCGGGATCATGGTGCTGATGCTGGTCGAAGCGCCGGTGACGCTCGGCAACCAGGTCGGCGACATGGAGCTGATTCCCTTGCAGCGCTACTGGATGTCGGTGCCCCTGTTCCTGGCGTCGGCCCTCCTGCTGGTGCATTTCGTCCTGGACGCGCTCAAGGCGCTCGCCGGCGAGCCCGAGGCGCGCAAGGACTACAGCGTGGACGCGGAATAGGCAGGGACCGGGCATGGCGACCGTCCTGTTCATCAGCTTCGTCGCGCTCATGCTGTTGCGCGTGCCGGTCGCAATGGCGGTCGGCGGGTCGGTGGTGCTGACGCTGGTCTACGCCGGTTACGCCGACGGCCTCTACATCGTGCCGTTGCAGGTGCTGGAAGGCGTGGACAACGCCTCGCTGCTGGCGGTGCCGTTCTTCATCCTCGCCGGCAACCTGATGAACACGGTGGGGATGACCGACAAAATCTTCAACTTCGCCATGGCGCTGATGGGGCATTTCCGCGCCGGCCTGGCACAGGTCAACGTCCTGGGCTCGATGATTTTCGCGGGCGTCAACGGCACGGCGGTGGGCGACATCGCCGGCCTCGGCCAGATCGAGGTCAAGGCGATGCGCGAGCGCGGCTATCCCGCCGATTTCTCGGCCGCCATGACCGTGGCCTCCTCGATCGTCGGCCCCCTGATCCCGCCCTCGGTCGGCCTCGTGGTCTATGCCTATCTCGCCAACCAGTCGGTGGCGCGCATGTTCCTGGCCGGGTTCGTACCGGGGGTGCTGGTCGGCGTCTCGCTGATGATCTTCAACCGCATCGCGGCCAAGCGCCTCAACGTGCCGGTGGAGAAACGGGCGACGTTGCGCCATGTACTCGCCACCGCGCGCGAGGGAATGGTGGCGCTGGTGGCGCCCGCGATCATCCTCGGCGCGATCCTCACCGGCTTCACCACCGCGACCGAGGCGGGCGTGCTCGCCTGCGCCTATGCGCTCCTGGTCGGCGCGTGGTACCGCCAGCTCAGCGCCGCGCATGTCTGGAAGGCGCTCAGCGACACGATGCTGATGACTACGGTCGTCATGATGATCATCGGGTTCTCGACGGTCATGGGGTGGCTCCTGGCGATCGAGCAGGTGCCGCAGGCCATGGCAAAGGCCATGCTGCTGGTCACCGATTCGCGGCCGGTGTTCCTCCTGCTGCTGGTCGTGTTCTTCCTGATCATCGGCTGCTTCATCGAAGGCGTGCCGGCGAAGCTGATCCTGGTGCCGATCCTGCTGCCGATGACCGATTCCTACGGCGTCGATCGGGTGCATTTCGGCATCATCGTGCAGATGGCGCTGTTGATCGGCATCGCCACGCCGCCGATGGGCATCGGTCTCTACGTGATCTCCGAGGTCGCGCGCGTGCCGTTCGAGCGAGTGACGCTGGCGATCATGCCGATGCTGGTCCCGCTGATCGTCGTGCTGATGCTGCTGACCTACGTCCCCGGCTTTTCGCTGTGGCTGCCCAATCTGGTGATGGGCCCGGAGTGAGGCTCAGCCCTTGCCCATCGCCGCGAGGATTTTGGCGGTCGCGCCGCTCAACTCCCCGATCTTGGCGCCGGCCCTGAGCTTTGCCCAAAGGTCCTTCTCGCGCTCCTGGCGCGCCAATGCCGCGTCGGCGACGGCCTCGGCTTCCTCCGGCGGCAGCACCAGCACGCCGCTTTCGTCCAGCACCACGGCGTCGCCGGGCCTGACCGGCACGCCGCCGCAGCCCACCACGGCGTTGATCGACCCGCCGATGGCGTAGACGCGCGTGGTGATGGGCGAGGGGCCGCGGCACCACACCGGGAAGTCGTGCATGCGCAGCTCGCTGAAGTCGGTGCACGGCCCGTCCACCACCGCGGCCGCGCAGCCCGCGAGCTTCGCCGCCAGCGCCACGCCGCCGCCGACGCAGGCATGGCGGTTGTCGCCCATGCGGTCCACCACCAGCACGTCGCCGGGCCTGAGCATCCCAAGGGCGTGGTGCAGGATCGCCGAATCCTGTCCGGGGCACTGCACGGTGACGGCAGTGCCGGCCGCGCGTTTACCCGCGATCACGCCCTGGATTTGGCGGTCCATGAAGCCCCAGTGGCGGGTGTGACCCACGGTCGCGGTCTCGACTCGCGACAGCTTGGCGATGATGCCGGCCGGAACTTGCGCCGGCATCGCGTTGATGACGAAGCTCATCGGGCCTAGCCCTTCAGCACGCGATGCTGGTGCACCGGCAGCTTCTGGCGGATGTCCCTGAGGTAGTCCAGGTCCATGCGCGCGGTGGCGAAGCCGGGCCCGTCGCTGGCCTGCGCCATCATGTGGCCCCAGGGGTCGACGATCATGGAGTGGCCCCAGCTCTGGCGCTGCTCGTTGCCCTGGGGGTACGAGCCCACCTGCGCCGCGGCGCAGAAATAGGTCTCGGTTTCGATCGCGCGCGCGCGGATCAACGGCTCCCAGTGGTCCTTGCCGGTTTGCAACGTGAACGCCGCCGGCAGCATGATCACCTCGGCGCCCTTGGCGGCGAGCGCACGGTACAGTTCGCCGAAGCGCAGGTCGTAGCAGATCGAGCAACCCACGGTGACGCCGTCGGCTTGGTACGTGACCACGGCGTCGCCGCGGCCGACCGTGGCCGACTCCTTGTATTCCTTGCCGTCGGGCGTGACGACGTCGAACAGGTGGATCTTGCGGTAGCGCGCGATCTCGTTGCCCCTAGGGTCGAACGCCACCGTGGTGTTGAAATATTCCTTCCCTGCGCGCTCCAGCATGCTGCCGCCGTGGACGTAGACCTTGTGCGTGCGCGCCATCTCCTGCATCGCGCGCCAAGCCTCGCCGCCGGGGACCTCCTCGGCCGCCGCGCGGCGCTGCTCCAATGAGCCGCCCAGCATGGTCCAGACCTCGGGCAGCACCACCATGTCGGGCCGGTCGTGCTTCACCGCGTCGGCCACCAGCTTTTGCGCCTGCCTGATGTTGTCGGCCTTGCTGGTCTGGCTGTTCATCTGGATCACGGAGATTTTCATGCGCGCGCTCCCGGTTGGGGCCGGATTGTGGAGGCGGGGCGGGGGGAAATCAAGGCGACGGCACGAACGCTATTTTTCGGTCAGTTCCGTCACGCCGTTCCAGCCCGGCGGCGGCGCCTTCATGGCGCGGGCGCGCTCGGCGAACTTCGCCGCCACGGCGTCGGCGGCGGCGATGCGCGCGAAGGCCTCGGCGGCGACCGCGAAGTTTCCGGTGCGCCATTGCCTGAGCGCCGCGGCGAATCCGTCCAGCGAAGCGCGGCGCTGGGGGTCGACCGCGCCCTTCGGCGCCAGGGGCTCGTACAGGCCCACGGGCGCGGCGCGGCCGACCACGCGCACCGTGTCGATCTCGCGGAACTCCACCGCGTCGCCGCAGCCCTTGGCCGTGTCGTCGGTCACCACGATCTGCGTGCCGTATTTCTTGTTTACCCCCTCCAGCCGCGAGGCCAGGTTCACCGCGTCGCCCATGACCGTGTAGTTGAAGCGTCGCGGCGAGCCGATATTGCCGACCAGCACGTGCCCGGTGTTGACGCCGATGCGCGCGCGGATCGGGCTGCCGTCGCCCAGGCGCAGCCCGCCCGCGGGGTCGTTCAGAAGGTCGCGCATCTTCATGGCGGCGCGCACGGCGTTCTCGGCATGGCGGGGGTCGTCGAGCGGCGCGCCGAACACCGCCACGACGGCGTCGCCGATGAACTTGTCGACGAACCCGCCATGCTCCTCGACGATCGCAGTCATGGCGCCGAAATACTCGTTCAGGTCGGCGACAAGTTGCATGGGGCTGCGCTTCTCCGAGATGCCGGTGAAGCCGGCGATATCGGAGAACAGGACCGACACCTCGCGCGACTCGCCGCCCAATTGCGGTTGCGCGCCGCTGGCGACCATGCGGTCGATCTCGGCCTTGGGCAGGTACAGGCTGAAGGCGCGGCCGAGTTGCCGCGCGTCGCGGTCGGTGACGGCGAATCGGTATCCCAGCAGCAGCGGGAAGGCGAGGGCCATCGACGCCATGCCCTGGAACAGCGGCAGCACGAGGCCGTAGCGGAACGCGAGGGCCGCCAGCGCGGTCCACGCCAGCGCGA
>Ga0114930_10003999_pt1 | contig 12622 bp, 8 predicted proteins | sample AnhtaG_FD_87300 | JGI IMG/M metagenome (GOLD analysis project Ga0114930, IMG submission 87300) | Deep subsurface microbial communities from Anholt, Denmark to uncover new lineages of life (NeLLi) - Anholt_01485 metaG | ecosystem: Environmental > Aquatic > Marine > Oceanic > Sediment | place... | reverse complement strand
TTGATCTTCCTAAAGGAAAATATATTGAAGGAATAGAACGGAGATTTGTACCATTATCGTGAGTAAAAACAGATTAGGATAAAGTTTTATAAAAATCTTGAGAAAATAGTTTTGGGAACCGTAAAGTTATTCCCAAAAAATATTAAAAAGGAGATAATATGAATGATACCATTCTTTTTTGGACTCAAGTAGGAACATTAGGAGGTATTATACTTGGTTTTATTCTCTTGTATCATAAATTGTATGGTAAATTACATGGTGATATAAGAAAAAGTTATGAAGGACAAATAAATTTATTAAGAGAAAAAATTACAAGTTCTACAGGATTAAAAAGTAAATATGGTTTTATGAAAATATATCTTGAAGCAGAGAAAAAAACAGCAATTAAAAGATCTAAAGAATAATATATAAAGAAAACAGCATTATTAGAAAGTAAACTTAAAAGTTCAGAAGAAGAAAGGAAACGATTTGAAGAAAAATAAAGAAGGCAATTTAAAGAAGAAAAGAAACAATTGGAAAAAGAAATACTTAGATTGGCTTCAGAAATTCATCAAATAGGTATAGATGATATAGTTAGTTTACCATCTGGGATACTTTTAATAGGCGAAAATTTGTCTCCAGAATCAAAGATATTAAATGTAACTTCTGATGGCTATACAACTATAGGAGATTATTTAGATTATTTAGGTAAGATGCCAGAGGTAATATCATCTGAGGTAAGACCCCTAGAGAGAGAAGCAGAGGAAAAAATTAAATTTATGGAAAAGGAAATTAAAAGATTGAAAGAAGAAAACGAAAATCTTAAGAAAGAAAGAAAGAAAGAAAGAAAGAAAAAGATAAACAAAAATAGAAAAAGGGAAATCAAGTCTTATTTAGCAATTTAAAAAACCTGAAAAAATAATTCTGAGAAGTTGAAAAATAAAGCAAAACCACCTTTTAAAAATTTTTGCGGCGCCCATTTTAAAAAAGAATTTTTTCTTTTGGGTTCTTTGTTTTTTTCAATTTCCTTTTTTGATGAGAAATGAAAGTCGAAATGTTTAAAAAATCAAAGACGTTCGTCAAAAATTTGCCCAAAATCTTTATTAGGAGTTTTGGGTGTCAGATGAATGATGTGGACTCGGAAGTTATGGAGAGGACTCTAGAGAGGAAAGGGTATAGGAAGATAGATTCTCCAGAAGGAGCGGATGTCATAATTCTTAAAAAGAATAATTAAGTATTGTGTTCCCAAAACTCAAGAGGTAAGAGAAAAAAAGACTAATGCGAAAACAAGAATATAAAGGTGAAGGGCATAGAAAGAGATTGAGAGAAAGATTTATCAAGACAGGACTATCTGGATTTCATGACCATGAGATTCTTGAACTTCTTTTAACCTACGCTTTACCACAAAAGGACACAAAGCCGATTGCAAAAGACTTATTAGAAAATTTCGGTTCATTGATAAATGTGCTCAATGCCGATATTGAAGACCTGAAAAAAATCCCCGGTGTCAAAGAATACTCAGCAGTATTCATTAAATTTACGCGAGAGTTCACTACAAAATATTTTCAATGGAATATACCGAAGCAAACAATATTCAGTTCGATTGATCAATTATATGCTTATCTTTGTCCGTATTATCATGGTAAGAAAAACGAAATTTTCAAAGTCTTCTATTTGGACAACAAGAATGGACGCATTCATGAAGAAAATTTTGGAGAAGGTACAGTAAACGAAGCAGTTGCTTTTCCAAGAAAAATAGTTGAGTCCGCTTTGAGGCATAGCGCTGCGTCAGTAATTATTGCCCATAATCATCCAGGTGGACTGCTTGAACCATCAGAACGAGATAATAAAATCACAAAAGATATTCTTCAAGCATTAGAAACTGTTGATGTAACCCTTCAGGAGCATATCATTATAAACGAAGAAGGTTATTGTAGTTTTCGCCAGCATGGATTTTTTGACTCAGTATAATAGGATTGAATATGAACAAAGAACTTAAAAATATATTTGTGAAGTGTAGATTTAATCCCAATGATGCTCAAAAGAAGGCTATTGAAACCATTAAAGGTCCCTTGTTAATCATTGCAGGTCCTGGTTCAGGTAAAACCCGTGTATTGATAATGCGGACATTGAATCTCTTGCTTGTCCAGAAAGTCCCTCCAAATAGGATATTGCTTTGTACTTTTACCGAAAAGGCTACAGGACAACTCAAGGAACGGTTGAGGCTGGAATTAACTAAATTGAATAGCAAAATTGATATTTTCAAATTAAGAATCGGTACAATCCATAGTATATGTAATGAATTGATTCAAGAGTTTTTGGAACAAACTCAACTTGGCAAGAATTACGAAGTGCTAGAAGACCTCACGCAACATTTATTTATTTATGAACACTTTAATGAAATATTTAAAGAGTTAAAGTTTCCTGAAAATGGCGAACCTAAATGGAAGTCTAAATGGACTGCAATAAAAGGAATTGTTCCTTTTCTCAACAAAATTACAGAAGAACGGATTGATATCAAAAAATTAGGAAAATCTAAAAGCCCTTTTATCCGAGATTTAACTAAATCCTATAAACGTTACGAACAAAAATTAGTTGACCAAAATATGGTAGATTTTGCTCATCTCCAGAAGACAGTGTTTAATCTTCTAAAAGATAAAAATATAGTATCTAAGGTTCGAGAAAGAATTGATTATATTATGGTAGATGAATATCAAGATACAAATTATGTGCAAGAGAAAATTATGTTGGAACTGGTTAAGGGACACGATAATCTTTGTGTAGTAGGGGATGAGGACCAGAGTCTGTATCGTTTCAGAGGTGCAACGGTGAGGAATATTCTTGAATTTGAGAAAAACTTCAAGAAGTGTAATAGAGTAATTCTTGATATTAATTATCGGTCACATAAAAAAATTATTGAATTATATAATGCTTTCATGGAGGAATGTGATTGGAGTGATGAAAATGGACACAGTTTTCGTTTTGACAAATCAATAAAGCCTAATCCTGACAAGAAATACGCTGGCTATCCAAGCACAATGGCTATATGGGGGCAAAATTTAAAAGATGAGGCTAATAAAGTTGTGGATTTCATCAGGTTTTTACAGAATAAGAAAATTATAAATGACTTAAATGAAGTAGCAATACTTCTCCGGAGCGTTAGACCGCATTATAGCGGAAATTATATCAAGGCCATTGAAAATGCAGGGCTACCTTATTATTGTCCAAGGTCAAGAGAATTTTTTGATAACGACGAAATAAAGACATTAATTGGATGTTATGTTTTTCTTTTCAGTTTTTATGGTAAAGAAAAAGAAGAAGTAAAAGGTTACTTCTTTCCTGAATTTTATGATTATCTTGATGAGTCTTTGGAATATCTCACAACCCGAACTATTAAGAGTAGAACTCATCCGCTTGCAAAATATTTAAGGAATGTGATTAAGAAAATAAGTAAAATTACTCCTCGGAAGGGATTAGGAAGTTTATTAGATATTTTCTACCAAATTCTTGCCTTTCCACCTTTTTCTAAGTATCTCGAAGACGAAGAAAAAGCACGTAACCTTGCGATATTCTCAAGCATCCTACAGATTTTCCAGAATTATTATGGATACCCCATAATTGCTAAAAGATGGCTTATCCCAATGAAGAGACATCTGTTTAATAGTTACCTTAAATTTCTGCGGGAAGGTGGTATAAATGAATATGAGGACCCTTACGATATCTTGCCTAAGGGTAAGATACAAATTATGACGATCCATCAATCGAAAGGTTTAGAATTTCCAGTAATAATTGTAGGTTCACTTGACAAACGTATTGGCACAGGAAAACAAGTAGATAAATACTTAGAGCCTTTTTACTACAGAGAAGAATTTGAGCCTCTAAATAGAATTACTCAATTTGACCGAATGAGACTTTTTTATGTAGCCTTTGCCAGGGCAAGAGAATTCTTAGTTTTGACCTGTGGAACTAAACCGAAAGATTATTTTTTACCTATTTGGGAGAATCTCCCAGAATGGCCCAAAGTCAACAAGACAGCAATGAACAAGGTTAGAGCGGTTCCGTACGAACGTCCCGATGTCAAGAGAGAATTCAGCCTCACTTCTCATATCAATGTTTACGATACTTGTCCACGACAATATCAGATGTATAAAGAGTATGAATTTTCACCTTCACGTGCGGCTCAAATATTTTTTGGAGCAATTGTTCATCAAACTATTGAAGATATACATAAGTATATTTTAGAAAATCATAAGAGTAAAATTGACAGAAATTTAGCAACAGAATATTTTGAACGGAATCTCAATACACTTATGAAGCGCGGGATTCATCCTTTAAGTCAACAGCATAGACAAGATGCACTTGACCATGTTCTGAACTACATCAAGAACAACCAAGATGAATTACATAGAATTATTGAAACTGAAGTTCCAATTACCGTAGAGAAAGGCACCTATTATCTTACGGGAAAGATTGACCTGCTTCTTGGAGAAGATGGTAAGTTAGAAGTAATGGATTTCAAGGCACAAAAGAGACCAATTGAACCAAACGACCCAAGAATAAAATCAAGTGTTAAACAATTAGCAATTTATGCACATGTATTGGACCAGAAGTATGACAAGAAACCTGATAGGCTGTATGTATACTGGACTGGAGAAGACAACAAAAATAAGGCACTGATGCATATCCCAATTGCTCCCCAGGATATAGATAGTGCCGGCAGACATTTTGACAAGGTAGTTGAGAAAATTCGCAACAAAGATTTTCAAATAAAAACTAAACCACCCAGAAGAATATGTCTTGATTGCGATTTCAGGCATAGTTGTAGGATGAAATAAGTAAAAGTTAAAAATCATGAAAACAATAGATCGATACAATGGCCAAGGTCAAATTAGGAACGACTCAATTTCATTATCTTGTAGTTTTACTATTTCTCAGATGAATAACGGGAGATTAATTGGTGAATCTATTATAGAGGATGATTTTCAGGCTCAAAAATTGTTTGATCAATCTAATGCTCGTATTTCAGGAAGAACAACTGATGGATATATATTAGTTGAAGAGCCAATTTATATTACCAAGTTTACAGAGCATAACAGAATTTCATTTGTACTCAATAGTTTAAAAATTCTAAATGAGTCTGTTAGTCTCACTCCGAAATTTGTAAAATATGGTTTGACAAATTTTATATTCGACGGAATCGATTGGACATCTATGCCAAATGGCGAGCAACGACGTGATAAATTTACTCTTTCACTTGGTGGTAAAAATATTTTGGTCAAACAAGTTAATAATTACAAAGAAGTTTCAAAAATAATAAAAAATGAGAAAGGCATTGATGTTACTTCTGAAATAATTATTAGTTGTGAAGATAAACAAGAACTTGAAGAATTTTCGCATTTAGTTACAGATATCTCTACTCTTCTATCATTTGCTAGGGGGACTAGAATACGTTGGATATATTACACACTCCTTACAGGAAACAATATTTTGATTGAAGAACGTAGAATCCATTCTAATACCCGTCCATTATATAATGGCTTTGAAGTTATATCTGATAATACACCTTGGGAACCTGATATAAAAACTTTTTTAGAATCTTGCTATTCATATTACCAAAAATTCAAAACTACTCTTAAACTTTTTGTTCCTATAGAATACTATCTCGAGTCAAAATCGCACGAGATACAATCAATCAAATTTCTCTTAGCCAGTATTGCTATGGAAAGTCTTGATGCTAATTACAGGGCATGGAAGTCAGTAAAAAAGAGAAATGAAGGAGGACCACCTTTCAGAGATGTATTAGATTCTCTTTTCAAAGAATTTGGTCTTGAAGGAGAAGATTTTTCGTTTATCCAATTTAGGAATGCTGTAGTTCATGAAGGTTTGGTTGAAGGTTTGGTTGGTCCTCAGAGTAATTTTATAAAAGAATATTATAAGCTTATAAATCAAATTGACCGGATAATATTAAGAATTTTGAACTATAATAGTTATTATTTAGATATCCGAAATAATTTCAAAAGAGTATTATTAAAAACGTAATATGTTCGGTAAATAAAAAAATGAAAATATCTAAAGTAGCTATAAAAAATTTTAGATGTTTTAGAGAACTTAAAGAAGTTCGTATCAAAGACATCACAACTATTGTAGGGCAAAATGATACTGGAAAATCCGCCATTCTATATGCGCTTAATGTTTTCTTTAATGAACAGAAAATAGAAGAAAATGATTTTTCTGATAAAGCACACCCAAATGAACCTTTAGAAATTACCGTATGCTTTACAGGCTTACCAAATGAAGTTGAGTTAGAACCTGGAGTCAAAACGACTCTATCCGAAGAAAATTTGTTAAACGCGGGGGGAGAAATAGAAATTACTAAAGTATTTCAGAAGGATAATCTAAAAAAACCAAAAGTCAAATTAACAGTAATGGACTATCAAGAGGATGGATTTAATAATCTTTGTTCTCTAAAAGAAAAGGAGTTAAATACTTTGGGAGATAGTTTAGGACTCGAAATGAGTAAGGCTGGAAGGTCAATAACTAACAAAGGAAAGAGAAAACAAATTAGGGGCTATGCTGAGACGCAAAATATCGCCAAAATATCCATTCAAATTGATGTAGCAGATGATCTTAAAAAAGCACTTTTTTCCTTTTTACCCGAGTTTGAATTATTCCGCGCAGATTTTAGACTTGGCATAGGAGAAACTAGCTTCCAGAGTGAATTTAGACAGATTGTAACTGATACGATTGAAGGTCTCTCACAGAGGAATGCTATTGAAGACAAGATAAAAGAGGGATTAAGCGTAGAATTTAAGAAGATTCACCAAAAATTGTCACAACATACTGATGTTTTGACAGATTTAAAACCCTATCCAGAATTTTCTTGGGACAAGCTTGTCACATTTGACTTAAAAGGAGTTGATACTCAGGGAGTTGAAGCATCGTTAAATAAGCGAGGTGCTGGAATAAGACGTCTGTTAATGGTTTCTTTTTTTCAATATCTTGCTGACCGAGAAATTGAAGGAAAGAATGTTAACTTGGTCTATGGTATTGAAGAGCCAGAAGCATTTATTTATCCAAGACTGCAACGAGAGTTGGCAAAATCTCTTAGTGAATTAGCTAATAGCGGTTTTCAGATTCTGATAACATCTCACTCTCCAGTCTTTGCTGGATTCTCTCCGGTTGAAGGTCTAGTGTTACTAAAGAGGGCAGGTGGGATAGCGAAAGCAATTCAAACACCTATATTAAATTTGGAAGAAATTGCAGATGAGTTAGGTGTTGAACCAAGTGACCAAATATGTGGTTTTAAGGCGTGTGTTTTTGTTGAAGGGCGAAAGGATATTCTATTTTGGGAGACCGCGTTTAAAAAATTAAACCAAAGTGGCAATGTTTCGTCTACGCCAAGTGAAAAAGGAATTGGCTTTATTCCTTATGGTGGTTCGAACTTAAAACATCTTATAGACAGGAAAGCTCTCAGGGACATAAAAAGAAAGTATCTTGTTATCACTGACAGTGATAGAAAAAATCCAAGGGATGTGATTCCACAAAGAAAAGTGAATTGGAAGCAGGTGTGCGAAGCTGATGGCGGTAAATTTTTTATTTTACGCAAACGGGAAATAGAAAATTATTTACATATTGAGGCATTAAAGCGCGCTGGTAAAACAGACAAACTTTTTGATGATTTCTCAAATATGAAAGAACTTTTTGGTAAGAATGTAATAGGAGTAGTAAAAGATATGACCGCTGATGAGATTATTGAAAGAGGAAAATATAACAATAATGATGCAGAAAAGAATGAAATATTAGAAATAGCCTCTGCAATTCTTTCATTGATTACTTAGTAGGAGGGAACATTCAATGAATAAAGACAAAAAGAAAACCAAAGTTCAATGTCCGAAATGTAACCACGAGTTTGAAGTTGGGAGAAGTGGCGAAGAGCTGAAGACAGGGTTGTACTGGGAAGGGAAAAGGACGGATGTAGAAAGAATCTCTTTACCATTTCAAACAATTGAGACAATAAATGAATCCCGGGCAACAAGAGAAGAATTGAAGAAGATGCCGCTTGCTAGAGGGATGGGGATGGATAAAGCTGAGGAAACTGGGTGGAAGAACAAACTCATCTGGGGTGATAATAAATATGTGATGTCATCTTTACTTGATGAATTTGCTGGTAAAATTGATTTGATTTATATTGACCCACCATTTGCGACTGGTGCAGATTTCAGTGTAAATATTGAAGTAGGTAATTTAGAATGGACAAAGGAGGCGTCAGTTATTGAAGAGAAAGCCTATAGAGATACATGGGGAAAGGGTTTAGATTCTTATCTACAGATGATGTATGAGAGGCTAGTGTTAATGAGAAACTTATTGTCAGAAGAGGGGAGTATCTATGTTCATATGGACCAGAAAGTTGGCCATTACTTAAAAATCGTTTTGGACATGGATGAGTTGTTCGGTAAGAAGAACTTTAGAAATGAGATAGTTTGGCATTATGATATTGGTGCGAGAGGTAAGAATGAGTTTGGGACAAAACATGATAATATATTCAGGTATACCAAGACAGATAATTGGATCTTCAATACTGAAGACATATTGGTGCCTTTTGACAGTAAAATGACAGAATGGAGATATACAGTTGGAGGACAAAAAGGCAAAGACATGCCTAAGGGTAAAGTACCCTCGGATGTATGGGATATTAAACTGAACGCAATGAGTTATGAGCATTTAGGGTATCCTACTCAAAAACCTGAGGCACTCCTTGAGCGAATTATTAAAGCTTCTTCAAATAAAGACAGTATAATCGCCGACTTCTTCTGCGGTTCTGGGACGACTCTTGCAGTTAGTGAAAAGCTTCACAGACACTGGATTGGTTGCGATTTATCTAGATTTGCTATCCACACTACCAGAAAGAGATTACTTGAAATAGATGGTTGCCGACCGTTTGAAGTTTTGAACCTTGGTAAATATGAGAGGCAATACTGGCAGGGAATTACCTTCGGGGACAGAAAGAGAAAAGATACTAAAAAAACAATTTCTGAATATCTACAGTTCATTGTAAAACTCTATCAGGCAGAGCCGATTACTGGATTCCGCTACTTGCATGGTAAAAAAGGAAGAAAAATGGTTTCTGTAGGTAGCGTTGATGCACCAGTTACTTTAAGAGAAATCCAAAAAGCACTTGAAGAGTGTAAATCAGCAGGACAGAAAGAACTTGATGTGCTTGGTTGGGAATGGGAAATGGGACTTCATGATGTAGTAGAAGAAGAATCAAAAACAAGAGGTATAAATTTGCATCTTAAAACTATACCAAGAGAAGTGATGGACACAAGAGCAGTGGATTCTGGCGATATACAGTTTTTTGAATTAGCATATCTTGATGCAAAAGTGAGTAAAAATAAATATGATGAATTTGTGGTTGAACTTAAAGATTTTGTTATTCAGAATACTGACCTCATCCCTGAAGAGGTGCGAAAGAAAATAAAGAAATGGTCTGATTATATTGATTACTGGGCAGTGGATTGGGAATATAAAGATGATACTTTTCACAACCAATGGCAATCTTACCGGACGAGGAAAGCCAGGACACTACAGTTAAAGTCAGATGGACATAAATATGAAAAGAAAGGGAATTACGCCATTATGATAAAAGTGATTGATATATTTGGCAATGACACTACTCGCATTGTGGAGGTAACGTTGTGATGCCAAAGAAAAATAAATCAACAAAAAAACCAGTTATAGCTTTGGAACAGAAACTACCAGAAGTCCCAGGTCGTTCTCCGTACGAGATACCCACCCAGCACCTTGAAAAAGATGGTAAGGGGGGATATAAAGTTATTAAAGGACGCCGACCCAGTAAGACATTGCTGGTAGAACAACTACGTAAAGAGGTTGATGAGTGGCGGGAAGATGATTATCCGGGCATTTGTGACACTATAAGGAGGCTTTTAGACTACTGGTTTACAGAAGTGCATTACCTACCAGGAGGCGGAGAGTTTAGATTCTATTTTTGTCAGCGTGAAGCCATAGAGACAATTATATACCTTTATGAGATCAAAAAAATCTATGATGTTGCTGATCTTGTGGAAAAATATATGGACCCCGCAGCTTATGCCGATGATTTGTTCACAAAAAGAAAACAAATTATCGAAACAGCCAAGGAGAAGAGAATACTCTCACGGTTAGTTCCTGAAACAGGCCAGCTTGCACACCAGGAACTCCCACCGCCAGATTTAACCAGATATGCCATAAAGATGGCAACGGGTTCAGGTAAAACAGTAGTAATGGCAATGGTGGTTGCCTGGTCATATTTTCACCGGAAATTTGAGAAAAACTCAAAATTAAGTAACTATTTTCTAATAATTGCACCAAATGTAATTGTATTTGAAAGACTTAGATTAGATTTTGAAAATGGAGTAATTTTTAGAAAGTTTCCTTTAATTCCCCCAGAGTGGAAGAATCATTGGCAATTGACTTTCATAATGAGAGGAGAAAGTAAAAAAGCAGGTCTTTCAGGTGGATTATATCTCACCAACATTCAGCAATTATATGAGTCCAGAACAGAAGAAATTGTAAATGTTGTAGAAAGAGTACTTGGCCCACGGCCAAAGACTGAAACAGGCACCTGGGAAGAAGACATTTTAAACCGTATAAGAAGACATAATAACTTGATGATACTAAACGATGAGGGGCACCATGTTCACGACCCTGATTTAGAGTGGTATAAAGTAATATTGCGTTTGCATGAAGACCTGAAAGCACGAACAGGTAAGGGATTGACAATGCAACTTGATTTCTCTGCGACTCCAAAGGACCAGAATGGTACATTCTTTTCTTGGATAATAACTGACTATCCACTCGCACAGGCTGTAGAAGATAGAATTGTGAAATCTCCACTTATTGCTCATCAGGTAGATAAGGTCGACCCAGACAAATATGATAGGGCGAGTGTTGCTTATGGGGAGTGGATAAATATTGCTATTTCACGATGGCAGGAACATTTTGATGCCTATGGTAAAGTTGGAAAGAAACCCGTGCTTTTTATAATGGCAGAAAATACGAAAGATGCTGATGATATCTATAGTGCTTTGAAAGCGAAAGAACCTTTTAAGGGAAAAGACCAGGTTCTTTTGATTCATACGGATAAAACTGGTGAAATTACCAAAAAAGATTTGAAGGGGGCTAGAGAGGCTGCTCGGTCAATAGACAAGAAAACAAGCAAGATTCGTGCGGTGGTAAGCGTATTGATGCTGCGTGAAGGTTGGGATGTACAGAATGTCTCAGTTACTCTCGGTTTGCGTCCTTTTACTTCAAAAGCACGTATTTTACCTGAGCAATCAATTGGCAGAGGACTACGTTTGATGAGTGGTGTAGGGCCCAATTATATTCAGATTCTCGAACTAATTGGGACAAATGCATTTGAAGAATTTGTAAAACAATTAGAACTGGAAGGAGTTGGTATTGCATCAACAAAAACTCCGCCTACTCCAGGAGTTCATATTTTTCCAGTTAAGAAAAAACTTGGATATGATATTGAGATTCCCATTCTCACTCCTGCCCATGAAAGAGAGTTTTCTGGCATTTCCACATTTGACATTTCTAAATTAGAGTTAAATCCAATGAAGTTGAAGGTTAAACAAATTTCACCAGGTAAAGTTGAACTTATGGATATGGTAACTCAAAAAATAGTGGGACAAAAACAAGTCATAATTGATGTGGGGATTCCGATTGCCGAGGATATTATTTCTCACATTACAAATAGAATACTTCAAGCAGCACATCTTCAGGGACATTTTGCCATCGTGTTTCCACTTGTAAAGGAATATATCAAAAAGAGGTTTTTTGGTGGTGAAGTCAACTTGGCAGACGATTCTATTAGAAGGCAGTTAAGTGCGGCCCAGAATGTTAATTGTATATCCGAGATATTTTCTAAAACATTAGGAAAGCATATATCTATTGTCAAAAAAGTAGAACTAAAAGGTGAGTCAATTAAACTGTCGGATACAGAAACATTTCTGTGGCGACGCGAAGTTGTGGAGGCAGAACGGACTATATTCAATAGGGTGCCATGCTATAATGAGTTTGAAATAGACTTCACAAAGTTTCTTGATACTGCTTCGGACATAACTAAATTTGCCAAGCTGGCTGAGTGGTTTACAAGATTTTATATTGAATACATTAATTCAAAAGGTGCGATTGCACACTATTATCCTGATTTTGTTGCTGAGCAAAAACTTGCAAGAAATAAGAGAAAAATGTGGCTAATAGAAACAAAAGGTCGTGAGGATATAGAAGTTGCTTTAAAGGATAGAAGAACTATTCAATGGTGCAAAGATACAACTAAACTAACTGGCATTGAATGGAGCTATATCAAAGTTCCTTACAGTGAGTTCTATTCAGTCAAATTTGTTAACTTACAACAATTAATAAACCGTATAGCAAAATTAACAGAACAAAATAGACAGGTGCTTTTTGAGTAACAGTCATATAAACCATAATAATAAAAGCAGATACGATTTCAAAGAAAGAAGAGCATATGCACAAGTTAAAAACCGGAAAGGGTCAACCCCGAGACCTGAGGATTTTGGAAAACCGAAAACAGGAGAAGAAATAAGAATGGCCAAACAAGGTAAAAAGATTTTCATTC
>Ga0114930_10003997_pt1 | contig 12623 bp, 9 predicted proteins | sample AnhtaG_FD_87300 | JGI IMG/M metagenome (GOLD analysis project Ga0114930, IMG submission 87300) | Deep subsurface microbial communities from Anholt, Denmark to uncover new lineages of life (NeLLi) - Anholt_01485 metaG | ecosystem: Environmental > Aquatic > Marine > Oceanic > Sediment | place... | reverse complement strand
TAATCAGGCTATATACATTTTAATATAAAATAATTTTATAAATAGTGGTACACAATAGTACACATATTTACTTAGTATTATATAGTATTACATATTCTAACAATATATTATTTATTAATACAATGTCTCATATTTTTTTACTCATTATTATTTAGTGGTATACTGTTAGATATAATCTTACATTTTCTTATTATGTTATACACAGTTCCATATATTAATACTCATGTTTATTTAGTGGTATATTGTTAGATATATTCGTACAATATCTCATCATGTCTTAAATAGTACTATATATTATTACTCGTATTTATCTATTGCTACACATTCTTATTTTTTCGTACATATTATTTTCTATTCGTACATTGTTTTATTTATTCGTACTCATTAGTTGTTGTTGATACATTGTTCCACATATTCGCACATTTGTTTATTTAGTGTTACACTGTATAATCAATAAAATATTATTTTTTTTAGAACTTTTTATTATCTACATCGTATATTATAATGTAACAGAAATATTAATTTATCTCTTCTATTTTAATTTTTATTTTAAAAAATATATCCGCTAAAGGAGTATCAAAATGGTTATTCTTCGACTAATATCGATATTTATTCTGTTCTTTCTATTCTCCATTATTTCACTCCATGCCCAGACCGCTCAGGAATATTACATGCATGGTCTTGAGCTCAAGAAACAGAACCAGATTGATGAGGCAATCGAATCGCTGAAAAAAGCGGTTGAGAAAGACAGAAAATTTGTTGATGCGTATTATGAGTTGGCGCTGGCGTATCAATTGAAAAAAACTCCCGCAGCATTAAAACGGGCGGAAGAAGCGATTATGGCTGCAAAAAAATACGGTGATGATGATGTAAAATACTTATCTGCCCTTGCTTATATTTATGAAGACATGTATTTTTACCCGGTTGCCAAATCGACATGGGGACGTGTGCTGAAAATTGATCCGGAAAATACAGAAGCTCTTGCCGGATTTGCACGACATTATGCTAATAAGGTTGATAGGTACGGAATCAGGCTTGATCCTGGAGAAAGAGAAAAAGGACCTTTTTTTGACATAAACATGCTTTATTATCAAAGAAAATATGACACGAATTTAATGTACTACACTAAAGAAGAATTGTATAATTTGGCATCTTCTTATAAATTATCATTTTATAAAATAGTAGAAGGTGGTAGTGATGGGCTTATAAGATGGGACGATTTTGTTGCAGTCTATGATTCTTTATCCCGGAGTTATAATGACAAAATATTAGCCATAAATCCCGACGACCGGGATGCGCTTTACCGCAAGGGACTCCTTTATTTTGACAGGATTAAATTTATAAGTCGGTTTGAAAATGAAAACTTTATAGGTGGTTTCATACCTGATACACAATACTTTGATGAATTTGCGCAACTTTTTAAAGAGCTCGTCGAAAAACATCCCGATGATAAAGACGGACATCTCTTTCTCGGTCTTGCACATCAGCGCATGTATGACTATGACAAAGCCTACGAACATTTTAAAATTGCTAAAAGCCTTATGTCGGACGAGGAGCGTGCGGTGTTCTCAAATGTCGGATATTTGAAGGTTGGTGGTTTCGATGAAACTGAGATCCAAAGTACAGAAAATGACACATCAAAGTTCTGGTATCAGCGTGATCCTCTTTATTTGACCCCGTATAATGAACGCGAGATGGAGCATTACGGTCGTTTTGCAGAGGCTAATCTGCGTTTTTCGGTGCCGCGCAGTGATATAGAAGGATGGCGTACCGAACAAGGAAAAATTTTAATAAAATATGGACCACCAAAAATTAAAAGCAAGTTTATAGATAATTATATGCCTCCATTCAGAATAGCCATAAGGGCATCAGCGTTAGATTTTTATAATATGAAGAACGAATTCTGGTATTACGATGATTTTTCATTTGCGTTTGAAACCGGTTATGCCGATGAGGAGGATAAGTATAAATTAGCAAGTTTGTATGGGATAAATTTTCTTGAAATACTAAAAAATGACATAGAACCGGAATTTCCTGAGTATTACGAATACGAACCGAAAGGTCTGTTTATTGATTTTCCGTTTGACGTTGCTACGTTCCGGGGTGAAGAAGGCAGAACGAGAATAGAATTATATTACGGCGTGCCGTTTAACAAGGTACGGTTCGAGGAGGAAGGAAATTATTACTATGGTAACTACCAGACCGGGGTCTTTTTGCATGATTGGGACTGGAACATGATATTAGAAGATGTTCAGTATAAAGATTTGCAGTTCGCCGTTGCGGAAATCGACACCTCATCCGACGATATTGCCGTTGACCGGTTTATATACCAGGTTGAACCGGATTCATATCATTTCGCTATCGAAATGAAGGACATGTATTCCGACAATGTGGGGACCTACAGGGACACACTTAAGGTAGAAGAATACGGCTATGGTTCCCTGAAGATAAGCGATATCCAGCTTGCCTCGTATATAACACTCCTGGATTCAACAGGCGCTGTAACGAGGGACAACCTCGATATAACACCAAATCCGCCCCGGTTTTACCGTGCAAACCAGCCGATATACATATACTACGAAATTTATAACCTATTTCTGGATGCTTTTCCGGGGAACACTGATTACACGGTTGAATATTCAATACAATACATTGGAGAAGACAAGTACTCTATTGTAGATTATGTCCGGAGTCTGATTGTAAATGAGAAGCAGGAACTGGGCGTTACCACTAAATTTTCCCGCCGCGGCATAGACAGGGACGAATCGTCGTTCCTGCGCATCGACCACAGCCTTACAAAAGAAGGTCCTTACCAATTAACGCTCAAAGTAACTGATAACATTGCTCATAAGAGTGTTGAAAAATCGGTAGTGCTGTCGCTTTTTGAAAATAAGTAAAATTTGTCTATGCTTGTGATCCCGCCACGAAGTGGTTATTGAGTGGCTAAGCGGTACTAACAGAGAACAAATCATAAATTTTTGAACAGACAAGAATGTCTGTTCTACTTAAAAAAAGCAGGAATTTTCAAAAAGTTAGCACTTCGTGGCTGTTCCATCAGATAATATTGTCCCGCTGAGCGGGATTAGAAATAAGGTCGATTCTGTCCCGCTAAGCGGGATGAATAATTCAATAACCATAAATTACATGGAGTAATAAGGTGCCGACCTGTTCTAAGGTTTCGGAGCTGCATTTATCGGGCGTGTCTTCAATTGTATGCCAGTGTGGATAATTTAAGTCAAATTCGTTAATATCGATAATGTTAACCGACGGTATACCAGCCTGGTTCATAATCCAGTGGTCATCCTGTATGCGTGGCCCGATTTCGCTCACGAAGGAGGAAAATCCCAGCTCCTTTGCTTTGTCCCAGATGCGTAGAGCATACACCGGAGCATATTCATAAGAATATCCTTCAATATAGAACTGCGCCTCTTTTCCCCCAACCATGTCGAGTAAAATCGCATATTCAGGGCGGTATTCACCCATAGTTTCAGTAAAATACCGGGAGCCGAGGAAATAGTAATCCAGGTCGTTTACTTTCGTATCTCCGTAATCTTCCCCGTCAAAGAGGATAATGTCCACACCGATTGGCGGTGGGTGTGCCTTGAGTATTGCAGCAATTTCCAGCAAAACCGCAACACCTGATGCCCCGTCATTCGCCCCGGATATTGGGGTTAGTCTGTTTTCGGGATAAGGGTCCTGATCCGCGAATGGACGTGTGTCCCAGTGAGCCGTGAGTAATATACGGCGTTCGCCGGGCGGGTTTAAATTGAACGAGGCAATAACATTGGTCAATTCGTACGTGGAATCTTTAAAATCATCGGTAAATGTAAACGGCTGCTTCTTCACGGAGTCGGCTGTTTTTAAAAGTTCCGCAATAAGATAATCCAGGCACTTTTGATGTCCCACAGACCCGGGATTGCGCGGTCCAAAATCCGTTTGCGCCGTAAGGTATGCAAATGCACGCTCACCATCAAAAGCGGGAATCTCTTTTTGGCAGCTAATAGCACCACAAAGGTAGATAATCAAAAGTAATATTATCATTTTTTTGTTCATCGGGAATTAATCTGAATTTAATGGATTATATCTCGCAAAGTCGCAAAGCCGCAAAGAGTTGTAAGTTGTCGGTTATCAGTTTTCAGTTGTCAATCTATAGCTAATAGCTAAAAGCTTTCTTTTTTCTATTTCATCATAAAAATGAGTACCTGATAAAAAATAAATAATGCAGTATTATATGGTAATTTTAGCGGAAAGAAATGAATCCCGAGTACTCGGGATGAATTTCTCAAAGCCTTCCGTAACTAAAAACCAAAGAACCTGTCTGAACCGCTGATCCCCATGATTAAATGATTACTATGATAAAATCCCGCTTAGCAGAATCATGTGAATCATCCCGCTGAGCGGGATCAGTGTTCATCTGTGGTTCTGACAATTTATGCATACTTCCTATTTCATGAGACATCCCTTCGTGATTTATCGCAGGTACGAATTAATATTATGAACCTTTTCCCTTGGCGGCTTTGCGAGAGAAAAAAATATCTTTCTTTTTATCTCTGTGTGCTTTGTGTTTGAAATCTCTCTTAAGATGTTCTAAAGTTCATTACTATACCCGCAAGCATTGCACATCCATAAATTAGAGCCTCTTCATCGGGATTGAACTTCGGATGATGCAGTGAAACCGGTTCAACCCCGAAACCTCGGGGTGCACAGCCAAGACGAAAAAAACATCCCGGCACACGCGAAAGATACTCGGCAAAGTCTTCGCCCCCGAGCGTACTATCATAATCACGTACGGCGCCGCTGCCGAGAAGTTTTTTACCGACATCCCGCACATGTTTTGTCATAGCTTCATCATTTATTAGTACCGCCGTGCCGCGATTGTATTCAAACGTATAATCAGCCCCGCATTCGGAAACGATACCCTTGACAATGTTTTCGATTTTTTCCGGAAATGCTTTAGCGGTATATTCGTCGAGCGAGCGCGCCGAGCCCTGTAAGGTCGCTTCTTCAGGAATAATGTTATATGCAGTACCGGCGTTGATTTTTGTAACGGTTATTACTCCAGTCTTCAACATAAAATTCAATCCGTTTAGCGGGATTGTCTGTAGAGAAGTTACAATTTGTGCGGCTATTGGAATCGGGTCGATGCATTTGAACGGTTTTGCTGCGTGCCCTCCTTTACCGATAATCCGAATCGTAAACTGAGCGGTTGCCGCCATCATAGGACCGGGTTTTACCGCAATACATCCTGTCGGAAGAAAGGGCTCGACATGCAGTCCGAAAATTGCCTCCACGTCTGGATTTTCAAGCCCTTTATCCTGTATTACGGCAAGTGCACCGCCCGGGATTTTTTCTTCAGCCGGTTGAAAAATTGCTCTAACATTCACTGGTAAATTATTTTTACGTTCATTGAGAATTTCCAGTGCTCCGAGCAGGCAGGTCATGTGTATATCGTGCCCGCATGCATGAAAATAGCCGTTGTGTTTCGATCGAAACGGGAGATCATTCTTCTCATCGACAGGCAATGCATCCATATCTGCCCTGAGAGCAACCGTCTTTTTAGCTGGACCGCTCTCAATCGAGGCAATGATTCCCGTTCCGGCAACTCCCTGCCGGATTGCTATTTTCCACTTTTGAAGAATGTCTGCAATGAAACGAGAAGTCTTTGTTTCTTTAAATCCCGGCTCCGGAATTTTGTGCAATTCACGCCGGATATTTACAAGCTCTTCAAATATTTCATGTGACCTGTGAAGTATGTCTTTACCGGTATTAGAGTTCATGTTTAATTTTATTTGAATCTCGCATAAATATAGACGCAGATTAACGCAGTCCCGCTTAGCGGGATTGTTTTTATTCTTTTACCAAAAAATTTATCATAATTTATCATCCCGCTAAGCCCCGAGTACTCGGGGCGTCCTTCTGCGTCTAATTAATTTTGCGGCGAACATAAGATGTCCTGTATTACTTCAGTGTCTTAAGCTGGCGCTTGGTCTTGTTTGCTATATGATACGTCAGTGCTTCCAACTCCATTACTGTATCTTCATTGCGAACGATCATCTTTTTCGGAATCGAAATTGTTCTGGAAGCAAAGTACAATACCCCTTTTACACCGATTTTATCAAGCCGGTTGATGATAGACTGTACATCCTGCGGCGGAACTGTAAGTATGGCAATAGGCTCTTTTCGTGGGTCAATCTTGCGTTCAAGCTCATCAATGTGCCTTACAGTTATGCCTTTGATTTTTGTGCCGACTATTTTCGGGTCTTTATCAAAGATTTTTGTTATTGTGAGTCTCTTCTTTTTAAATTCTTCATAATTCAGCAGCGCACCGCCAATCCCGTTAAGCGGGACTGCGCCTATCAGGCTTATGTTCCATTTTCTATTGAGACCAAGGATAATGGATATACGCTTTCTCAGTGCGGTAACGTTATATCCAAGCCCTCTACGCCCGAATGAACCGAAATAGGATAGGTCTTTGCGTACTTGCGCAGAAGTAAACCCTTCTATTTTGGCTATCTCTTCCGATGAGACTGTCTCAACCCCGCTCTGCTCTAAAAAATTTAATGTGCGTAAGTACATCGACAGCCGCCGAACGGTGTAATCGGAGATTCTTTTGTTTTGAAATAGTGAATATTTTTTCATATATCAAAAATCACTCTTCCTTCCCATGCTTTTGGTGTTTGTTTTACGTGTAATTGATGATATGTTGCTGTCTTTATTTCAGTATATATATTATGTTTTCTAAGGTCGATGGGCTCCCCACCGCAAATGCCTTGTATCTTCAATCCCGCGCTAGCGGGATCATCCCGCTCAGCGGGATAAATCCGGACGGAAAACACCGAATAGACATAGTGTTTAGTCGAAAAAAGATAGAGCAGTTCCTGAAGCCATAGTATTAAAAGGTCATCGTAAGAGGAAGCGTATAACTCAACAGTATGCCGCTGTTTAACGGTAACATCTTTCAGGTCGGTAAGAATGGAGAACATTCCCTCTGCGGCTGCTTCAAACAGCGCTTCTATTGTTTCTCCCCTGCATTCCAGTCCTATATCGGCTGTGTGGTCGATAATTGAATACTGTTTAAGCATCGGTGTCGTCAGGGTTTTGCTTTTCTGTGTCTGCCGCAGCGGTATCATTGGGAGTGCCGTTAATATCCTCTGCCGATTCAGCTACCCTTGTAACGTCGGCAATTTCATCTCCTTCGTCAAGTCTAATCAGACGTACTCCCTGCGTATTGCGTCCAATAATACTGACACCCTTGAGCTTAAGCCGGATAACCACTCCTTTGGTCGTGATAATCATCAGGTCATCTTCATCAACTACTTCCTGAAGCGTAATCATTTTTCCGACTTTCTCGGTTGTTTTAATGGTAATAATCCCTAAACCGCCTCTCCTTGTAACACGATAATCTCTTATTAAGCTTCTTTTGCCGTATCCCTTTTCTGTTACAGCCAACAGGGTAGCATCGCGCTTAATCACCACCATTCCGACAACATAATCGCCTTTCCTCAGCTTTATGCCGATGACACCCGTTGCTGTTCTTCCTATAGGTCGGGCGTCGGTTTCTTTGAATCGAATCGCCTGACCGTTATACGTTCCGAGAACAATATCCTGCGTCCCGTCGGTCAGTTTTGCCTCGATCAGGTCATCGTCTTCACGAATTGTAATTGCATTTATTCCGCCCCGCCGCGGATGACTGTACGCACTCAGCGGGGTCTTCTTCACTATGCCCCGTTTTGTTGCCATTATAATGTTCTGGTCGGGATCAAATTCCTTTACATTAACAAAAGCGCAGAGCATCTCATTTTTATCTAATTCGAGAACATTAACTATTGCACGTCCTTTCGATGCTTTTCCCGCCAAAGGAACCTCGTGTACTCTAAGCCAGTAACACCTGCCTTTGTCAGTGAAAAACAGGATGTAATGATGCGTCGACGCAATGAAGAGATGTTCGATGTAGTCCTCTTCTTTCGTATGAGCGCCTGTAGCCCCGCGTCCTCCCCTTAGCTGACGCCTGTAACCGGTAACGGGATAGCGTTTAATAAATCCCTGATGCGATATGGTGATAACCATATCCTCTTCGGCAATCATGTCTTCGATAGTAAATTCGGAATAATCGGCTATTAACTCAGTACGGCGTTCATCTGCGTATGTGTTCTTTATTGCTTTCAATTCATCTTTGACAATCTCCATTCGGAGCTGCTTGCTCTGTAAGATTGACTTTAACTTTTCAATAAGCTGAATCGTTTCTTTATATTCATTTTCAATCTTTTCCCGTTCCAGTCCGGTCAGCCGCTGGAGGCGCATATCCAGAATAGCCTTTGCCTGGATTTCGGTTAATAAAAACCGCTCCATCAATTTCGTTTGCGCTTCCGGGGGATTTTTTGACTTCTTTATCAGGTCAATAATTTCATCGATATTATCTATTGCGATTTTCAATCCTTCCAGGATATGAGCCCGTTTTTCAGCGGCGTCCAGTTCAAATTTCGTCTTCCTCGTTACAACTTCGTGGCGGTGGTCGATAAAATGCTGTAATACGCTCTTGAGGTTGAGCACCTTCGGCGCGCCGTCAACGAGCACCAGCAGGATCACGCCGAATGTCCACTGCATCTGGGTATGTTTATACAATTGGTTAAGAATCACGTCGGGATAGGCATCTTTCTTCAATTCGATGAATATGCGCATTCCGTCCCGGTCGGACTCGTCCCGGATGTCGTTGATTCCCACAATCTTTTTCTCTTTAGCCAGGTCGGCAATTTTCTCGATCAGGCTCGATTTATTGACCTGGAACGGTATTTCCGTAACGATGATATTCTCCCTGCCGTTTTTTTGTTTCTCGATATTAACCCGGGCCCGCATGAGAATACGTCCGCGCCCTGTCCTGTAGGCATCCCGCACGCCCTCCATGCCGAAAATAATGCCGCCCGTTGGAAAATCAGGCGCCTTGATGTACTCCATCAATTCCGGGATAGTCATGTCCGGATTATCTATCATGGCAAGCAGCCCGTCAACCACTTCGCCGAGATTGTGAGGGGGAATATTGGTCGCCATCCCGACGGCTATACCCGATGAGCCGTTTACAATCAGGTTCGGAAAATTCGAAGGTAAAACGCTGGGCTCCTTGAGCGTATCATCGAAATTCGGCACAAAATCAACGGTTTCCTTATCGATGTCTTTCAAAAGTTCCTCGGCAACCCTTGTCATGCGCGTTTCGGTATACCGCATTGCCGCTGCAGGGTCGCCGTCTATCGAACCGAAATTGCCCTGACCGTCCACCAACGGCACACGCAGTGAAAAATCCTGCGCCATGCGCACAATCGTCTCGTAAATCGCTGCATCGCCGTGAGGATGGTATTTTCCCATTACCTCGCCGACAAGGCGGGCACTCTTTTTGAACGGGCGGTTGTGACTTAAACCGAGCTCGCTCATTGCATAAAGGATGCGCCGGTGCACCGGTTTCAGCCCGTCGCGTACATCCGGCAGCGCCCGCGATACGATGACCGACATCGAATAATCGATGTACGAGTCCCGCATCTCCTCTTCTAAATATCGAACGACAATATTTTCTCCAGTACTTGCAGTCATAACTGTTAAAACTCCTTATTATAGTTTTAGGTTGTTAGTTTATATCCTGATAATATTTTTGACTCCAGTTCTCTGTTGGTGTTATCACCAACAGAGATAAGTGCGTTGGTCATAAGACCAACACACAACAGAATGTCGGTTTTGCTGTGTGTTGTTGTTGTCACCGACACACTCTTTTAAACTCCTTCTTGGTTTTAGGTTGTTAGTGATATATTTTATAATCTTCTTCTATGAAAAATCTAAAATACTATGTATTTTCTAAACTATGAGTCATGTTAACCTTCCGATTTTTTAACCGCAAAGGTCGCAGAGGTTGCATAGACATAATTTAATATTTATATCAATACTTTGGTAAAAATTCACATAAAGATTCTGAATCCCGCTTAGCGGGACAGCATGACAGGGAGGGCATACCTGTCATTCCGAACTTGGTTCGGAATCTAATCCAAATTAAAAACATATTTGAATATAAATTTCTTGGGAAAATTATTAGATCAAATGCGTTCAAAGTTAAAAATATCCAAAATTTACCAAAGGTATAATATATAAAAATCTTAGTATTCTCTGTGTTCTCTGTGGTTAAAATAAATATACCTAAACAATTCATAAATCACCGTGTTCCTACTTTCCGTACACCGCCTGATTCACCTTGTATTTTTCAACAACCGGGAAAATATCGCTCCCGCGCAAAATGCGGTATGCGTAGCCGTTTTTGATAACTGCGTCAAAAGGGAAATAGGCTGACCGGAGATAGCTGCCGGTTTCAATGTCAAATATTTCATATACGTAACCTTTTCCCTTGACATATTCGTATGTCTTTGCAAATAGTAAATTCCCGTCGGTAAATATTCCTTGACCTTGAATTGCAGGGTAAAACACAAGTTCTTCTAAAATCTCACCCCTTTTTTTGTCCATTTCCTTTCGAGTTACTGTGGTTTTACCTTCAGGAGTAACGCCCCCGCCTATTACCCTGTCACCTTCATATCCCGCCTTTAATTCGGGATGAATCACGCTGTCGGGAATTGCTACGGGATTATATGGACGTTTTATCCGGGTTCGTTCCTGTGTGTCTAAATCATAGATATGAATTAAATAATACCATGTGCCGTTTTCGAGTATTTTATCTTTGTGAGTTTCGGAATAGGCAACTTTATGCCCCGGTAATATAATACAACCAAGCATGCCTTTTTCAATTAGACTCCAAGTAATCGGACCAATTTTTATTAAACTTTCATTTAAAGATTCTACAATCGTATCAATTTTTTCACCCTGCTGATGCAGCAGCAAATAATATTCTTTACGCTCTTTCCCCCTTCCGCCTCCTAATGACTGAGTGTATATAAGTATATCATCAAATGAATAGGCATAGATGATGTTAAAATACAGATTGCCCCAACCCTTTTCTTCCGCCAGGTTTTTATACAAGGCATTATTATCAAAATCTTTAGTGTCAATAAACGAGTAATCCGGGTTATAAATACTTAATCGTCCGGCATCTGTTACGCTGATTATTCCGTTTTCCATAACACAGGCAAATGGAAATCTTCTGAACTCACCGGGTCCCTGCCCGGGTCTGCCGATTATCTGTTTTGGATTGCCGTCATTGTCAAAAACCTTGAGCCGTTGCTCATCGGTAACAATAATATCTCCATTATTAGCAATAGCTGGACCAATAGGACTCGCCAGTAAAAATTCATCCGGCAGGTCTTTATCGCCGAATGACAGTTCAAGCGTAAAAACATTATCTATGATTTCTTCGGTGCGGTAGCTTGATATATCCGCCTCTTTGCCGCAGTAGGTAAAGAGCGCCGTTAGCAGTATAAATATACATATTCTTGAATTCATATATCACACCCTCTCACGAAATTAATCATATCATTTCCCATACACTGCAGGGTCGATTTTGTATTTTTCTAATACAATAAAACCATCCTCGTTTACTCCGATATTGTATGCGTATCCGTTTTTTATTATTTCCGGTGTGTCTGGAAAATATGCAGACCTGAGATAAGTAAAAGTTTCAACATCAAAAATATCGGTAAGAACTTCAAAAGATTCTCCCTCTTTTAAATTATATTTTCCCACCGGTCCTACATCATGAACTGCAAAAAGAAGCTTCCTATCATAAAGAAGAGAGCTTAGTGGAGGAAAATACTTCCTTACCTCAAGATTGGCTTTTAGGAATTTTTCATTTGCTTCATTATACCTGCCGCTGCTGAGTTCCTTTTTTATGTCAAACGGTTCATAAGATTTGGTTATCTGGGATTTTTGAAGATTGGCAAGGTTTACTATGTTGATTGTATATGCAAATTCATTATTTTCTTCTTTAGCATCGTAAAAAGTATGCATGAATGCAACATGCTTGTTTGGTAGTAATACTGCAAACAAATCATAAAACCCTTCACCATATACTGTTCTCATACTGGTTGCTCCCGGAATCGCAATCCACGCCATTTCACGCAGTCCTCTAATGTTATCCGGGGCATATTCAGCTAATTCGATGAGCGTATCGGCATTTTCATATACGAGAGCCATTACTTCAACTAAATTTCGATCATCCTTTAGTTCTTTGCGTGCAGCAATTCTGACGACTCTTTCCGAATCGTTCAGGGAATACACATCGTTCGGCGAAAAAAGTGAGATGAAATCGTTTTCTTTTTTATAATTGGCGTACAAAGGTAAATTGCGGTATCGGATTTTTCTGATGAATTTATAATTCGCTGCGAACAGGTTGAAACCTGTATTATCTAACACCGTAATTAAACCGTCGTCACTGATCGAGATATTGTCAATACTTCCAAATTCCCCCGGACCCTGCCCCGGTCTGCCGATAATGGTTTTTTCTTTGCCGTTCTGGTCAAACACTTTTATTCTTTTTTCATCGTTAATATAGATATTGCCGGCATCGTCGACTGCGATATCCCTGGGTCGGAATAGCAGGAATTCATCTTCGATGCCCTCAGCACCGAACGACAATTCAAATTCCATAACATCAGTTAGCGGCGGCAGGTAACCGGCTGGTTTTTTAGAATCTTCGCCGCAAT
>Ga0114930_10003996_pt1 | contig 12625 bp, 14 predicted proteins | sample AnhtaG_FD_87300 | JGI IMG/M metagenome (GOLD analysis project Ga0114930, IMG submission 87300) | Deep subsurface microbial communities from Anholt, Denmark to uncover new lineages of life (NeLLi) - Anholt_01485 metaG | ecosystem: Environmental > Aquatic > Marine > Oceanic > Sediment | place... | reverse complement strand
CGAAATCGTGCAGGAGGTCAAGAAGCTCACCTCCGCCCCGGTTCGATACCTTGTAAACACCCATTATCATGGGGACCATACCCACGGAAATCAGGTCTTCTCCCCTCTGGCAACCATCATCTCCCATAAAAACACCCGAGAAAACCTCATCAATTTTGACCTTCCCAGAAACAAGGAATCCCGAACCTCCCGTCTCCCCCAGCTCCTCCAGGAGCAAGAGGCAAAAGTGGCTCAACTGGAAGCCCAGAACTCTCCTGAGCTTCAGGAAGAGCTCCATAAGCTGGAGGAGCTGAAGAGGACGGCAAAACAGCTGGAACAGCTACAGATAACCCTCCCCACCCTTACCTTTGAGACCAGATGCACCATATACCTCGATGACTATAAGGTAGAACTCCTCTATCTGGGAGCGGGGCATACCAATGGCGATGTGCTCGTCTACTTCCCTCAGCAAAAGGCAATCCACCTTGGGGACCTATTTTTTCATCAGATCATCCCCTATATAGATGGAGCAGCCGGGGCGGATACCGCTCACTGGATTGAGATACTCAAGCAGGTAAAAGGGATGGAGGTAGATACCATCATCCCCGGACATGGAGAGGTGACCGATAAAGCCGGATTGGAGGAGTTTATCAATTATTTAGCCGACCTGCGTCAAGAGGTGAAAAGCTTCATCGACCAGGGGAAAACCCTGGAAGAGACAAAGGAGAATCTTCGGCTCCCCAAATACAGCCATTTCAGCGGATATAACTCCAGCCTGTCAAGCAATGTGGAAGTGGTCTACCGGGAACTGACCAGATGAAATTGAGCCGGATGACAAAGCTCATATATCCAAAGGAACTCCGCAAAAAGGGAAGCACTACTCCTTCATAGCTTACCAGAGGCATTACAAGGTATCCCCCTTGACATAAGGCTTTAAATCCTTTAAACTTGCTATCAGGTCTTAAAGGAAACAATGCTATCGGTAGATAAAAGGATTTACCAATGAAAATGCTCTTGTGGCTGGCTCTGGGTCTAATAATCTATCTGCTGTGGCGGACGATAATCTCCTCACCAGCCCGAATTTCCTCCTCCAGAGGGGCAACCGTTGAGGGTGAGACCCCCGGGGGCAAGCGAGTAATTGACGCCGGGGATATGGTCAAGGACCCGGTTTGCAATACTTATATTCCAGTGGAAAACGCCATCAAAGAGAACATCGAGGGCAAGACCTACTACTTTTGCTCCCCGGAGTGCCGCGATAAGTTTATAAAATCCCGGAGCAAACATTAAGGCAGGGGGTGGGTTGAAAATCCCTCGTTATCCTGTGTTCTGAAGAGGTGAGAAGATGAAACCCTCTGTTCTGGTAACCCGAAGGCTCCCTGAGCCTGCTCTCCAGAAGCTGAAGGCTAACTGCCAGGCGGATATTAACTATGAGGATATTCCCTTATCCAAAGAGGAGCTCATCCGCCGGGTTGCTGACAAAGATGGGTTAGCAACCCTCCTCACCGACAAAATCGACCGCCATATCATCGATGCCGGCAGAAAGCTCAAGGTCATCTCCAATGTCGCTGTCGGATACGACAACATCGACCACCGCTACGCCCGTCAGAAAAACATCTATGTAACCAACACCCCCGAAGTCCTGACCGACGCTACTGCCGACCTGACCTGGGCTCTCATCCTCTCGGTAGTCCGCAGCATCGTTCCCGCCGATAGGTTCACCCGGCAGGGAAAGTTCAAAGAGTGGCAGTTCTTCCTCTTCTTGGGTTCCGATTTAAAGGGGAAGAGGCTGGGGATAATAGGTCTGGGAAGAATAGGGAAGGGGGTCGCCCGGCGAGCCTCCGGGTTTGAAATGGAGGTGGTCTACTATAATGTCCGGCGAGCCAATAGGGAGCTGGAAGAAAGCCTTGGAGTCATCTATTTACCCTTTGACCAGCTATTGAAAACCTCGGACATAATCACTCTCCATCTACCACTAACTCCCCAGACCCACCACCTCATCGACCAAAGGGAATTCCAGCTTATGAAGCCAGGATCCTATCTCATAAACGCCAGCCGGGGTCCTGTGGTGAACGAGAAGGCACTGGTGGAGGCGCTGAAAAGCAAAAGGATAGCCGGTGCTGGTCTTGATGTTTATGAAAATGAGCCCCATATAGAACCTGAACTGCTGGCTATGGACAATGTGGTCCTGCTACCCCATATCGGCAGCGCCGCCCTGGAAACCAGAACCAAGATGGCTATGATAGCGGTAGAAAATGTCCTTCAGGGGGTCTATGGGAAGAAACCGACCAACTCCGTTGATGAATAAGAACAACTCCCTTTTTTTGAAGGAGAACCCCTTTGGCTATTGATTATAAGAAGATGATTTCTCAGATAAAAGATGAGCATCAGCGTCTGGTAACCGATTTCTTCCACCATTATTCCGAATTACTGATGGAGGTGGCAGAAGCCATCACCGGATCTTTCGCCCAGGGGGGGAAGCTCCTCTTGTTCGGCAATGGAGGGAGTTCTGCCGATGCCCAGCATATTGCAGCCGAGTTTGTCCACCATTATCTTCTGGAAAGACCCCCTCTGCCAGCCATTGCCCTCACCTCCAATCCCCCCTTGCTGACCAGCATCGCCAATGACCTCCACTTCGCCTCCGTATTCAGCCTCCAGGTAAGAGCTCTCGGCAAAAGAGGGGACATCGCCTGGGGGATTAGCACCTCGGGGAACTCTCCCAATGTCGTAGAAGGGATTAAAACTGCCACCGAGATAGGGCTGATAACTATCGGCTTAACCGGGCGCGATGGGGGAAAGCTCAAGGGTCTGGTAACCTACCCCATTATTGTGGGGCATCAGTTAACCCCGAGGATTCAGGAGGTCCACATCCTGGTCGGACACCTCATCTGTCAACTGGTGGAAACCAAGCTTCTTCAAGAGGGCAAGCCGAAGGGGGAAAAGGGCTCCTGAAAGCGTAGCCCCTCTTTCCATTGAGGCAAGACGGTGAGTAAGTATAAATTCAAACCGATAGACCTCCACCGAGTAAACACCATCCCCCTGCGGGAGCGGGAGAGCAAGGTCAAAGTGGAGGACTTCGCCACCCCACCCCGCCCTAACGGGAGCTTCCAAGAGTTTATCTCCTCCTTTCCCCACATCCTTGCCGGTGACTCCTTCCGCCAGGTGGTGGACAGCATCATCAAGGCAAAGAGCTCCGGCAAGCCCCTCATCTGGGGTATGGGCGCCCACCCCATCAAATGTGGGCTCTCACCTGTGATCACCAACCTGATGGAGCAAGGGGTGATTGATGCCCTCGCCCTCAACGGAGCAGGGGTCATCCACGATGTGGAGGTAGCTCTCATCGGACAGACCTCTGAGGAGGTCGAAAAGGGGCTGACCAACGGCTCCTTTGGCATGGCACGGGAAACCAGCGAGGTAATAAACCATGCTATCAACGAGGGGGTTGGCTCCGGGCTGGGTATCGGAGAGGCTGTCGGCTTGAGGCTGACCAGGCTCAAGCCCCCTTACCTCCGCTACAGCATCCTGGCAACCGCCTATCGTTTGAACATACCGGTCACCGTCCATGTGGCAGTGGGCACCGATGTCACTCACCTCCATCCCAGCGCCCAGGGCGAAGCTATCGGGAAGGGTTCCCACCACGACTTCCGGCTATTCGCCTCTCTGGTAGCTGAGCTTAATGGGGGTGGGGTCTTTATGAATGTTGGCTCGGCGGTGATCATCCCTGAGGTACTCATTAAAGCGGTAAGCCTGGTGCGAAACATAGGAAAGGAGCTGAGGAATTTTACCACCGTAGACATAGACTTCATCCGGGGGTATCGTCCCTATCAGAATGTGGTCCACCGTCCTGTCCTCCAAGGAGGCAAAGGATACAGCCTTATCGGACATCACGAAATCCTTCTACCTTTATTAGCCTGGGCAATCGTGGAGAGATTGCCCCCCAAGGGGAAATAACATTTTAAGATGACAGCCAGGATAATCGACGGCAAAGGGATTGCTCAGCAGATAGTAGATGAGGTCAGGCTCGGGGTGGAGGAACTGAAGGCTACCAGAGGGGTCCAGCCCGGGCTGGTAGCCATTCTGGTGGGAGACAATCCCGCCTCTCAGGTCTATGTCCGTATGAAGACCAGAGCCTGCCAAGAAGCCGGCATCCGCTCCAGCACCATTCTGATAGACAAAGACTCCACCACCGAAGAGGTGCTTCGCCAAATTGAGCAGTACAACCGCGATGATCAGACCGACGGGATACTGATCCAGCTCCCCCTACCCCCTTATATCAACGAAGGTCGCCTCCTTCAGGCAGTCGACCCCCAGAAGGATGTCGATGGCTTTCACCCCGTGAACCTCGGCAACCTCCTTGCCGGACGGGAGTGCTTTGTCCCTTGCACCCCGGCTGGAATTATGGAGATACTTAAAAGGGAAGGAGTTCCCCTGAAGGGGAAGCGAGCGGTGGTGTTGGGAAGGAGCAACATAGTGGGCAAGCCCATAGCCATTCTCCTGATGCATCACCACGCCACGGTGACCATCTGCCACTCCCGCACCGAAAACCTCCCCCGGGTCGCCTCCGAAGGGGACATATTGGTGGTGGCTGTCGGACGCCCGGCTATGGTGACCGAGGAGTTCGTCAAACAGGGGGCAGTGGTCATCGATGTTGGAATGAACCGCCTCAACGACCTGGAGGAGATTAAAAAAGTCTTCGGCGACGACCCTATCCGCTTAGCAGAATATCAGAAAAAGGGGTATACCCTAGTGGGGGATGTGCACCAGGCGAGGGTTCGTAAGGTCGCCTCAGCTCTGACGCCGGTCCCCGGTGGGGTGGGACCTATGACCACCGCTATGCTGCTCAAAAACACCCTGATAGCCGCCCGTCGACGGAGAGAAGATGACTGAGAAGAAGACTCGCTGTGGCAGAATCCTGAAGGTAGGGCTAACGGGGGGAATAACCTGCGGCAGAAGCACGGTCACCAGGATGTTTGAAGAACGGGGATGCTACTGCATCGATGCCGATAGGATAGCCCACCGCATCATCCAACCCCCAAGCCCCACCTGGAAGCGGGTGGTGGAGTGTTTCGGTGAGGAAATTCTGAACCCTGACCAGACTATAAACCAAGCCAGGCTGGGGTCGATCGTCTTCTCAGACCGCGAGAAAAGAGAGAGGCTCAACTCTATCGTCCACCCTCAGGTAATAGAAGAGGAGAACAGGCTCATTAAGGAGTACATTCACTCAGGGGGCGAGGGGATAGTGATAGCAGACGCTGCCCTTATGATAGAAACCGGCAGCCACCGTCGCTTTGACAAGATAGTGGTGGTCTACACAGATGAGCAGACCCAGCTGGAAAGGCTTATAAAAAGAAATGGTCTCTCCCCGGAGGAAGCCAAAAGAAGGATAGAAGCTCAGCTACCCCTGAAGGAGAAGCTTCTCTATGCCGACTATAAGATATCTACCTCCGGAAGCCTCCAGGACACGGAAAGACAAGTAGAAGAGGTTTTTCAATCTCTTAAAGAGGATTGGAAAATAAAAGCCTCTCCCCTCTAAAGGCTTAGAGAATGCCCCCTTTCATGGGAGCAAGAGGAGCTAAATATAATGTATGAGATAATGATAGAGACCGGCTTTTCGGCTTCTCATCTGGTGAGAGGCTACCCGGGAGATTGTGCCCAGCCCCACGGGCACAACTGGAAGGTGAGGGTTTATGTCCGGGCAGACCGCACAAACAACCTGGGGATGGTAATAGATTTCCGTCGCCTGAAAGAGATAACCCAGGAGCGGACCGAACAGCTCGACCACAGGTCACTAAATAACTTCCCCCCTTTTGCCAAAGAGAACCCTACCTCCGAAAATGTTGCCCGATGGCTCTATGGTAATCTCCGAGAGAAAATAGATGCCGCCGACTATTATCTGTGGGCGGTGGAAGTCTTCGAAACCGAAACCAACCGTGTCCTTTATACAGAGAGGGAATAAGCTAAAAAGGGAGGGCTATAGCTTCTCTTCCACAAAGCTGTTCCAAGCGTGACAATGGGGACATCTCCATAGAAGCTCGGTTGTCTTATAATGACACTTCAAACATATATAAGGGTCAACAAAAAAGACCATCTCCCGGGTGGTATCAACATATTCCTTCACCTTATCGCGCGGTAGCCCCTTGTCTAACAACAGCCTCCAGAATGATTGGTGAACGGTCAGGGAGTGGGGGTGGATGCGGGAAGCCTCCAATAGCCAGCGATAAGCTTCCTCGTCTTTACCCATCTCTCTCTCATACTCAGCCAGAGCTATCCTCACCCGCCAGTCTTTCTGGTTCTCCCCGGCTAACCGCATTAGAAGGGATTCATACCTGTCGGGGTCCTCTACCATCTCATAAGCCCTCTTCAAGCGTTCCAATAACAGATACGACTTCAAGGGTGAGATAGCTATCAGCTTCTCCCAGAAGCTGATAGCCAAAGCAGGTTCCCCACTCTCAAGATAGGCATCCCCCAGATTGATGTAGGCAGGATAGACAGTCGGGTCGGTCGAAATCGCCCTTTGAAATCTCTTGATGGCATCTGGATAACCCCTCTTACGAAGGGAGATAAGCCCCAGCTCATTCTGGATAAAGCCCAACACCATACGATTGGGGGAATGTCCCATCTGCAATACCTTCTCGTGAATGGCATAGGCTTTCTCCCACTCCTTCAGCTCCTCATAAAGCTCGGCGAGGTTAAGATAGCCGTTTATGTTGTCGGGGTCACGCCGAATCAGCTCTTCGAAGATTCCGATGGCTCGATCTATGATGCCCGCTTTCTTGAAATCTATCCCCAGACACAGCAACGCCTGATTGCGCTCCACTTCGTTGAGATGAGAGCGGTGGAGCACCCCCTGGTGGATCTGAATCGCTCTCTCAACATGACCTTTCTCCCGAAACAAGTTTCCCAGAGTGATGAAGACCTCCACTGCTTCGCTGTCCAGCTTGGCTGCCTTCCCCAGCTCCAGAATGGCTAAATCGGTCTGGTTGGATATCAGATAGTTCAACCCCAGAATGTAGTTAACCGAGCCTCGGCTCCCCGTCCGACGGAAACCCGCTGGCTCTGGGCGGATGAACAATGCCCACACTCTACCCAGCAGAACCCCCACCAGCAGAGCTATTAATACATACCAGAACATCCCTCACCCTTTCCCTCCAGATAGAGGGGCTCGATTATAATTCCTCCGTCAACCTATTTTGCTGATTCAGGTTCTCCTTTTCCCTCTCCATACCCTCGGCAATAGGAAGATGCCTCAAGGAGTTGACCTCCTCCTCCAATCTTTTTATTTCCCGTCTCAACTGCCGTCGGGTCAGCCTGAGCCTCACATTCTCAGCCAGCCCGATAACGGCAGCAATTAGCACCCCAACCAGCACTGAGGCAAAAATCACAAAGATCAAGGGGATATCCATTAAGGTATGCCAATAGAGGTTCAGCGACACCGATTCCTCTGAGTTGAGTACCGCCAGTATAACCAAAGCAAAAAAGAGGACAATTATTATTAGGGCTCTCAAGATATTCATTAGTCACCTCCTCCGAAAGGTGGTTAGTTTTGTGCTCTCTTTATCGTCTTCCACCGTTGATGCATCCAGGTCCATTGCTCAGGGTGCCTCCTGACAATATCTTCCAAAACGGAGGTATAGAGCTGGGTGTTGGCAACCAGCTCCTCCGCTCGCTTGCCGCTACGAAGGGGGGACAGAGGGGGTCTAAAGGTGATGGTAAGACTATTGTTCTTCTGGCGGACTATAGAACCGATAACCACCTCCGCCTCGGTTCGCAGAGCTAAGGAGGCCGCTGCCGAAGGGGTGTAGGCAGGGTGACCAAAGAAATCGACAAAGACCCCATTGACTCTGGTATCCTGGTCAATCAAAAGCCCCAGCACCTCCCCTTTTTTTATAGCCTGAAGAACCGCTCGCCGGGCTGAAGGGTGGTCGCGAGAGATTGTCCGCACCCCATACCTCCCCCTGATACCCGATGCTATCCGGCTCAATCGGGGGTCATAAAGTGGAGCGCCCACCACCCGCAAAGGGTAACCTGCCGAAGCTACTGCTGCCGCCATCAGCTCCCAGTTGCCTATATGCCCGGTGACCAGAATGACCCCTTTTCCCCTATGGTATGCCCTTTCCATATGCTCCATCCCTTGAAAGTGCACCTGCTGGAGGAGCTCCGAAGAGGAAACCCTTGACAGCCAGAACAGTTCAAAAAGATTCCTCCCCTGATTTGTGAAGACCTCCCGGTTGATACGCCGAAGCTCATCGGCTGGCTTCTCCTCCTGAAAAGCCAGCTCCAAATTTCTTATAGCTTTAAGTCGTTCAGCCCGGATTACCCCGTGAGCAAGAAGCCCCACCACACCTCCCACCCAGAGGTTCCACCGACGAGGCAAAAACCGACCTACCCCCATCGCCACCCACAGAGAGGAGTATATGATAGACCTCAGGAACTCTTTTTTTAGCCCCATCGGTATTTTCGCTTAGATGAGGAATTGTTCCACCAGGAATTGTTTCAGCAAGCCCTTCCACTTCTTCTGGGCTCGGAGAATCAGCTCGACCAACTCCCGGACCGCCCCCCTCCCCCCTGGGGAGGGGGTCACCAAGTTCACCCTCTTTTTCACCTCAGGATGAGCATCAGCTACCGCCGCAGATAGACCCACCTGTAACAGAATGGGGAGGTCGAGAATATCGTCGCCTATGTAGGCCACATCCTCATCCCACAGGGAATACTTCTCTAATATCTTCTTATATACCTCTGCCTTGTTTATAACGCTTTGGTGGATTTCCTCTATCCCCAGCTCCTTAGCCCTGCGGTAGAGCGCCGCTGACTCCCGCCCGCTGATAACGCCGGTCTTGATGCCCGCCATGCGGGCAAGCTCAATGCCAGCTCCATCCCTGACATCAAAGGACTTCAGCTCCAGGTTCCCATCCCCATAGGTCACCTGCCCCTCGGATAGAACCCCATCGGCGTCCATCAGGATGAGTTTTATCCGCTTGGCTTTAGCCAAGATTCTAAGCGAAATTCTCATCAGAACCCCTTTGCTAAATTGTCTATCTGTTTCAGGCTAGCTAAAAGAGGGGGTAGTAGCTCCAGCTTCAGGGAGTTTGTCCCATCCGATAGAGCCTCGGTGGGGTCGTCGTGAACCTCCATAAACAGCCCATCGATGCCGATGGCAATCCCCGCCCGGGCAAGGGGCTCGATGAACTCTGCCTCCCCTCCTGAGGAATCACCGCTCCCACCGGGGAGCTGTAAGCTGTGGGTCACATCGAAGATCACCGGATAACCAAAGCCTTTCAGAATAGGAAAGCTTTTCATATCGACCACCAGGTTGTTATAGCCAAAGGTGGTCCCCCGCTCGGTTATCATCACTCTCTTATTCCCCGTAGAGGTAACCTTCTTGATGATGTGCTCTACCTCCCAGGGTGCTAAAAACTGCCCCTTCTTCACATTGACCACCTTCCCGCTCCGGGCAACAGCCAGTATCAGGTCGGTCTGTCGGCAGAGGAAGGCTGGTATCTGGATGATGTCCAGCACCTCGGCTGCTCGCTCCATTTGCCCAGGCTCGCTGACATCGGACAGAAGAGGGACATGATGCTCCTTCTTGACCCGGGCTAAGATACGCAGTCCCTCCTCCAGCCCCGGACCCCGGTAGGAAGCCAGCGAGGTGCGGTTCGCCTTGTCAAAGGAGGCTTTGAAGACGAAGGGTATCGACAGCTCATCGGCTACCGCCTTGATGCTAGCGGCGAGGCGGAGGGTGTGCTCCTCAGTCTCGATCACGCAGGGTCCCGCAATCAGCAGAAAGGGGGAGTCCCCCCCTACAATTAGCTGGTCGGTTATGTTAACCTTTTTGGTTGGCATCAGTTACCGGAACGTCTTCTCCTCTGTCGGTAGTCATAAGAGGCTTTGATAAAGTCACGGAAAAGGGGATGGGGCTGTAGTGGTGTCGACTTCCACTCGGGATGGAACTGACAGGCGACAAACCAGGGATGGTCAGCTACTTCCACAATCTCCACATATTGCCCATCAGGGGACTCGCCCACAATCCTCATCCCCTTGTTAACCACTATCTCCTCAAACTCCCGGTTGAATTCGTAGCGATGGCGATGGCGATCGTAAATCTCCTCCTGCTGGTAAGCCTCATAGGCAAAGGAGGGGTTGGAAAGCCGACAGGGATACTGTCCCAATCGCATAGTCCCTCCCATATCCTTGACCCCCACCAGATCCTTAAGGAGGTGGATTACCTTGTAAGGGGTCTCCTCGTCGAACTCGGTGCTGTCAGCTCCCTCCAGATGGCAGACATTGCGGGCGAATTCTATCACCGAGCACTGCATCCCCAGGCAGATACCGAAAAAGGGAACTTTATTCTCCCGAGCATAGCGTATAGCTTCTATCATCCCCAGTATTCCCCTCTTACCAAAACCACCCGGAACCAAAACCCCATCCACCTCTTCCAACCTGTGAAGGGCAACCCCCTTTTCGATGTCCTCCGCTTCAATCCACCTTACATTCACCTTTAAAGAACGAAGGAAGCCCCCATGATACAACGCCTCAATAAGGCTTTTATAAGAGTCCTGAAACCTGACATACTTCCCCACCACCCCGATGGTTGTCTCATCGACTGGGTGTTTTATCCTGTAAACCAGCTCCTCCCACTCCCGCAGGTCTGAGGAACGGTAGGGGAAATTGAGGAGCTTCAAGACTATCTTATCCAGACCCTCCTTGCGGAAGACCAGAGGAACCTCGTAAATGCACTCCACATCCTTGGCAGTGACCACTGCCTCCTCAGAGACATTACAAAAGAGGGCGATCTTGGCTTTTATCTCAGCGGGGAGGAAGCGGTCGGTGCGGCAGAGGATGATATCTGGCTGAATACCGATAGCCCTTAGTTCCTTGACGCTGTGCTGGGTCGGCTTGGTCTTCAACTGCTCGGCGGTCTTTATATAAGGGACCAAGGTGAGATGGATGTTTATAGCATTATGGGGACCCACCTCCTGCCTGAGCTGTCGGATTGCCTCCAGGAAGGGGAGGCTCTCAATATCCCCCACCGTCCCCCCTATTTCCACAATCTCAATATCCACATCGTTGGAGATCTTGGTTATGGATTCTTTTATCTCATCGGTAATATGCGGGATGACCTGCACCGTGTTACCCAGAAAGTCTCCACTCCGCTCCTTGAGAATCACCGCCTCGTAAACCTGCCCACTGGTGAAATTGTGGTCTTTGGTGGTCTTGCAATGGGTGAACCTCTCATAGTGCCCCAGGTCGAGGTCGGTCTCTGCTCCATCGTCGGTAACATAGACCTCGCCATGCTGGAAGGGGCTCATAGTTCCAGGATCGACATTTAGGTAGGGGTCCAGCTTCTGAAGGGCAACCTTGTAGCCTTGGCTCTCCAGCAGACAGCCTAATGAAGCAGCGGCCAGCCCCTTCCCCAGTGAAGAGATGACCCCCCCGGTCACAAATATGAACTTAGCTCCCATTTTATAACCTGCTCATTCCTGCTAAGCAAATTGAGAAGAGCCTCGCTTCAGGCTCCCATTAGCCAGCCGCTCCCTCACCCAATGGAGGTCTTCGGGGGTGTCGATGCCCCTCCCAGAGCATTCTGCGGTAATCACCTTTATTTTATACCCATTTTCCAGAACTCTCAATTGCTCTAAGCCCTCCATTTCCTCCAGAGAGGAGGGTCCCCATTGGGTAAAACTCATTAGAAACTCTTTGCGATAGACATAGAGACCGATATGCCAGTAATAGTTGGAGAGAAGTTCCGGGTGTTCTAACAGGAATTCCTGATGGCTGAGGCCTTCTCTCTTCCCCTGCTGGATAAAAGGCAGGGGGAGCCGGCAGAAGTAGAGGGCGTAATCCTCCCGATCGGTGACCACCTTCACAATGTGAGGGTCAAAGAGGTCTTCCACCCTGTTCACTTTGCTCTTCACAGTCGTCATCATCAGGGAGGCATCGCTAAGAAGAGAGTCAACCGCCCGGTCTATGACCCCGGGCTCCAATAGGGGTTCATCCACTTGGATATTGGCTATCACCTGGGCATCGAGCTGCGCGGCGACCTCCACCACCCGGTCGGTCCCCGAAGGGTGTTTGGCAGAGGTCATCAGGGCTTCCCCACCGAAGGTTTCCACTGCCTCCAATACCCTCCGGTCATCAGTAGCCACAATGACCCTCTCCAGCCGGGAAGCCCGCCGAGCTACTTCGTATACCCACTGAACCATAGACTTACCCCCGATTTCCAGCAGAGGCTTTCCGGGCAGCCTGGTGGAACCGTAGCGGGCAGGTATTATCCCTACCGCCATCATTTAGACCCCGCCTCCCCTTGATTTTTTAAATACTTCATTTAGAAGCCTTTATTGCTAAATTTACTGAGCTAATATTAGCTTATTTTGTCTCCGATGTCAAATGAAAATTTCTCCCTCCCTGCCGAAGCAACCGTGATAAAGGGAAGAGAACAGCTCCGAAGAACCCCACGCAGAAGGATGGAACGATGTGCTCCCACTAAAAATAACCCCTGGGGGCTCCCCATGAAGGGGCTTTTTAATTAAAATAAACCTTGACAACTATCTCCCCTTTTCCCTAATATAATAAGGGCAAAGGCGAAAGAGATGAGTGAGCCTCCCGAAAATATTGTGCACAACTCTGTTTATGGTGGAAGGGGCAGCTCTTT
>Ga0114930_10003994_pt1 | contig 12628 bp, 5 predicted proteins | sample AnhtaG_FD_87300 | JGI IMG/M metagenome (GOLD analysis project Ga0114930, IMG submission 87300) | Deep subsurface microbial communities from Anholt, Denmark to uncover new lineages of life (NeLLi) - Anholt_01485 metaG | ecosystem: Environmental > Aquatic > Marine > Oceanic > Sediment | place... | reverse complement strand
GAAGGGATGGATGGTGAAGCCGTGGGTGTCGAAGTTGCTCGTGGACAGTCCGATGGTGTCGGGGAAGGTGCGCCGGTTGTAGATGTCGAGCGGCGACAGGACGAAGTCGCCCACGATGCGACGGCGCTCGCGGGTGTCGATGAGCTGGCCGAGGTCGTAAGCCGCCCTATACTTGTCGCGGGCCGCCACGAAGGTCCGCCAGACGTCCAGCACGTCGCCGTCGTCTGCGAGCGTGTAGTCGGTGTTGGTGTAGCTGGCGCCCGGCCTGCGCGGCGGCATGCCCGTGCCTTGCACGGCCACGTGCGACCCGTCCGTGTAGATGCACGTAGCCCCGGCCGCGGCCGCAACGTCCGCGTTGCCGGTCGAGTCGATGACGACCTTGGCCAGCACGACGCCGCGGCCGTCGGGCGTCGCCACCACGACCCCTTTGACGGTGTCGTCCTCCACCACCGCGCCGCAGCCCAGCGTCCCAAACCAGATATCGGCGCCGGCCTGGCGCAGTTCGCGCCGCAGCCATTCCATCTTGACCTCGACGTCCCACGAACCGTCGTTCTTGCGGAAGCCGTCCATGCCGTCCACGCCCCGGTCGATCTCGGCCGTGAAACCGCCGCGGTAGCCGTGGTAGTACTTGCCGATGAGGCCAAGCGTCCCCACGCCGCCCAGCCCGTAGAGGTACTCGACGACGAGCGTCTTGGCCCCTTGCCGGGCCGCGGCGATGCCGGCCGGCGCGCCGCCGGTGCCGCCGCCAACGACCACGACGTCATACGTGCCCAGCACCGGCAGGGCGCGCGCGCCGGCCGGAACCGCGGGCCGGTCGGCCTGGACGGAACGGATGCCTCCGAGCGGCGCCCGTACGTCGCCGGCCACCGTGGCCTGTTCCCCGGACGCCGGGAGATGCACGCCCTCCAGCGGGTGGGCGTCCTTGGCCGCCGCTTTGCCCACGCGCGCTCCGACGGCCATGAACGTGAGCGGGCGCAACAGCTTTGCCGCGGCCGCGCGTGAGACGTCCGCGCACCCGCCAAGCACGTACAGCCCTTCGAGCCCGGCCGGGCGAAACGCGGCCAGGTCGACCTCTCCCGCGCCCGGCCACGCCCCCGCGACGGTTGCCTGCCCCTCGACGGGGTCCGGCGTGATCTGGAACAGCATCTCGGACGCGGCCACCTGCCCGGCCGTCCAGGTTCGGTCGCGCGCGATCTGTTCGGCCTTGGCAAACGATGCGAACGACGCGTCGTCCATTGAAATGCGCAGCGTGTACCGGATCGCGTCGTAGAAAGACGAGGCCCTCGACGCCGCTTGCGCGGCCTGGACCGGGGTGGAGAGCTTGTGCACTTCGGCGGCCGGCCAGTCCGGCGCTTGGCCACCGACGACGGTGCGCTCGAAGGTGTGCACGCCCGATGGATACGCCCGGAACGACGCGCCCGCCAGCCGCGCCACGGTCGCGCGCGGGGTGGCGTCGATGATGGTGCGTGCGAGGACGGCCTGGCGTCCGGATCGGTTGGCCATGACGATTCCGGCCAGTTTACCTTCGGCGTCGCGCAACACGTCCGTCGGGTAGCAGCCGAAGAGGAAGGCGACGCCGGCGTCCAGCAGGGCTTGGTCCAGGATCCGTTTGACCTGCATGGGCATCGGGGGGATGCGCCCGCGCTCCGATGCCGATTCGTCCACCTTTTCCGGTTCGATGACGATTTCGCCCAGCAGAAGCCGGTCCACGCGGACGCTCTTCTTCGCCAGGACCTTGACGCAGCGCGCCTCGCCTGCCACGTTCACCGTGAGGTAGAGAGGCGCGTCCAGGTACTCGCCTTGCCCGAGCTGCTCGTTGACCGCGGTCCCGGCCTCGGCCCAGGTCCGTCCGTCCAAGCTCGATGCCACCGTAACGCTGGCCAACTCGATGTCGTTGTTGCGCTGGAACGCGAGCACGTGCACGCGGCCCACGCGGCGCGGTTCCGGCAGCTCAGCCACGACGGTCACGTCGCCGTCGTACTGCACGCTCTCGTTGTACGCGCTGCTCGACTTGGCGTCCGCCAGCATCGAAGGCGGGTCCGTGTCCGGGTGCCTGACGCCCGAGGCCAGGTCCGCTTGGTACGTAAACGGCAGGCTTGGGCCTACCCGGATGGGCGCCGGCGGTTCGGCAAAGAGGGCCTGGGCCAACGGCGTGTCCGGTACCTCGCCGGGCCGCAGCCACAGCCGGTACGTGCCGCACAGGTCCTCGCCCAGGTAGGGCCGCGGGGCCGCCAGAAACACGTCGGCCCCTTGCGCCGCGGCCGCCACGGCCGCCGCAACCGCGGCACAAGATCCGCCGACCACCACGACGTCCACGTCGTAGGCCACGGGGATATCGCGGGCCGATTCCAGCACGCTCTGGCCGGATGCGGCGGCGCCGTGGACCACGACGAGGCCTGCGAGCAACAACACAACCGGAACGGAAGACGCCAGGTTCATGGAGAAACTCCCAATTCGCAGCAGGCCCTGCGCACTACGCTCGCGGCCCACGATACCACAAGTAAGTGAGGCCCTGCCGCTGGACCGGTTTGACGGATTCGGCGAAGTGTGGTAAGTTCTAGTAGTAGCTGACGTTGCCGGAAGGAGCGCCGGTATGGAGAAGCGTTGCATCTTCGCGCCCAACGGGCCGCCGGCCCAGGGACCGTACTCCCACGCCGTGGCCGCGGGCAACCTGCTGTTCGTTTCGGGCCAAGGCCCCGTGGCGCCCGACGGCAGCGGCCTGCGCAAAGGCACGCTCGAGGAGGAGGCCCGGCTGGCGCTGTCGAACCTGAAAGCGGTGCTCGATGATGCCGGGTCGGGATTGGAGCATGTGGTCAAGGTAAACGTGTACCTCGCCGACATGGATAACTTCGGCGCCTTCAACGAGATCTACAAGGAGTTCTTCCCGTCGGACTGTCCGGCCCGGACCTGCGTTCAGGCGGGGCGCCTGCCCTTTGACATTCAGGTGGAGGTCGAGGCGATCGCGCTATTGCCCTGATGCTCGTGTTTGGGCTTCCCCTTCGGTATTCGAGGCAAGTTCCGGATGAAAATCCATCAAATCCTACATACGGCCTTGGCTTGTTGCGTGGCAGTCGCCGCTATCGCGCAGACGGCCTACGACCACAACGCGGAGGGGGTCGCGAACTACAACGCCGGGCGCTTCGACGAGGCCATCGTGGCGTTCGAGAACGCGTACGAGTTGGCGCCCGGCAACGCGGTCGTGCGGCTCAACCTGTGCAACGCGCGCCAGGGCGCCGCCAACAAGCTGGCCAAGGTGGCGGACTTTGCGGCCGCGGCCGAACACCTGGAACTCGCCATCGGCATCGATCCCGAGAATGCCGCCCCGCTGCTCCAACTGGCCTCCTACTACCTGCGCCTCGACATGGTCTACGATGCCATATTCCGGCTCGAGGAGGCCGTCCAACTCGCGCCCTCCAACGTCACCGCCCATGACCTGCTGGGCGACGCCTACTACATGGACAACGACATCGCGTCCGCGCTCGAGCAGTGGCGTTGGGTGGCCGAGGTCCAGCCCGCACGCAAGGGGATCCGCGACAAGATCGCCAACGCGGCACGCCAGGCAACCGTCGAGTCAGGCTTCCGTCCGTCAGGCAGCCGCCACTTCCAGATCAGCTATGATCCGGCGATCCCGGCGCGGGTGGTGCGTCAGGTCCGTTCCATCCTCGAGCGCGCCTACGTCGAGGTCGGGCGCAATTTCGGCGGTGTCCAGCCGCCGCCGCCGGTGCAAGTGATCATCTATGACCGCAAGGGGTTCGCGGACGCCACCATGGTGGGCACTCACGTGGGCGCGCTGTACGACGGCAAGATACGCATTCCCCTGATGGACCCCGAGGGCCGGATCCTCGAGCAGCAGACCCTCGAGGAACGGCTGTACCACGAATACACCCACGTGGTCGTCAAGTTCCTCACGGGGGCCAACACCCCGTGGTGGCTCAACGAGGGCCTGGCCGAGACCTTCTCGCGCGAGATCGGCCCTGAGCGCGCCGCCCTGCTCGAGCGGGCCATCGAAGGAGGGCTGCTGTTTCCGCTGGCGGCCCTCGAGGGCAACCAGTTGGCCACGCTGGACCGTGCGGCCCTGCAGTTGGCCTACGCCCAATCCCACGCCACCGTTCTGCACCTGTGGGACCGCTTCGGCCAGAACCGGCTGGCCGATCTCATGGCCAATCTGGCCGAGGGCATGCCGGCCGAGGATGCCCTCTACGAGAACTACCGGCGCACCTACGACACCCTTCAGAAGGAAGTCACCCGGTCATTCACTGAAACCCGCAGCCGCGTTGTCCGCAAGTAGACCCCGGGGGAGCCCGCCTCTATCGAGAGATTCGCTCGGAACACCAAAGCCCGCCAGACCCGAGACACCTCCACCTGAAGCAATCCGAGCACGCCGTCACGCCGTCTGACACCATCGCATTGATAACGCCAATGGCCTGTGTTTTCTTGACATACGCAGAGGTTCAACAGCAAACGCGAGCGGCCCTACGTCGTTTGCAGGGAAGGGTCTGAGACCCATGCTGGACGCGGAGACATTTCAGATGAGGCGGGTGCTGCCGCCGCAGGTCCGCCGGATGGTCGAGGCACGCGGCCTCACGGAAGACGACATCATCGTCGCCACCAACACCGACCTCGATATCGCCGGTGAGTACTCCGAACGGTGGCTCGTGATCACCCAGGAGCACGTCCTGGTGTTCATTGTGGAAGACGAGGATGACGAGGATGACGAGGCGCTGCTCATCCGCGAGGTGCCCATCTCGAAGATCGAGAGCGCCCGCACCGACAGCCGCGTCGGCTCCGGGTTCCTCGAGGTGAAGACCAGCGACAACGTGTTCGAGGAACTCATCCGGTTCTCGAACAAGAACACCGAGAAATTCTCGAAGGTCTCCGCGAAGATCAGCTCGCTGGCCAAAGGCAAGCAGGTTACGGTGCAGCCGGAGGACGAGGAGGAGTTGGCCACGGGCCGCTGCCGCAAGTGCGGCGTGCGCCTGCCGGACAAGGGCATGACGGTGTGCCCGAAGTGCATGAAGCGGGGGATGGTCTTCCTGCGGTTCCTGGCGCGGACCAAGAAGTACTGGCCCCAGACCACGGTGGCCATGGCCCTCGTCGTGGTCGCGATTCTGCTGTCGCTTGTGCCGGCGCAGTTGACGCGGGTGCTGCTGGACTTCGTTTTCAAGCCGGGCGCGACACAGGAGGCCATGCCGTTTTGGTTTGCCGGGCTGACGAGGACGTTATCGAGCGCGACGCCCCTCCAATGGCTCTACGTGGTTGTGGGCTGTCTGGCCGCCACGACGGCCGCGGCCCAGGTCGTGCTGTGGCTGCGGCAGCGCCTGGCCGTCCTTATCGCCAACCGGTTCGGCTTCGACCTGCGCCAGGATGTGTTCCAGAAGATGGAGGACCTGGCCGTCCGCTATCACGACCGGCATCCCGTCGGACGCCTCATGACCCGCTGCCACCAGGACATCGAGGCCCTCCAAGGCTTCATCAACCAGCTTACCAGCGGATTCGGGTACCAGATGCTCCTGGTCGTGTCGGTCGCCGTCGTCATGTTCGTGATGAGCTGGAAGCTGGCCCTGATCGCCTGTCTCCCCGCGCCGGTCGTCATGACCTGCACCGTGCTCTTCTACCGCCACATCGTCCCGAGGTGGAAGCGCTACTGGAGCACGCGGTCCGACCTGTCCAACGTGCTGCACGCCTCGTTGAGCGGGGTGCGGGTGGTCAAGGCCTTCGCCCAGGAGCGGCGCGAGGCCGGCCGCTTCGAGGGCTACTCGGGGAAGTTCCGGGACGCGGCGCTGCACGTGGGCTACTCGCAGGCGATGTTCTATCCATTCATGGGCTTCGTGTTTCAACTGGGGAGTTACTTCATTTGGATCATCGGGGGGATGACGGTGCTGCGAGGCGCGGAGTTGCCCGAGGGGGTCCAGCACATGACCATCGGGCAGTTGATGGCCTTCCTCGGGTATCTGGGGATGTTCTACGCGCCGCTGAATTCGCTCACGCAGATGTCCACCTGGTTCACGCAATTCACGACGCAGGCCCACCGCGTCTTCGAGGTGCTCGACCACGAGCCGGAGATCTCCGAGGACAAGGACGTGGTCGACATGCAGTTCCAGGGCGCCATCTCCTTCAGGGACGTCACCTTCGGCTACGACCCCCACATCCCCGTGCTGCACGACGTCAGTTTCGATATCCACCCCGGCGAGATGGTCGGCATCGTGGGCCACAGCGGCTGCGGCAAGTCCACGACCGTCAGCCTGCTGATGAGATTCTATGAAGTCAACGACGGCATGATCACTATTGACAACATCGACATCCGGAAGATCCGGAAGATCTGCATGCGGCGCCAGATCGGCATCGTGGCCCAAGACCCCTATCTGTTCGGCGGCACGATCGCCGAGAACATCGCCTACGGGAACCCCAACGTGGCGCCGGAGGTCATCCTCGATGCGGCCGTGGCGGCCAACGCCCACATGTTCATCACGCGCATTCACGACGGCTACGACACGCGCCTGGGCGAGCGCGGCTCCGGACTGTCCGGCGGCGAGCGCCAGCGCGTCGCCATCGCGCGCGCCCTGCTGTACAATCCGCGCATCCTGATCCTCGACGAGGCGACCTCGAGTATCGACACGATCGCCGAGCGGGAGATCCAGAAGTCGCTCGAGGCCCTCAGCCGCGGGCGGACCACGATCGCCATCGCCCACCGGCTGTCCACGCTGCGCAATTGCCACCGGATCCTGGTGTTTGAAGAAGGGATGATCCGCGAACAGGGCACCCACGAGGAACTGATGGCCAAGAACGGCATCTACCGCCGGCTCGTCGAGATCCAGACCCAGCTCACCAGCGACCGTGAGACCTCGGTGGACAGTCTCAAGGCCGTCGAGGACCTCGAGCAGGCTGGGGCCGCGGCCGCGCCGCCGCCGCCGGAAGAGCGCGAGCGCGAAGTGCAGCCCGTGCCGCGTATTCACCGCCTCGATGCCAAGGAGATCCACGTGTACGCCTTGGACGAGGGCGGGCTGCGGGTCACGTACAAGGACGAGGAATACGACCACGTGCACGCCTACCGCTGCTTCCCCGTGTCCCGGCCCAGCGAGTACATCGCCCTGTGGACGGGGGCCTCGGCCCTCGAGCACCGCGAGATCGGGATGCTCCGCCGCCTCAAGGAGCTCGCGCCCAGCTCGCTGCTGGCCGTGCAGCACGAGCTGGCCAAGCGTTACTTCATCCACTACATCAAGCGGATCAAATCCATCACCGAGGAGTTGGGGTTCCTCGAGTGGGACGTCGAGACGGACAAGGGCGACATGCAATTCATGACGCGGCGGTGGGACCGCGACACCGTCTCGTCCGAGGCCAGCGTGAAGGGGCGAATCATCCTCGACGTCGACAGCAACCGCTACGAGATCGAAGACCTCGAGGCCCTCGAGAACGACAGCAAGGCGATGTTCAACAAGTTCATCTATTGGTAGGAGGCGCCGCGCCGGCCAGCCACCGCCGCGTCAGCTCGTCTTTGAGGTACTCGTAGGTCGCGTCCACGTCGTCCATGAAGCGGAACAGGTGAACGTCCCGCGGGCCGATCACGCCCCACTCGAGCATGGTGTCGAAACCGATCACCTTCTTCCAGTAGTCGCTCCCGTAGAGTACGACCGGCATCTCCTTCGACGTCTTGCGCGTCTGCACCAGCGTGAGCAGCGTGAACAGCTCGTCGAGCGTCCCGAAGCCGCCCGGAAAGACGACGAGGGCGCGGGCGAGGTAGACGAACCAGAACTTACGGACGAAGAAGTAATGGAACTCGAAGGCCAGGTCGCGCGTCTGGTATGGATTGGGGGTTTGCTCGAAGGGGAGGCTGATGTTCAGGCCGATCGAGGGCCCGCCCGCGTCGCAAGCGCCGCGGTTGGCGGCTTCCATAATCCCCGGGCCGCCGCCGGAACAGATGACGAAGCGCTGGGACCGCTTCTCGAGCGACAGGGACCAACTGGTCAGTTTCTTGGTCAGCGCGCGGGCGTCGGCGTAGTACTTGGACATGGCCGCCTGGCGTTTGGCCTTTTCGTAGGCGTCGCGCAACTTGCGTGACGGGCGCTTCTTCCCGCGCAGGGCGCGCCGCGCCTCGTCGAGGCGCTCCGCCGCCGCCTCGGGCGGCAGCGTGCGCGCGGACCCAAAGAACACGATGGTGTTCTTGATCCGCTGCCTGCGGAATCGGCTGGCCGGTTCCACAAACTCGCACAGAACCCGCACGGTCCTCGCGTCCGGACTGCTAAGAAACGCGAGGTTCTTGTAGGCCTTCTGTGTTCTCAAAGGAAATTCGTCGTCGCATGGTTTCTTGCTCATTCCTACTCCTTGGCCGGAAAAGCGGCGTCGAGCCGCCGCACTCCAAAGGGCACCGAAGCCGTTAGTAGTCGATGCTGTACACCTTCGTGTCGAAGTCGACGGTCACGCGGGCGCCGTCGCTGAAGGTGGTGCGCTGTTGCCGGCGCGACTCGTTGAGAAACTCGTGGTTGACCATCTCGAGGGTCCCGCACCGCTGCGCCAGGGCCGCCGCTTCTTTCACGCGCTCGATTTCCTCGGGTCCGGCGCCCGTCCCGATGTAGGGCAGGCCCGCGTTGAGGAGGCAGTGCAGCCGCCCGGCGTCACCGTTGGGTATCCCCCAACCGCCGTCTTCGCTCATGGTCCACGGCATGAGCACGGCGTCGTGGTAGACCAGGTTGAACAGGGGCACGGGAATGGCGACGCGCTCGCCGCCGCCAAGGCCCGGGGCCGTGGGATACGGGCCGTGATGGACGAGATCGATGGTGGGCATGAGGTAGTCGGTGGGCTCCTCGGAGCTGACCACGTATCCGCGCGCGCGGAGCAGGTCGAAGCACTCGCGCCGTGCTCGGGCGCAGTCGGTGCGCGTCATGGGATGGGCTCGTTGCGCGCTTTCCTCGAGCGGGACCACCGAGAATACGTCCAGGTACGCTCCCCTGACCTTGATCCCGTGGGCGGCGAAGAGGTCGTGGTTGCGGCGCACGTACTCGGGTGCGAAGCGGGCGCTGAGGATGGTCTGCGGGCCGCCGCACCAGGTGGCGTGTTCCTCGCGGGAGCCGTCGAGGCGGGTCGCGGCGAGGCGGTCGTCAAACGAGGCGGCGTTGAAGTAGAAATCGCGGTATTGGTCGTGGACGGCGAAGAGGTAGCCGAGCCCGTCGCAGGTGTCTGCGAATCGGCGCAGGCCGTCCCATCCGCCTTGCTCCTCCCCGGCCGGCAGGACGTCCGGGTGGCCGTTGTCGTATCCGTAGAAGCCCCAGCCGTCGAGATGGACGTATGCGTCGTCCACGCCGCGTTCATTGAGCGCGCGCAGTTGCTCGGCCAGTTCGTCGAAGGTCGCGAGTGCGTGGTTGCGTTCGATGCGGTCCTTGTTGAACAGGCTGGCTTCTTGCACGAAATGATACAGCGCGCCGACGTGGATCACGGGCCGGCCGATGACCTCATCGAGCCCGGGCGTGCGCAGGCGCTTCTCGTCGAGGGAGACAAAACGGCCGGTCTCTTGCACGTAGCGGCGATAGCGCCTGGCCAGGGTGACGTGGGTCGCCTCGTCCTGGAAGACGTAGCGGAGGCTGCGGGGATAGCGCAGCCGCCCGAGGCTGGCATAGCACCGCGGCTGGATGCGGGTCGGGCCGCCGGGCTTGTGGATGTACTCGGCGCCGGCGTCGTCGCTCGTTTCGAGGATGGTCAGGACGCCATGGGCGCCGTGGATCTGCCCCCACATGGGCATGTAGAGCGATCGCGAATTGCACAGGTCCCGCTGGTGGATGGGCTCGGGCCAGTCGCCCGGTATCAGTGCCCCCTGCATGAAGGGCACGAGCGCGTAGTCGTCGGCCGTGTTCCCGACCTCGAGTGGCTTGGGCCAGTTGATGAGGCGGAAGTCGATGCCGTCCTTCGCGGCCGTTAGCTCGAACACGACCTCCGCGCCGATGAGGTGGATGCCGAGGATCAGTTCGAAGTCGGGCGCGTCGGGGAACGCGGCCAGGTTGAGCAGCATGCCGACGCTGTAGCCGGTGTGGAATGCCTCGGCGCGCTGGGTCTCGGCCGCGCAGAAGCCAAAGGGCGGTTTGGCCTCGACGTCGCGATTGTCGCAGGGCGCCATGCGCCACGTCTCGTTCGACGTCTGCACCGTGATGGACAGATCGACCCTGGCCAGGCGCAACTCGAGGTGCGGGTTGCGCAGCACCCAGGCGTCTTCGATCTCCTCGAATGTGCCTTCAGCGCGGGCCGGCTTGTGCAGCGAGTTGGCGAGCAGCCACGTGCGCACCGCGTCCATCTTGTAGTATAGGTTGTTGAAGGCGGCCTCCGAATCCGCGCCCGCATCGAGCAGCGTCTTCAACTCGGCCAGCTTGGCGGCCTTCTCGTTCTCGAGGCCCTGCGTGACCGTGATGGCGTGCAGCCGCTCGAGGTGCTTCTGCAGCACGGCAAGGCGCGGGGCGAAATCTTCCGCGGCCGCCAACTGGGTCATCATCATCAGGAACGTGATCATGGACTCTTCCTTTATCTCACCAATGGACCTCGCAGGGGCACACGTCCGGCCCCACGCGATGTTTGAAGACCACCGCGCTCAGCTCGGCGTCGTACATCCAGCCAGTCTCCACTTGCTGGAGGGCGTCGCTGTCGTCGACACGCTCGCCCGCGCCTGAGACGGTCGTGGGCTCGGGGACCGCGGCCAGCAGCGAGTAGGCCGTGGACTCGACCGCGGCCCGAAGCGCGAAGCGGATGCTCCCGTCGGCCGGGTCCAGCCGCGGCTGGACGACGTCGGCGGACGAGTTCAGCATCACGACTTTGTCTTCGCCTTGGAAGCGGGCGAATCGGATCCCGGGCGACTGCCCGCGCAACCGGAATTCGTTCACCAGGATGTTCTCGGGGTTGATGTCGGCCGGGTTCGGCTTGTTCTTGACCATGTTCCAGGAGTCCGGATAGGTCCCCTTGCTGGGTCCGTCGGTGTACTGCTGCCACATGGTCGAATTGGTGATGCCTTGGGCCACCTGCCGCCAATCGAAGGACTCGTCGAATTCGGCCAAATCCTGGAGTCCGTACGCGTAGACCAGTCCGCACCACACCACGGGCAGCCCGATCCATGAGTGGCGGTAGAACGTCGAGCCGATCACCGCGATCGCGTTGTACCGCATCGTCGGATAGCCCTCGAGTTCCCACATATAGAGGAACGGCAGGCCGGTCCAGGCCCAGTAGCGCGCGTGGGCGAGGTGGGCCGGGTCGCCCGTAAGCCGGTAGGCCTCGCAGTAGGCGCGGATAGCCTGTCCTGCCGCGAGGATATCGGGCTGATACAGCGGGCACTCCCAGGTCTGTGCGCCGCGCGGCACGTCGTAGCGCTCCATCTGCTTCATGGCATCGAGGGCCTGGCGGATTAGCTCCGGGTCGCCCGTCATGCGCGCGGCGCGCAGCGCCCGGAAGCTCGGGGCCGCGGCTTGGCCCAGCGTGTGGTCGCCGGATGTCCCGAGGGATTCATATTTTTCGCCTCGGGGACGCCAGACCCACAGCCCCCTCTCGCGCCCCTCGATGCTGTTGAAGCCCTGCTGGCGGAAATCGCGCATGGACTCGGCCAGGTAGCCGTAGTAGAAGGGAAGCTCGGCCATCATGATGTGGCAACCGGCGTTGCTCGAGAGGTAATGGGGGCCGTGTTCGCTCAGCGCGCGCTCGATGACGAGGTTTATGCGCCGCTGCAACTCGATGCGTTCGGGCTCCGGGACGTCCGCGCGCAGGTCCAAGGTGCACGGGACCGCGTGGCCGACCAACAGCCCTGGCGACCAGCCGTGGCAGTGGCTCCAGCCGGGCGGGTCCTCGCTCCACACGGCATCCAGGTATGCCTGGCGGCACAGGGCGCGTTCCTCGTCCCACGGGCGCGGCTGTGGGCTGGGCTCCGGGAACCCGAAGACGTCGAACCAATGCTGCATCGCCTGCAGGACCAGCCCGCCCCGGTGCGGCCCTTGGACGACGCTGTCGGCGGCGTAGCGGGCTTTGTGATCCAGCGCGAGGACCGCCTCGAGCCGGAGCGTCTGCCCGGCCTTGAGCGGGTAGGGCTGCTTCTCGGCATGGTACTCGTTCTCCTCGACGTAGGTTCCCACTGAGGGCGCGAAGAGCGCCATGTGGATGTAGTCGTAGCCGCTGTCGAACTGCGGGGCGAGGAACCGGGCCGCGGGGTGCCGCTCATCCTGCGCCCACGCCTGGTTCGCGTCCCACAGCAACGCCACCAGGGCATCGCCGCCCTGAACCGCCATGAGCGGCGTGGCCGGCTTATGGATGGCCGGCACGCGGCGGTCGCTCAGCGGATACGCGAGGTCCCGCTCCGACGACGAATGCTCTCTGCCTTCGAGGTACTCGATGCCTGGAAAGATGGCGAAGTCCTTCTCGACGCCGAATGCGCGGTCGCCGGCGAGCACGGTCGGGGCGTAGAACGAGAGGAGCGGGGTGTCCGTTGGCGCAGTCAACTCGGACGTAACCGCTATGCGCGGGGCTCCCGGCTCAGGCGTGAAGGTCAACGTGAGGTGCCAGTCGCTTTTGTCGCCGGCTGTCGCGCGCACCACGAGGGTTCCATCGAGGGCTTCGAGCGACTGGACGCGCACATCCAGATCTCGATGGACACCGACGATCTCTACGTCCGGCG
>Ga0114930_10003992_pt1 | contig 12628 bp, 18 predicted proteins | sample AnhtaG_FD_87300 | JGI IMG/M metagenome (GOLD analysis project Ga0114930, IMG submission 87300) | Deep subsurface microbial communities from Anholt, Denmark to uncover new lineages of life (NeLLi) - Anholt_01485 metaG | ecosystem: Environmental > Aquatic > Marine > Oceanic > Sediment | place... | reverse complement strand
TGTCCCGTTACCCGGCCGACGTCTGCGCCTCGTGGGCCACCATTCGCGAGATCAAGCTCGCCGCGCGCGAGGCCAAGGTCTCGCAGATCAGGGGGAGACGATGAGTCAGCACAAAGAACAGGCCGAGATCCGCTTTGCGATCGGGGCCGGCGAGCGGATCGTCTGCTCGGTCGGTCCGGAGCGCGAGCCCGACTACCACGCGGTCCTACGCGCGGCACGGGGCCTGGCGTCGCAGCTCCGCGAACTCGCCGCCGACCGGGAGGCCGAGCTCATCGAAGCGCTCAACGCGCGGCTTCACCTCGCCGAGCATGCGCGGGCGCTGGACGTGCTCCTCGCCGCCCTCGAGGGGCAGACGGCCGGCGCGGTCCGCCGCCTCATCCGGACGGACCGCCACATGATCGGCGTCTACGCCGGCACGAAGCGCCGCGATCTGCGGGTCGCAGGCGAGCACCTCGGGGAGGTCGAGCTCGGGCGCGACGGGACGTGGACGGGTCACCTGAGCCGCTCGCTCGGCGGCTCGAGCTTCGCCATGGGCGGGACCGAGAACTTGCCGGCGCTCGTCGAGCGCATGGCGGCGGCCGCGGCGCTCTACACGGCGCGCGCGAACGCCCAGGCCAAGGCGCGCGCGTTTGCGCGGGCGGAGGGGTAGCGATGCGCCCGATCCGAGATCTCGTGGTGGAAGCGCTGCGGTCGAGGGGCGTCACGGCGGAGGGATGCACCGACGGATATTGCGACATCGCCGGCCCGGCGCGCGGGATGCAAACGAACGGCGGATGTCACTGCCTTGAAGATGTGCGGCCGCCCAGCCTGCGGCGCGAGCTCCGCGCCGCGCTGAAGGCGGAGCGGGAGCAGGAAGCCGCGCGCGTTCGGGAGATGCCCGGCGGAAGGGGCGCGCGATGAGCGACGCAAACCGCCTCCTCGATCGCTGCAATCAATGCGGCCGCACGCGCGAAGAATGGCAGCCAGCCGAGGACACGCGGTGTCCATGGCACGCGATGCCTGAGCCTTACTCGTCCTGCGATGGCTCGCTAGAACGCCCTCCCCGCGACCTCTCTCGGGTCGCGGTTCGCACGTGCCCGATCTCGGGCCTGGAGAGCCACCGATGAGGACCAAGCACCATGGCGAGCAAGCGCAGGATCCGCCGCAACATGTGCCAGGGGAAGGTGCGCCACGCGAGCGAAGGCGCCGCATGGGCGGCCGTGCGCAAGACGGCGTGCGCGGGGCCGACGCTTCACCCGTACCTGTGCCCGCACTGCCGACGCTACCACGTCGGTCACCGGCGGCTCGATCGCGTGGTGAAGACGCGCCGGGGAACAAGCGGGCGCGAGTGAAGAAGCCCGCGAAGTGGACCCCGCGCGAAACGCCGATCCTCAAGGGGATCGAGCAGGCCCTCAAGTGGGATCCGCGCGTCATGGTCTGGCGGAGCAACGCGGGCGGGGTCGCGAAGGAGCACAACGGCAAGCGGCGCTTCATTCAGTTCGGCGTGACGGGTCAGGCCGACTTGACCGGCCTCGTCCGCCGCACCGGTCAGCGCATCGAGATCGAGGTCAAGCGGCCGGGCGGAAAGCAGAGCATCGCTCAGAAGATCTTCGAAACGCAGATCTCGGGCGCGGGCGGGCTCTATCTCCTGGTCACGAGCATCAACGAGACGCTCGAGCTTCTCGATCGCCACGTCGGCCCCAAGGAGAAGTGGCGATGAGCTACACCATAAAAAATGGGCGAGCGCAGATCGCAAAAGCAAACCTCCGCGCGCGAGCTCGGGCGCTGGGGTGCTCGGTCGCGGAGGTCACAATGCACCTCGCCGCGGGGCACTGGCGATGCCCGGGCCGCGACGCAACGAACAGCTTGCCGAAGATCCCGGGACACTGGGTCGACACCGGCGAGAAGCCAGGCCAGCGGCTCAGCAACGGCGCGCATGCCGCGTGCTCCGACTGCAAGGCGAGAAGGACGAAGACGACGTGACAGCTTCGCAGCTACAGGACTCGCTTGACGCGCGGATTTGCGCGGCAATCCATGCCGCCGAGACCATTCAAAAGGACCGAACGAACGTAGAGCAAAACTATTCCTTCGCCAGCTCAGACGTGATCGTGCGGGACGCTCGCGCGCTCCTTCGGACGGTCGGAGTCAGCGCGAGCTGGCGCAAGGCGCGCCACACTGTGGAGGCGCCGCGCCCCGACTGGCGGGACCGGCTCCTCGACCTCCTACTTGATCGCGCGCTGAGGCCTGACTCGGGGGACGTGATCCCGGAGCTTGAGCGGCTCGTCGAGCTCTTCGAGCGCGCGGCCGCGCCCGACATCCTCGACCCCGCAACCGGGGCCGGGACCATCGAGCTTGAGATCTATCTCTGGTCTCCCGTGGGATCGCGGGTCGATCAGTTCGACTGGCCCCTCGTGATCGGCCGGCGCAAGGACGGCGGCGTTCTCAAGGCGCTCGACAAGGCGATCAAGTCCGGGGTCACGACCGCGATCGGCGAGTACTTCCGGGGCCTCCTGTGCCTCGACCGCGGCGGCGGCGACGAGGCCGATAGCCGGGGCGAGGAGGGGTCGAACCCGGTCAGACAAGCGCGCCGCGACACCGAACAGCGGGAGCAACGGGGCGAGTCCCGCTACAACAAGGTCGGGACCGGGATAGCGAAGCCAGCGCCGAAGCCCGCACCGAAGTCGACCGCCACCACCGCCGCCACACCGCCGCCGTTGACCGAACCCCACGGCGCAAGCCCTCGCGAGCCGGCTCCGAACGTCGCCCCCCCAGACGATGCGGAACGGCTCGCGAGGGCCTCGCGGAACGGCAAGATCGGGGCGCTGGTGAAGCAGCTCGGCGGGCGCGCCGCGGCATCGCCGATCGTGGGGCTCGAGCCCGAGCACCTCGACGACCTCAAGAGCGCGACCCAGGACGTGCAAGAGAACGCGATCGCGGCCCTACAGCGCGAGCTCGCGCGCCGCATCGAGGCCGGGACGGCTCCGGGCGGGGCGCATCCTCCTGAGCCTCCGGCGCAGCCTGCGGGCCCGCCGGAGGGCTCTAAGGAGTGGTTCGCGTCGCGGGCCGCGGCGAAGGGGGCTCAGTAGTGGCGCGCATTCGAACGCTTCGCCCGGAGCTCAAGGACGGGCGGCCCTATCGTGCGCTCTCGGCCGGCGCGCGCCTCCTCCTGTTCGGGATCATCACCGAGGCCGACGACGACGGGATCATGATCGCCGAGCCACACTTGCTTGAGCGTAGCGCTTTTGACGGGCTCTCGCCGCGACCGGGCGACGACGCGATCGCCGCGTGGTTCGCCGAGCTTGAGGCGGCCGACTTCGTGCGCGTCTATGAGGCCTACCAAACCCGCTACTTGCAGATCGTCGGCTGGCGCGACGACGACCGTCACCCGCTCCGGCAGAAGATCAACCGCCCGACGCCGAGCCGCCACCCCGAGCCGCCGTGGGGCAGTTTCGCGGAGCCAGACCCCAGGACGCACCCCGTCCTCCGGGCCCGGCCTGTCGCGGGTGGGATAGATTCAGTGAGTACTCACGGAGGGCTCACGGAGGGCTCACGCACGGATCTGGATCCGGATCCGGAAGTGGAGAATGGAGAGGATCCGGATCTGGACGCACGCGACGCTCGCGAGCAGCGCGCCGCGCTCCGCGTCGAAGGCCTCGTCGCCTCGCATGCCCAGGAGGCCCCAGGCGCGCCGAAGTCCTTGGCCGCTGTCCTCGGCGAGCTCGACTTCTCCGGGCGCGCCCAGGCGGCGCTAGCGAAGCGACGAGCGGCGGAGCGCGGGACCACCATCGAGCGCTGCCCCGACGGGACGAAGAAGCTCAACGCCGGCCGCCGCACCGCGGCGCACCGCCGGGATGGCTACGTCGTGCGCTTCAGGCCTGCGATGGGCACCGGCGCGCTCGAGCTCTTTCCGGAGCCGGACGGCTAGGACCTCAGCGGGAGCACCGTTTACCGCGCGGCCGCCTGTAGCGCGCGAGGATCTACAGGCAACAGAACACCGAGGTTTGAATCATGGTCACCGCCCAAAATCACAGCGAAACGCAGCACACCGGACCGGATCTGGTGAGGGAAAAGGCTCAGCCCTTCACCACGAAGGCGCCAACGTCCGAGATCCGAGAGGACACGAGCCAGCCCCGGAAGATCTTCCGAGACATCGAGGAACTCGCCGAGAGCATCCGGGGCGTCGGGCTGCTCCAGGCGCTCACGGTGCGCCGGGACCCCGAGGGGCGCGTTGACTACTTGCTCGTCGACGGGGCGCGGCGCCTCCGCGCGGCGAAGCTCGCTGGGCTCGAGACCGTCGAGGTCAACGTCGTGGACATGACGGACGCCGAAGCCGTCGTCGCCCAGATCGTGGCCAACGATCAGCGGGACGACGTCCACCCGCTCGAGCAGGCCCGGGGCTATCAACGATGGCTCGACCTCGTCGAGGCCGAGCCTGGCGCCGAGGAGGCGCGCCGCGAGGTCGGCGTCCACCAATTGGCGCGGCTCGTCGGCGTGGATGCCTCGTCGATCTACCGCGCGCTGAAGCTCCTCGAGCTCTCGGCGGAGGCCCAAGATCGGTGGCTTGAGGTCGGCGACCGGCTCAAGCCGGCCGTCATGATCCACTTCGCGCGGCTTCGCCCTGAGCGCCAGGTCGAGGCAATCAACCTCGCGCTCGACTCGGCCGGGGACTACGAGCTCACGAGCCGAACCGCGGGGAAGTGGCTCCAAAAGAACCTTTACCTTCGCCTCGCGGAAGCCGCGTTCGATCCGTCGAGCCGCACGCTCACCGCGGCCGGCGCGTGCACGACGTGCCCGAAGAACACCGCGGCCGCCGAGCGCATGGACCTGTTCGACGAGCCCGAGCTCGCCGAGGATGCGCACTGCACCGATCGCAAGTGCTGGCGCGAGAAGCTCGACGCCCACTTCGTGGCCGTGACCGCGGCCGAGGACGCCCCGAAAGTCATCGAAGCCAAGTTCGACGGGCTAGGCTCGGCGACGGCGAAGGGCGCCAAGACCGAAACGCTCGTCGAGGTCTCGCAGCTCTTCGAGACACATCGGGAGGGGGAGACCGTGGTCACGGCTCGGGACCTTGTCCGCGAGGGCAAGCTCCGGGTCGAGGCCATCGCTCGGGACCCGAAGACGGGCGCGGTCGCCGAGTTCGTCGACATCGCCGCGTTTCAGGCGGTCGCTGCGGTCAATACCCCGGTCGCGGTCGGCGTGGTGGACCGAACCGAGGAGGACGAGGACGAGGGCGAGGAGGAGGCGGGCGAGCCGCTCAGCGCCGCGGAGCTCGACCCGGTCGTCGTGGAGGCGCGGGCCAAGCGCGAGGCGGCGATCAAGCTCTTGGCGCTCACGGAGGAGGCCACGGCCAAGCGGGCGCGCGACAAGCCGCCCACGCTGGCGGTCATCCTTGCGGCGCTCTCGTTCGAGGACGGCACGGCGATCGCTGGTCTGGCGCCGTCCGAGGCGGCCGGCGAGGCGGGCCCGGAGGCGGACACGGCCTGGGCGGACGAGCTCCTCGCGCACTGCAACAAGCTCGAGCCGAAGGCCATCGCCGAGGCCCTCGTGCGGGCGCTGTTCAGCATCTTTGGCGGGCGGCACGTCCTCCTCCGCCACTACGGCGTGGATCCCGCGCGCCTCGCCGTCGAGCTCGAGCGCGCCCAGGAGGCCAAGGCGAAGGAGCCGCCGCCAAAGCCGAAGAAGGCGATCGCTCCGCCGCCGCCGAAGGGCAAAGGCAAAGCGGCCGCCAAGCCCAAGGCTCCGGCGAAGAAGGGGAAGGTGAAGAAGTGAGCAATCTACTGGACGCCGCGGACGTGTCGAAGAACCCGATGAGCGACCAAGCGAAGGCCTTCGCGGAGCGCTACCACCGAGCGCTTGAGCGAATGCAAACCGCGGTAGCGTTCGAGATCGCGACGGGCCAAGCGTCGGACACAACGCCGAAGCACCTCCGCGTGGGGGTGAACAACGCGCTCAGCGCAGACGGGGCGCTTTGCGCGCTGCTCATCGCGAAGGGCCTGATCACCTGGGAGGAGGTCTACGAAGCCAAGGCGATCCTCATGGAGCAAGAGGTCAAGTCGTACGAGGCCCAGCACGCGCCGATGCGCTTCGGGGGGCTGGTGCCATGAGCGCAGCGCTTGAAGCACGGGTCGCTGTAGAGCGGCCGATCATCTTCTCGGCGCCCATGGTGCGGCGCCTCGACCTGGGACTGAAGACCCAGACTCGGCGCATCGTGAAGGACCGGCCGGGCTGGACTCCGGCGGTACGGCCGGAGGTCGGGTGGTTCGAGCCTCAGCGGAAGAACCGCGGGAGCGCGCCGGTCTTCGGTGCCTGGTGTCCGGTCAATGGGACCGCCCGGGTGAGCCCGGTCGGCGCGCCCGGGGACTTTCTTTGGGTGCGGGAAAACTTCGGGCTCGCGAGCGCGAATCACTGGCCCGACCTCCCGCACCGCGTGAAGCCAGCGCCGGAGCCGTTCGCGGAGGTCGCCTACTTCAAGGCGAGCTACGACCGCGAGACTAAGCTCCGCTGGCGCCCGTCGATCCACATGCCGCGATGGGCTTCGAGGACCATTCTCGAGATCGTGGGCGTGCGGGTCGAGCAGCTCTGCGGCATCAGCGAGGAGGACGCGATCGCCGAGGGCGTCGAGCGCGCCGAAGACGGTATTGGATGGCGGAGCTACGACGCCGACGCCGACGATCTCGGGAGGGCCTTTCTGACCGCGTCTAGGTCGTTCTTCTCGCTCTGGAGCGCAATCCACGGTGCCGCATCGGTGAGCGCCAATCCGTGGGTCTGGGTTGTGGAGTTTCGGAAGCTCGAGCAGCGCGCGCCCGAGCTCCGCGCGCTCACGCCGGGGAACATCGAGGGGGACGGACTCTTCCCATGAGCAAGAGCAAGAAGACCAACAAGCAGGACGCCGCGGAGGTGAACGAAGCGCAACGCTCGCTCATCCTAGAGTTGATCCTCCTTCGGCACGCGGAGTGGATCGGCTCTATGCCGCCCGACTCGATACCAGCGAAGAGCGTAGAGCTCGACAGGCAATGTCTGCTCGCGCTCCTCGCGTCGACGGACGCGGAGCTGAGGCACGCGCACGAGTTCGTGGCTGAGCAGGGCGAGGCGCTCTCTCGGCGCGGCGCCGAGAATCTCGAGCTCGTCGCGGACTTCGGCCGGCTTCAAAAGGACTTCTCTGACTTCCGCGTCGTGACCGAAGAGACCGAGAAGGACTACAAGCGCCAGGTCGGCGAGCTCCGGGGTTACATCGCCAAGCTGAAGGACGAGCTCGGGCTTTTGCGCGGGGAGAACACGCGGCTTGCAGCGCAGATCGAGATCACCGAGCGCGAGAACAAGCAGCTTAGCGAGCGGATCAAGGCCGACAACCCGCCCACCGGCGACGGCGTTTTCGAGGTCTTTCCATGAGCCACAAAGACGGAAGGGTCACTCTGTCCGCGTGGGTCGATCCCATGGTGCGCGACTACGCCAGAGCGGCGGCAAAGGGCTCTGGGCTTGAGTTCTCGCGATGGGTCGAGCGCGCGATCCAGCAAACGGTAGCACAAGAATCGGCGGAGCGAGCGGCGATGGACGCCGCCCGGCGTGGCGAGTGCTCTTCGTGCGGATACTCACCTTGCCTATGTGACCAACAATGACCGCCATCGCTTGGCCATACCGCCGGAGCGGCTACGGCACGATCATCGCTGACCCGCCGTGGAGGTTCGAGGGGAAGCTCCGCCGAGCGCTCGAGACCGAGGTCTATGACGGCACCATGAGCGACGCCGAGATCCTCGGGCTCGACGTCGAGGGCCTCGCGGCGGCGACGGCGCACCTGTTTTTGTGGGTCACCGCGGCGCACTTGGAGCTCGGCCTCGCGTGCGTCCGGCGCTGGGGCTTCGTGTTCAAGCACGAGATCGTTTGGTGCAAGGTGGACGGGAAGCTCGCGCCGCGGCTCGGAGGTGGCAGCTACGGGCGCCACGCGCACGAGACGTGCCTCTTTGCCGCGCGCGGCCGCAACGCCTCCGCGCTCGTTCACGACGTCCCTACGTGGTTCGTCGCGCCGCGGCTCGAGCACTCGGCCAAGCCCGACAAGATCCACGAGATCGCCGAGGCCATGAGCCCGGGGCCGCGGGTCGAGCTCTTCGCCAGGCGTGAGCGCCGCGGTTGGAAGGCATGGGGGAACCAAGTTTGAGAGACACCAAAATCGAGTGGGCTCACCACACATTCAACGCGTGGTGGGGCTGTCAGCGGGTCTCGCCAGGCTGCGAACACTGCTACGCCGAGACGTTCTCTCGGCGCCTCGGGAAGACGCTTTGGGGTCCTGGCTCCGAGCGCCGAGCGATGAGCGAGCACTACTGGGGCGAGCCTAGGCGCTGGGCGCGAAGGGCTGCGGCGAGGGGCCATCGCGAGCGGGTCTTCTGCGCCAGCATGGCCGACGTGTTCGAGGATCGCCTCGACCTCGACGAGCCGCGGGCGCGTCTGTTCAGGCTGATCGCCGAGACTCCCGAGCTCGATTGGCTCCTACTCACGAAGCGGCCGGAGAACATGCTTCGGCTCGCGCCGACGAGCTGGGTCCCATCATGGCCCGCGAACGTTTGGGCCGGGACCACGGTCGAGGATCAGCGCCGCGCCGACGAGCGGATCCCGGAGCTCGCGCGCGTTCCCGCCGTGGTCCGATTCCTCTCGTGTGAGCCGCTCCTTGAGCCCGTGGACCTGGGGCAGCTCTCGGCCTTTCGCGCGGAGGCGATCGATTGGGTGATCTGCGGCGGGGAGAGCGGGCCCGGGGCGCGACTGATGGAGCCAGCGTGGGCGCTCTTGCTCGCGCGGCAATGTGAGCACTACGGCGCCCACTTCTTCTTCAAGCAATGGGGCGGGGTCGACAAGTCCTTGCGGGGCCGCACGCTCGCAGGGCGCACGTGGGACGAGATCCCGAGACCAGGGGCGAGGAGGCGCGAGGCATGAACACCAAACCAAGTGGCAGCGCTGCCAAACCAGCGCCGAAGGCCTCGACGCGGCCGCCGAAGAAGGGCGCGCCGACGCCTCCCGGCCATGACTGCGATCATTGCGGCTCGCCCTGGTGTCGCTACCTCGAGGTCGCAGCGAAGCCGAGGGGGTTCTGATGGAACAGCTACGCTTTCACCCCGACGGGGTCGCGGTCGACATGGACGCGATCCGAAAGAGGATCCAGGGCTCGGACATCGAGCGCTCCCTCGAGACCCAGCACGTTCGGTGCATCGCGGACCGCGTGCTGCTCTACGAGCTCGTCCTCGAAGCTCAGTCCAGGGTCCAGCGCGGCGACGCGGAGGAAGCGAGGCTACGGGATGCGCTCTCAGAAGCCCGATACGCCGCGACGGTCCTCGCTCACGCCTACCGCAACGATACGCGGCCGCCGTCGACCGTGATCGGGCTCGTCGAGCGCTGGGGTAAGGCGGCTGGGGCCGAACATGGCTAACCGGCATCGCTACGCGAGCCGGCAAACCGGCATGTTCTCTCAGGCGCAGACGGCGCGGACGCGGCCGGGCGCGTGCAAGTTCTGCGGGCGGGACATCCTCTGGATCGCTGGCGAGTCCGGCAAGCCGATCCCTGTCGAGGTCGGCGTCACCAAGATCGTGCGCACCGACGGAGTGACCCACGTCGGGCACCTCCCGCACGATCTCGTATGCCCACCGGAGCTCCGCGAGATCGAGCAGCGGGAGCGCAGGCGCGCCGCGGCCGAAGCCGCCGTGCTGAGCACGCCTCCTGAGCGGATGTGGCCGCGCGGCACCGACCCTTGGGACGTGATCGACGCCGAGCTCAAGGGCGCCTACGAGGCCGAGGACCGAAACCGGCCGGGCGAGGACATCGTCACGCTCCGCGAGCTCGTGCACCTCGAAGGCACCGAGCCGATCTGCCTGGAACTCCCGACCGCGCGCGCTCGTGAGTACCTCCGGCGGCTCCTAATCATCCGTCTTTTCGGCTGCCCTGTGCTGATGTGCCCGCGCGAGCAGGTCGCCCCGCCCTTGGCATGGCTATGCCGTCACCCCAAACTGCTCGAGAGAGTTCGAGAGAGGATCGCACCATGAGAATCGGCTACGACGGATGGATCTACGTGAGCGGCGCCGAGCTAAACGAGGCCTTGCGCGTTCAGTATAGATACGACAGCGTTTGGCCGTTTGCGGCCGAGTACTTCTCCTCGGACCTCCGCGAGTGGAGGGCTGACCCGTGCGTGAAGTTAGGCGGGCGCATGCCCGCCTGTACGTACTACGAGCTTCGGATCGATGACACCCGGAAGAACCGCGCGTTTCTCGGGTGGCCGCGCCCCGCGGAGCTTGAATGCCCGCGCACCAAGACACTCGTCCGCCACTTTCGGGACGGCTCCGCGGTCGTGGTCGCGCGAAGCGCCGATTCCGTCGATCTCGAGCCCGTCGCGCTTCCTTCGGGGTACGACTTTATCGGGCGAGTCCCGCCGGGAGCCGTAGACACCGCGTCAACGACCCGCTCGTCTGCGCTCGCGATGGGTTTTACGGACATCACATTGACCGTTCTGTCTGACGCCTCGGCGCTCGTCTGCGGGCGCATGCCGTCGCGGATGTCTGACCCCGTTCCCACTACAAGCGAGGAGGACGCAGCCGATCTAAGGGACGCAAAGCACCTGCAAAGAAGGGCGCGGGAGATCGAGGCGAAGGAGGCTCGCGAGCGGGCCGAGCTTCAAAGGCCCGGCGGCGATGTGACCTATACCTTCAACACCACCGCGACTATGGCCGACTCCGCGGCGGCCGTAAGGGACCTGACGAGGCTGCTCGCCGAGCTCGACAAGCTGAAGCAGCCCGCATTCCCTGTCCAGGCCCCGCCGCGGCCGTTCCCGGTGGCTTGGCCTACGCCTCGGGAAGCATCCTGGAAGCTCCCGCTAAAGCCGTTTCCGGTTGAGCTGGAAGAAGCGCCAGCGGAGCAACGCCTCGGAGAACTACGAAAACTCGAAGCGCGGAACGGTCCAGGCGCGCTGAAGCTCCTAGACCTTGCGCTCGAAGAACTCCGGTTTCGCCTCGTCCGTTCTCGGGCTCGGCTCACGGTCGCCGAGTGGGCCGTCAAGCTTCAGGCAATCGGGAGGATCATCGAAGCACCGGCCTCCGCCTCGATAGACGACGCCTCGCTCGTGGCGTTCCTGGGGCTGCTCGCCGCGCGGCCCTCGGATGGAGCGCCAGCCCCAGACGACCGAAACAAGCTACCGAGCGCGGCAAGGGGGCCCGAGTGGATGCGCGGCGGCTACCGTTCGAGTCCGCCGCTCGATGTCGGGCTCGACGATCCGACAGGGGAAGATCTTTGAGCGATCGAAAGCATAGGTTCAGGCCTGGGGCGCTGCGCTGCGAACGCTGCGACATTGCTCGCGAGCTCCTCGCGAAGCGGCCGGAGCTCATACGGCGCTGTATTCCTGGGCGCGCCATCGTGCGGCGGCGTTTCGCGGCCCTCAAGGTGTCGATGGGGCCTCATCTTCGCGACGAGTACCTGTGGGCCCTGGCCAGGCTCCAACCCGGGCGAATGGGGAGGCTCTTGGAGCGAAGGGCCAAGCGAGAGAGCGCCACGGCACACGAGCAGTACGGATGGATCAGGAGCTAAAGCGATGGCAAAGGGCGAGGTCACGATCACGATCAACGGTGAGGCCCTCCGCGAGCTCCGAGAGCTCGTCGAGCGTTTGGAGCGCGCCGCGGCGCTTATGGTGGGCGCCTCGTCCTGCCCCGAGCTCATGGACAAGCTCGCCCAACTCAAGGCGTGGACGGAGCGACCCGACATCCTGGAGCGCGACAAGGAGGCCGACCATGGGTGACGTCAAAGCCGGCTTCACCGTAAAGGGCCTGGCCGGGCTCAAGGTGAGCCCGAAGACCCAGCGCAGGGCCGTGGAGCGGGGCGCTCAGATCGTCGCTGTAGAGCAGCGTAAGCAAATCAAGGCGGGCCTCGACGCAAAGGGTGGCGCGCTCCCAGACCGCAAAGCGGTCAGGCCTGGCGGCAAGGGCGCCAAAGGCCCAGGCGGGACGCCGCTCGTTCGCACGGGCGCGCTGGTCAAAAGCGTGAAGCGGACGAAGGCGCGCGGCTCGCCGCCGTTCGCAAAGGTGTTGCCTACGGGCAAAAACGAGGACGGGACGCCGAACGCGCTGAAGCTCTGGGACTACCAGCGCGACCACGGGACCGAGGTCATGGGCGTCAGCGACGCCGTCGTAGAGCGCGCACGGCAGGCCGTGGAGGATGAGATCGCGCGGGCCTTGGGCTCGGGCAGCGATGGCAGCGGAGGCGCGGGCGCCGAGCTCGCGAACCTCTTTGGGAAGGGTGAGCCATGAACAAGCGGATCCGGAAGAAGCTGCGCAAGCGGGCACTGGCTGGGGCGCCCGTGTACTCCTTCACGTGGGGCAAGCTTCAGGCCGAGGACTTCGCACGCGCGCTCAACGGCAGGCTTAGGGCCATGGAGCAGGACATCGCCTGGGCGCTGGGCTTAGGGCCTGAGCTTGGCGTGAGGATCCTCAGCATCAGTCCACCGCGCTACGAGGCGGCGAGCCAAGCGCTAGGGTTGGACGTGTGGAACGCCCGTTCCACGGCCACACACCCTACCCAGACATAAGCGTCCGGATTGATTGAGTATATCGCGAAAGGCGAAAAGACTAATGATATCAACGTGTAGGACACCACCCCCGGTCGATAATGTGGGACAAACCGCCGGCAG
>Ga0114930_10003991_pt1 | contig 12629 bp, 16 predicted proteins | sample AnhtaG_FD_87300 | JGI IMG/M metagenome (GOLD analysis project Ga0114930, IMG submission 87300) | Deep subsurface microbial communities from Anholt, Denmark to uncover new lineages of life (NeLLi) - Anholt_01485 metaG | ecosystem: Environmental > Aquatic > Marine > Oceanic > Sediment | place... | reverse complement strand
AATGAAATCTATTAATTTTTCTTGTAAAACTCCACCAGCTCCATGTGCCAAGCGGATTACATCTAAACTCTCTTTTTTTTTACTCATAAATGCAAGATTGAAACAAAAATTAAAAGAATTTAGGTTATAAAACAAGTATAATAAAAAAAAATTAATAAAAAAAAGAAGTGTTTTGATTTATTTAACTACATATTTATAATCGTTTCACTTTCAAAAATCAAATCAATAACATCGCTAGATGAAATTAATTTTATTTTATCAGAAATGAAATTGCTTAAACCTCGAAGTTCGATGTCTTCTTTACATGCTGCCACTATTTTCTTTTGATTTAAAGCTTGGGAAACTGTTGCGTTAGATTTATTTGCGAAATAGACAGCGTTTTGGAGTAAAAATATGGTTACGTCATCGTCATCTGTATGTTCCATAGCAAGTTGTATTCCTGTTATATCTTCACTTGAAATAAAATATAAAACTTTTTTGCCCATTACTTCTACACCTCCTAAAACGGTATGGTAACCGTTGAATTTTCAATAATTTTTAAAATTTCACCATGTTCCTTAATTTCGACGCTGTCAATTAAATCGTCTTTGGTGAGTCCACGCTCATCAAGCGATTTTTTATCCACATAGATTTCCAAATCTATTTCTTTTAAAAAGTTAATGTGCATTGAATACATAGTTTTGTCTACATCTTTGAGAAATGTAAACACTCCATCGTTAATAGCTACAGTTATTGGTTCAAAATCTGCGCTCACAGCAACTGACATCCTTAAACCCTCAACAGGGTACAAAGTACCATGAGGAGGTTGCCGTAAAAGTATAACTATCTCTTTTTCTTCAGACATGATATCACCTCAGCATATTACAACTAATCGATCTGTCTCTTCAATAATCTTTGCCAGATCAGGTGTTCCTGCTCGCTTAACGTCACCGCATTCTCTCTTTAAACAATTTTTCATAGTGCCTCTAACCAATAAACAGAGATTACATAACCTCACAGTCGCTCCTTTCTCGAGGATTTCCTTAAATCCCTCTTCGATATTATAGATTCCTTCAACATTTTTTTGATTTTCTAAAGCTGCATTAACTGCATCCATATAGCAAAATATATGCACGCCATGCCCCTTATCTAATGCTGCATTTGCTAATTTCACTACTGTCTCTGAAGATTGTGCTTGGTAAGGCCCATTGAAAAAAAGAATTCCCAGTCTTCCCATTTTTAATTAATCATCTCCGAAGTTTAATCCTTTCTCCACATGAACAACAGATAAGCTGCAATCCATGAGCCAAACACTATACATACGCCTGTTATTATACTATGTAAGGAAAGTTGTGGAACACCGCCTAAAATATTGGTTATATTACATCCCATTGCGGTAACCGCACCAAAGCCCATTAATCCGCCACCGATAAATTGTTTGACTACCGTAAAGCCATCCTTTGGGACTCTAAACTTGAATTCACCAGCAAGATAAGCACCTGCAAAAGCACCAATAATAATACCAAAGATTATAAAACCAGCCCACATAACTGAATTTTTAGTTAGTAGCCAAGTATCTATATCCATCCAACCACCAGTAATACCTACTACTCCATTACTAGCAACATAACCAGCGGTTAATACTATTCCAATAAGAATACCAGTAACCCACCATGGATATGCCTTTTTAAAGGTTGAATCTACAAAATTCTCTGTTTTTATCATTGGTTCATTTGCTTCTCTTTTCTTTTTAATTGCCGGTAATCCCCAGAAGATAAACATTAATACAATTCCCACTAAGCCAACAATAAGCATTAAAAGTGCATTTCCTGTCGGAGTTTTATCTCCAATTACAACATGTTGTAAGTCTAATTTAGCTACACTTAAAATCCCAGCGCCTGTCATCATTGCTCCTGTAGTCAATCCAATTGCTGCGACAAAAGAACCCATCATACCTTCTCCTACTCGATATGTGGTTCCACTCGCACATCCTGCTGCAAGAACCATACCAATTCCAAAAACTAAGCCACCAACAATAGCACTCCATGGTTTAAATGGTTTTGGAGCTAAATCAATAACATCCCCGAAGACAAATATTGCAAAACCAACCATTAAAACTGCTAATGAAACGAGTACTGCTTTTGCTAATTTATATTCCTTCAACAAGATGATATCTCTAAAGGCTGAATTCATACAAAATCTTCCACGTTGGAGTATGAAACCGAAAATCGCTCCTATTAAAAGTCCTACCACCAATACATACCAAAATTCATTAGTTAATATTTTTTTTCACCTTATTTTATTTGGATTAGAATCTTCCAAGCAGAAGTTCCGGTTTTATCAGAAGATAGCACTTTATGCCCTAAAGATTCCATAGTCTCAGGAATTCTTTCAGCTGAAAGCGGATAATCAACCAATATTTCTAAGACTTCTCCTGAATTCATCTTTTTTACTTTTCGTTTACTTTTTACATCTGGATAAGGACAAACTTCGCCCGTGCAATCCAGTGTATCCGTAATATCTACCATTTTCTTCAATCCTATTTTATTATTTAATTTTTTTTTGAATACATATTCGATATAAAATCGTTAATTTGGATCATATTTTACTCTATTTAAAATTATTTAATAGTGATCTGAAACATATACATTTCTATCTATAACTTATTGAATATTTTTTCTTTGTATTTTTATCAGAAATATACTTTTTTGGTATACATTTATAGACGAAATTTAAAATAAAATGAATGATTATTCAAAACAATTCATCAATCTAATTAACTGAACCTAAAAAAAGTTCGTTATGAATAATAATTCATATTTATCCATAAACAATTTTACTCCAAAGATAAAGAAAAGCAGAATTTTTTAATTAAGTGGTGAATAAATTAACCTAAACAATTTTATTTAAAATTAAATTAAAAAATATAAAAAAATTAAAAAATTTGATGAAATATGGCAGTAAAGGTTGCTTTCATGCAATTAAGTGATTGTTGGGGATGTCATCAATCCTTACTAAATTTACACTTAGGATTGTTGCCAGTTCTTCCAGCACTCGAAATAGTTTACTGGCCAGCAGTAGTTGATTTCAAACATGATTCATTGAAAGCTAGAGAAGATGGATCTATTTTAGTGGGTTTCATTGAAGGTTCTATTCGAACTAACGAAGACTATGATAATGTCCAACTAATGAGAAAAAAATGTGCTTTAATCATTGCTTTTGGTAGTTGTTCATGTTATGGTAATGTTCATGGATTAGCTAACCAATGGAGTAAGGATGAAGCAGTAAGAAGAAAATTTTCTGAGGTTGAAAGTATAGCTGATGGTAGTGGGGGTGAACCCACACAACATACACCTGGTTTTAGAGAAAAAATAGTTCCTGTTGACGAAGTTACAAATGTGGATGTATATATAGCAGGATGTCCTCCAAAACCAGAACAAATTGTTAGTGCTGTAGTATTTTTATTAGGACAAAAACCTTTCCCAATGAATGATTTAGCATTTTGTAATGACTGTAGCATTAAGAATGATTGTTTATTGGATAAAGGCACAATTTGTTTTGGCCCAATTACTAGTATAGGGTGTAGTTTAAAATGTACTAGTGATGGTAAGCCTTGCGTTGGTTGTTTTGGACCTGCTAAAACAGTAGATTCTAGGGCTGATAGACTAAATAACATGGTAAAAAGTCTTAGTTCAATCAGTTCAGGAGACAAGAAGAATGTATATGAATTCCTAACTTTATTCTTAAATGTTCCATTAATGGCGGGATTTGATTTAGCTGGGGATATCTTAAAACAAATTAAGAAACGCGGAGCACCTGAGACACCCTTAGCAAATTTACCACCCACAACCACAGATATTGCAGGGAGTTTAATGGGTTTTCTAAGGGATAATCCTAATTTCACTGAAATTTCAAATGTTTGTGACACATGTCCAAGAATTATTGGAAGTAAATCAACGATGACAAGAGTTAAAAGAGACTATGAGGGACTTCCTAATATGGATGATTGCCTTATTGAACAAGGATATATCTGTATGGGACCTGTCACTCGTGCTGGCTGCGGTGGTTTATGTATAAAAGTTAATACTCCATGTTCTGGCTGTTATGGCCAAACAGAATGGGGTGTTAACCAAGCAGAGAGATTTGCGGATACAGTGTTGAAAGGATTTAATGTGAGTTTATCCAAACAGGAATTACTCGCTCAAGTAAAAGACCCTATTGGCACTTTTGAAAAATTTACTCTGGCAAGTAGAAAAGGAGGCGTATAAAAAAATGGTAAAAGAAATAGAAGTAGAGCCCGTAACTCGATTAGAAGGACACGGAGGTCTAAGAGTAGTTTTAGGCGATGATGGAAAAGTTCAAGATGTTCAATTTAATATCACATCAACGAGGTTTTTTGAAAAATTTCTTGAGGGACGTTATTGTGAACACATTCCAAGAATAACACCTAGAATTTGTGGAATTTGTCCAATTCCTCATCATATAGCTCCAACTAAGGCTGTTGAAGATGCTTGGGGTGTACAAATACCTACTCCGGCAAAGAAATTGCGACAATTGTTAATCAATGCAAAACAATACTCCTCACATGCATTACATTTCTATGCACTCGCAGCTCCTGATTTCTTATTAGGACCTATGGCTGATCCCGCATTAAGGAATGTAGTTCATGTAATCAATAAAATGCCAGATGTAGGTGCAATGGCGTTGAAAATGATGGATTTTGGACAGAAATTGTGTGCTACAATAGGTGGGAAGTCTATTCATCCAATATCTGCAATAGTAGGGGGTATGAAAAAACCAATGGATGAAAGTGCTCGAGACTTATTTTTGAAGCAGATTGGAGACCAAGTAGAATGGAGCAAGAAAACTGTTGAAATCGGCTTAAAGGTTGTTGAAGATTATTGGGACGTTGTAGCTAACGTAGGAGTTGTACCTACCTACTACGCAGGAATGACTAATAATGGTGTTCACGACATCTATGAAGGAGATATTAGAATCGTTTCTCCTACTGGAGAAAAATTTGATTATGCTCCTCAAAAATATTTAGATGCCTTAGGAGAACATATTCCTGAACATTCTTATGCAACCCATATGTATTATAAACCTGCTGGATATCCTGAAGGGATTTATCGAGCAAATACATTAGCAATGATTAACGCAGCTGATAAAATGGCAACACCTTTAGCTGATGAAGCATTACAAGCGATGAGAGCCAAATTGGGAACAAACGTACCTCACCACACATTTGCATATCATTGGGCTAGGCTTATAGAACTTGTTGAATCAATTGAAATGATTGCTACATTACTTCAAGATCCTGATATTGTAAATCCAGATTGCAAAACATTAGATGTTCAACCAAGAGAAGCTGATGGAGTGGGCTTAGTAGAAGCACCAAGAGGACTTTTGTTGTATCATATCTTTTCAGATGCCGAGGGTATCTGTAAGAAAGCAAACCTCTTAGTTGCAACCAATCATAATATTGCTGGAATCGAGAAGACATTAATGCATGTAGCCAAACAAGTATTTGAAGACAAGGCACTTGATGGTTTAAAATTACCAGACCCATGGATTAAATAAATATATTCAAAATTAAAGGAAAAAGTGAACAAAAAAGATGAGTGATGATATACCAGAAGGCGTAGTAAATCTTTTAGAAATGATAGTTCGCTGTTTTGACTGTTGACTATCGTGCGCAGCTCACATCACTGTTGTTGATGAGGAAGGCGCTGAGATTTACTCTCGAGAGTTAAACGTAGGTTTAGGATGAATGTCCAATAAAAATAATAGAAATTGGATATAACTGCCCCTTGCGTGGGGTTAAAACCTACAAAATTAATAAGTTATTCAAAAAAAACAAAAAAAGTGGAAAAAAAATGGAAGCACATTTTGAATTTAGAAAACAAGTTATGGATTTTCATATTGGGCCTGATGTAATTAAATATTGCTATCAATGTAGTCGATGTTCCGATAATTGTCCTGTAACAGCTGTTACAACTGACTTTTATACTACAACGGGATACAATCCTAGAAAAAATATTTTAGCGGCTCTTTTAGGATACAAAGATTTACTTCTTGGAGCAGATGAATTAGGAATATGGGGTTGTACTGTATGTGATACTTGTGATGAAGTTTGTCCTCAAAATATTGAGCTTACAGAGATTTTTACCTTTTTAAAAAATCAAAGTATAGATATGGGAAAGGGTCCAGACTTCGTTTATGCACAGGCGAAAGCAATATTCGACAGTGCTAAAGCGATTCCTTCACAACCGGCAATTGAAAGGAGGAGAGAACAATTAGGATTACCCGCAGTAGCAGCTCCAGATGTAAATGAAGTGCAAACATTACTAAAAAACATTGGTTCAGATAAAAAGTTAAAATAATTCGAGGGTAAGAAAAAATGACAGAATATAAAATGTTTGAAGGATGTACTATTGGAAATAGAATTCCCTTTATCGAAGCAGCTTCAAGGAAAGTTTTTGAAAAACTTGGAATTGAGACATCACAGGCTCCATTTTCATGTTGTCCCGATCCAACTGGAATGAAAAGTTTCGATAACGATGCTTGGCTAGCTGTTGGAGCACGAAATCTTACATTAGCAGAAGCAGAGGGGAAAGACATTATTTCCTTATGTAATGGTTGTACAAATACATTAAGAGGCGTTCAACATCAGCTGAAGCATGATAGTCTTAAGAAAGATAAAGTTAATGCTGAATTAGCAAAAATTGGTAAAGAATTTAAGGGATCTATCGACGTAAAACATTTCGTAGATGTTTTAAAAGACGAAGTTGGGATTGATAAAATTAAAGGTTCCTTTACGAAACAATTAAGCGGTTTAAAAGTTGCTTGTCATCCTGGGTGTCATTATATGAGACCCGCTGAATGGATGGAATCAGATGATCCGATGAGACCTGTAAACTTAAAAGAGCTTGTAGCTGCAAGTGGTGCAACAGTTGTGGATTATGAAGAGTTAGCTCTCTGTTGTGGTTCTGCAGTTACAAATGCATATGAAGAACATGGATTAGCAAATCTAAAGATTAAGATGGATAGCATTAAAAATGCGGGAGCAGATATAATCGTTGTAAATTGCCCTGCTTGTTTCCAACAATTTGATACACGACAAAGAGATCTTTCTAAGGCATTTGAGACAGAATATAATATACCTGTTCTTTATTTAACTGAATTATACGCTTTGGCAATGGGAATTAGTCCTGATGATATAGGATTAAAATTCCATCGAGTCCGATTGAAAATGGATTTATAATAAGTCTTTAATTAATATTTAATTTATTTTTTTTATTTTCTTTTTTTTTTGTATTTTGGATCCTCAATTATTTTTTTTTAATTTAATGAATTCTAGTTATTAAAAGTAGATAAGTAATTATAAAAGTTAAAATGGCTATTTAGATAGTGAGAACTTATGACTACTAATCTTAAGGAAGAAATAATAGCCCTTATAAGAAAATTACCAGAAGATGCTACAATTGATGATATCATGTATCATCTATATGTTAAAAAGAAGATATTAACGGGCATTGAAGAAGTTGAGTTAGGAAAAGTAATTCCTCATAAACAAGTCATGGAAAATGCTAAAAAGAGATTGGAAAAATGGTTGAAATAGCATGGTCTCTATTAGCAGAAAATGATTTGAATGAGATTATTGATAATATTGCTCAAGACTCGCTTGAATATGCTCTTTCCTTTTATGAACTGGTTCGTGAAAAAGTTGAAAGTTTAACTCAGTTTCCGAAAATGGGAAGAAAAGTACCAGAACTCGATGATCCAAATATTCGAGAATTAATTTTAAGAAATTATCGTCTTATTTACAGAATTTTTGGAGATAAGGTTCAAATAATTAGATTATTTCATGGTTCTAGGATTTTAGATTTTAAAACTTAATTAAATACGGTTGTAAAGTGTATTTATCTTAGGGATTATTGCAAAATGAGAAATTTTCTCTATTTCTTATTTTCTTTATTTTTTGTATTTTGGATTGTAAAATTTAAATAATAGAGATTTCATTAATAAGTTGGGTTTCTTAAACTTTTTAAATATAAGAATATAACAATTATTTTCTTGAATTGAGCTAAACATGGTTCTCTATAATCTAAATCGGGAGGTTCCTTGGTTTTTCCATCATGTAGAAAATTATTATCATTTGTTTTTGAATATAAGGTTTAATAATAGAAATATCATTCAAGAACAAATAACTTATTCCATAGAATTGGATATACAAGGATTTGAAGGATTACTTTTTTATATGTATAAGCCCCATTCTACAAAAATTAAATTTGATCTTTATAAGCATTCAATTGATCAAATTCATATGATAAATAATCTTAAATATGTTTTAAATAAAGAGCCTATAAATTCTTTGGATTTTGTTATAATTCCTTTTGGTTATTTTAAGGATGAGCATAAATTTAGATTAGTAGTTCATAATGAAAAAATTGAATCCAGTTTTGATATCCATTCATGGGCACCATCAAATCTTTATAAAAATGTGAAATCTGTTATTAAAATAGCCAATAAATATATGGAATTAATACCAATAGACGATTATAAAGGATATTATTACCAGGTAGATAGTTCCTTTAAGGGAAATGAAACTGGGCGCCTGTTTGATTTAATTAATCATCTGGTTGAATTAGATAAAAGCATTAGTGAAGTAACTAAAAAATCAGTTTTTGATCCTATGGATTTAGGTATAAAGGCACTAGTAACAAAGACTAATGAATACCTATTTGAATTATGTCATAATCCTGTTCCCTTAGATATAAAGAATTTATTAAGAGAATTAGATAGACTAAAATTCAATGTTGATGGTTTATCTAAGGAAGAGATTTTTAATTGGCTTGATGATTTAATTGCCTTTTATTCTCGAAGAGATTAGCCAAACAGGAGCTTCCAATCTGTTTATTAGATTAATTATACTATTTAATTAAATCGATTTTTACTCATTTCTTTTTTTGATTTTAGTGATTAAAATAATTATTAAGGCTATAACGAAATATATTATTGCAGCAAATAAGAATCCAAATTTCAGCGTTGCGCTTAAAGAGGCTATTAAAGGTTGACGATTTGAAACAGAAGTTGGAGTATTAGCCATTGTTATTAAAAATACATTCTCAATTACGTCAAAAATTCCTGTTAAAAAGGGTGTTATAGTCATAAAAGATCCAATAGTCTCGATTTTGCTATTTGATCTCCGTAATACTATGATTATTAAACCAAAAGCTAATGAAACATAGCCAACAATAAATAAGAAATCCCAATAAATTGCCTTTAGTTGATTATCTATTCCACTAGTACCCCACACAGAAAAAATTGTTTCGACTCGGCTTGAAGTCCAAGCAAATTCATAATCCAAGATACCATACCCAGAAACAGAAGCTTCAATAGGTATAAATACGAATATTTCTACTAATAGAACGATCAAGAAACCTGCTATTGTTATAAGGTACAAGATTCTATTTTTAGGAAATTTTTTAAATCTATCCAAGAACATTTTTCTTCACATATTTTATTTAATGAATTTTTAAGCTAATGTATTAGAAATATATTGTTTTCATTATAATTAAAAATAAATGGTTCTCTTCTAAAAATGAATCAATAATTTTATTTGGTTTTATATATTATCAAATGTGTATGAAGTAAAGTTCGGAACTGATTTAATATGTGTCTAGCCATACCAGGAAAAATTTTAAATATCGATGGAAATTCTGCCCTAATAGATTTTGATGGCATTAAACAAAACGTAATTATAGCTTTAATTCAAGATCCAGAGGTTGGAAAATTCGTTATTGTTCATGCAGGTTATGCAATTGAAATGATGGATGAAAAAGATGCGTTAGAGTCAATAGAACAGTGGAAAGAACTTGCAGAAGAACAAAATCTGGATCTTTCTGATATGCTATAACTTAAGATTTATAGAATTAAAAATAACTCTAACGGGAACTATAAATCGATAATTTCTTTTTTCAATTTTTTTAATTTAGAGTAGAGATTTTTAATGGCTTGTATACCTTGAGAATCTTGATTAAAATCTATGGGGGATTCTCCATTCAAATCTGCTTTTCCTATTTCTAAATCAAAAGGAATTGAGTGGTAAAGAGGTACTTCCCAATCTTCAATTCGTTTGTTAATAATATCTCTTTGAGTATCATCTGTTATTTTATTTGCGATCAGATAAATATTAATAACACCTAATTTTTTTGATAAGTCTATAATTTTGTAGCAAAGATCTAATGATTTTTGGGAAGGTTCTGTTATTACAAGCATTACATCAATTCCTTTAGCTGTTCCTCGTCCTAAATGTTCTAATCCTGCTTCAAAATCGACGATAACAACTTCTTCTCTTTTAACAAACAAATTATATAATAATGTTCTTATTAACGCATTTTCAGGACAAAGACATCCTGTTGCAGGTTCCTCAATTGAACCAAGTACTAGAAGTTGTAAGCCATCTGGACCTGATATTTTATATCTATCTGGAATATCTGAAACGTTAGGATTAATGTTATACACTCCAGGTCCTGCCCCGTTGACAGCCATTCTCTCTTCAATTAAATTTTTCATTTCTGAGATTGGAACAATTTTTTCTTTAGTTTCTGAATCAATACCTATAGTATAACTTAGGTTCATAGCAGAATCGTTGTCGATGGCTAATACTTTGAATCCATCTTTAGCAAACATTCTTGCCAATGTACCAGCTATAAGAGTTTTTCCAACCCCACCTTTTCCTGAGACGGCTATTTTCATCGATATCAAACGCAGTTTTTTTTTAACTTACTTCAATTAAGAATTTCTTTGATTTGAATTTCACGGTTATTATTCAGAACAAGCCCATTTAAAATTATAACAAAACAGGATTTATTATTCTAATTAATTTTTAAATTGTGAAAATAATTTATGTATATTGGATAAATATTGATTATTATTCCAGAATATTAACTTGAATGATATATAAAGAAGAATTATTAAGAAATAACTACTCATTTGAGCAAGCAGAATTAATTCAAATTAAATATCAAAACAAAATTAAGAGTATAAGAAAAGAGGAGTATATTAGCGAAATTAAGACAATAAAGACTATTGCTGGAGTAGATATTTCTTATTTTTATGACGGAAATAAAGAAAATGGAGTTGCTTGTGCCGTACTCTGGAATCTAGAAAAAAAAAAAGAAGAAAAACATTGTTTCGCTCAAGATCTCATCAAATTTCCATATAAATCAGGCTTTCTAGGATTCCGAGAATGTAAATTATTATTTAAAGCAATTGCTAAACTTCCTAATAGCCCAGACCTTATAATGTGTGACGGTCATGGGAAGATTCATCCTAGGAGATTTGGAGAAGCAGTCCATCTTGGCTTCGCTTTAAATATTCCTACGATAGGCATTGCTAAAAATCCTTATATCGGATATTTTAATAGGAATGAAATTCAGAAAATTAAGGGCAATAAAGCACCAGTATGGGCAAAAGATCCAGAAAATATTGATGAAAATTCCTCTAACGAATTGTTAGGATATGCTATCTGTTTAAATGATGGTTCAAACCCAGTTTTCATAAGTGTAGGCTATAAAACCACTATTGATATTGCTCTTAAAATTTGTTTAATTACAACTAAAGGACATCGGCAACCAGAACCGCTATATTTAGCTGACCATCTATCTAGAGAGAGAACAAGAAGTTACATGTCTTAAAGTAATTAATCAAAATATTCATATTATTTAGAAATCTCATTAAGCATTTTAACAGCAAGCTCTCTAACGTCTACATCCGAATCTTTTAATAGCTTTTTCAATAATTCCTTAAACTCTTCTGATTCAAAATCAAATTTGCTCAAAGCTTTAATAAGATTATATCTAATTAACCAATCTTCATCGTGAATTAATTTTAAAAATGCATCATAAACTTTTTTATCTTTTATCTCGCTTAATATTTTTATAGCGCTTCTTTTAATTTCATTGTTTTTGCTATTTAAATCCTTAATAAGTGTGTTTATAACACTTTTTTTGTTATTATCGTCTAAAAGTTTATACATTCTTTTAAAAAGAGCAATTTGGAAGTGCTCTGGAAAATCATAAGCAATTGAATTTGTGGAATTTTCTATATCAATCAATTCTATATTGTGAGATTCTAATTCTGACAATTTATTATTTAGGAGTTCATTTTCTTCTTGATATTTCAATAATTCAGATTTTACATTTTCATATTGTTCCTTCATCTCAGCAAATTCTAATGCATCCTCCGTGGAAGTTATTGCAGGTTCAATTCGTTTTTCTAGTTCTCTTTGTAAGAACTTTAATTGGGCATTATAATCCTCTAATTCTGAGGTTAAAGCCTCAATTTTTCTATTGGCTAAATCTAATTCTTCTGAATTTGCTTCCTCTACTTTTTCTTGCATTTGCAATTTTAATGATTCTATTTCTGAAGTTAAATCCTCAATACTTCTGTTGGCTAATTCCAATTCTTCTGAACTCACCTTTTCGATTCTTTCCTGCATTTGGACGTTTAAGGAATCTATTTCTGAGGTTAAATCCTCAATCCCTCTGTTGGCTAATTCTAATTCTTCTGAACTAACTTTTTCGATTCTTTCCTGCATTTGGGCGTTTAAAGAATCTATTTCTGAAGTTAAATCTTCAATTTTT
>Ga0114930_10003989_pt1 | contig 12632 bp, 7 predicted proteins | sample AnhtaG_FD_87300 | JGI IMG/M metagenome (GOLD analysis project Ga0114930, IMG submission 87300) | Deep subsurface microbial communities from Anholt, Denmark to uncover new lineages of life (NeLLi) - Anholt_01485 metaG | ecosystem: Environmental > Aquatic > Marine > Oceanic > Sediment | place... | reverse complement strand
GTATTAACATATTGTCACTAAACCAATTCTGTGTGCGGCGTATGTTCTCTAGCACCACCTCCATTGAGAACGGGGCAGATGTGGAAAGGCTGTCCCAAAAGGCAACTATTCTGGCCCGCGTAGGGTGGGGGCTTGTCTCCCACCTTATCATCGGCGGACACAAGGCCCGCCGCTACACGGAGTTAGCAAATGGCGACTTCATTTGGTGCCATGTCCAGTGTAGCTGGAGTCAACTTTTGGGACAACCTCACCACATCTGCCGCCCACGAATCCGGATGATAAGATACGTCCGAACGTTTCCGTTGATAATAGGGACCTTATACCTGTCCCTGAGCCTTTTTCTTGGCTGCGGGGACAATGACGGACCGGTCGGACCGGGCAACCTGGCAAAGATTGTCGCCATCAACGGGCTGTACTATAAGGGAGTAATGGGTGATACCATCCCTGACACAGTCTTGCAGTTCACCGTAGCCGACAAGAACAATAACTACCTGCCCAACCAGCAAATACAACTGTTTCTGGTAGAAGGCGACGGCCACCTAAACCCCAAGTCTATCACAACTGATTCATCGGGGATAGCCGGTTTCCCATACGCTTTCACCGGTGACTCCGGTCATGCAGTAATCCGTTTGATAGCGCCCGATGTTGATACTCTCGACATCCTGCTTCGGGCCAACACGCTGATTCCTGGCCTACATGGGCAAGGGCAGTATGTGCTGTTTGATGACACCTACGCTGACGTGAAGAACTTCAATGGCGATCCGGCGTCAGTGGATGTGGACCCCGATTATTGGGTGGTCTACGCCAACTTTGAGAGCGCACTTGGTGTTGTTGTAGTGATCGAAGATGCCAACCAAGACAATTCCGCTGCTGATTGGGAGGAGGTAAAGGGTGTTATCGTTAATACCGTTTACCTAGGAACGACAACCGATACGATTCCAATCGGCATCGGATCCTCAATTTCAGACGTGAGGGCAATTTTCCCCGATCCCGATACGGTGCGCTACGATCCGATTCCTCCACCGGCCGTGTATATCAGGTACCTGAGCAAGGGGCTAACCTTCTATGGCGACTTCACGGCAGACACGAATATTGTCGAAATTCATCTGTCTGAAAACATAATCAGCACTGCAGCTCGGAAGAATAAACAAGGTGCCAACCAAATCGTCGAGTGAAGCTATCCTGTAGTGTCAGGTCTCATTCCTCACCGCCGGCCTCCGGCCAAAGGTCGTCAAACTTAGCTTCGAGGCTATCCAGCTTCTCTGCTTCCCCCTTCTGCCGGTAAAGTTCGGCAAGATATGCAAATGCCGCGTGATATATCGAGGCCATATTCTTGCCTGTTCGGTCGCGAAAGGTTTGCTCTCCGAAACCTTCGTAATCGTACCGATGTAAGAGATTGTCTTCCAATCTCTGATAATCACTACGCTCTTGAATCTGCGGAACAATCCGCCAGGCCAGGCCATCCAGTCGGGAATGCTCGCGTAAGTTCAGCGGTAGATTTTTACCAAAACCGGCCGAAAAATAAATCGGACGGTCGAACCGGTTACATCTCAGGATGCTCAAAAGCACCTGATCTTGAATCAAGAGATATTTGCCGGCAACCGTCGGCTCTACAACGATGCTGAGCGGCACACTGTCCGGGCCGGAACCGATAATCACCACGGTGTCAGTTTCCCAGGGTATTATTTTCAGATCATTCAATGAATCTTCGTTTAGCATCCAGGGAAGGTCGGGATGGTAGGAGAGGGAAGTCCGAAGGTACCAACTGGTGTTGAGCAACGGCAGGTTCAAAACAGTGACATCAGGCCTGACGCCTTCTATCATTTTCAGGTACCACGATAGAAACGTGTCACTATCTCCGGCCGTAATCAAAATCGCATCCGGTTCGCACGTTTCAAGGAGATTGTAACCGAAGTTGTAACTGGTGTGGTTGGAGCTCTGGTTATTGTTGGACCAATTGGCAAGGAAGACGTTGGCAGGCAGCACGAGAAACAAGATACCAGCCAAAATCCAAACAGCAGCCGAACGATTGGCAAAAACATGGGATACCAATCTCAGAACGGCGTAGCTGCCGATGCCTATCCAGATCGAAAATAACATGAAAGATACAAGAAAATGGCGGTCCATCTCCCGGAAAAAATCGGCCGGGACGTTTAAGTAGAAGATCGCACCTAAGCTTGCCAGAAGGAACGTTACTAAAAATAACAGAGCCTGCTTTCTCCTGCGAGCAAAGTGGTACACAAGACCGGCAATGCCGGCGATAGCGGGAATGCCCCAAAGCCCCATCCATCTGACACCACTCCCCTGATTGTCCATACCGACAAAATTCCAGCCAAAATAACGTAGATACATCTCTTTGATCTGGTAATCCCAGAACGGCCCTTTGCGCTGCAGCAGGTCAGAACCGAAGGTTTTGATTCCAAACTGGCTCATTGTCAGGTAACTCCATAGGCCACGCAAGCTGTCCGGATCGCCCAGGTTTATTGCCGGACCGAGCTGAGCGCGGAACATCACCGTCAACTGCAGCGACAGACCCAAGATGAAAAGCAAAATCCCTGCTGTCCAGAACCGGAAGTCGAGGAACGCCCTGGGCCTTCTCAGAAAAACCAGAAGAAAGAAAGCCGGCGCCAGAAGAAGGTTGCTGCGGTGCACGCTCATATCAAGACCGAAAAGGAAAGCCGCCAAAAGAAGAAAGTTTCCCGCCCCTGTGGCATCCGGGTTTTCCCACCAGCGAACGGCCAGATAAATCATTAGAGAACCGGACAACAGAGACAGCGCATACGGGTTGGTAAAGGTGGCATGGTTCCAAACACTATGCGTAAAGGCCAAAGTCAAGGCCGCCAGAACACCCCCGATTAGAGCGGCATGAGGAGCCTGTTTTTTTCCCTGATCAAATGTTTGGAGCAGGCGAACGGTCGTGAAGTAGACAACCGTTACTGACAACGCCGAAACAACCGCGATGAGACCATTTATCCTCACAGCAGGGGAAGAGATAATTGTAAAAAATGAGGCCAGCCTTCCTGAAAGCTGCAACAGGATTGAGCCCGGCGGACTTGTTACGCCGAGTGTGTAAGAGCAGAGGATATAATCGCCACTGTCCCACCACCCGGGACCCGGCCACAGAGTCAGAAGGTAGATTATCAGGGAGTAAACAAAGACACCCAGGCCAGTGAGGTTGGTTATCGTAACGGCTTTACTATCCGCAGGATAGTCCGATCGAGGCGAATTCTGTCGACTCCGCGGCCACAACCCATACGGAACCAACACAACAAACCCCAGAACCAACAGTACCGGCGCAATTGTGAGCGTCCAGACGCCATCGACCGGCGGTGTACGCAGGCAGACAAAACCCGCAACGATTGCAGCCAGTCCAAGGTAGAAGTAAAGCGATGGTTTTTTAAGATTCGCCATTAGAGCTCCTCTTGCCCTTGCATGGGTCTGAATGGGAAGTCAGCCATTTCATAGGCGACTGAATCGGAGCCAATCTTGTGCTGCACCCAGAAGAATTGGCCGGCTCGTTGCCTAACGACGCAATTCACAAATCTGAACCAACCATCGGAACGACCGCTCGCTTACCTACATCAGAGTTATAGTCGCTCAGTATCTCTACCTGGCCCACATGTTCTGGAAGAAGAATGTCCATGAATCTCGGGCTAAACCGTCTATCACGTCCGCCGCTAATACCGAACTGACGTGGCTGTAGGTGGATGGGTTCCGGACCACCGTGCAGAAAACCTAATCCGTAATCGTTCATGAGGCATACCCCGACGAAGTATTTCCAATCCACTCCCGGTGGACCGACAAAACTTATCGGTAGTGAAAACTCTATTGTATAGCTTTCCCTGTCGGCAATACTGTCCAGTATATCAGAGCTGGAATAGCAGGCCTTTCCGAAGTTGTTGGTGATGGCTATGCCACGACCCACATCTAGTCTGATATCATACCCCTCATCACCTTCAAAAGTCACTCCGTGACAGCGTCGCTGTAAGTCCTGCCCAAAGTCATCTCCGCGCCTAATTGCGATTACCGATCCGGCTGTAAAAGTCTCTTGAGTGGTCTCATTGACAACAGGCTCTACAAGGTTTTGGAATTGCAGCCTGAAATATGCGTTGGTATCGTCCTCTAATACCTCGAATCTCCTGAGATCAAACATGCCCTCTCCGAATCGTTCATCTGCCGGATATGAATAATCACCATCGCCAATGTCGTCACCGCTCGGATCTATCATGGAGAAAACTAGTTCAGCATCTGGCGGGATGGAATAGCCAACATGCGGGATATCCAGATTCTGCAGATATTCTTCCCACTGCTCTTCCAATTCATCTATGGTCTGCCCGTAAACAGCCGCAACAGCCTGTGCGAGTTCATCATCAGAATTGGTTTCATCTTGGAGTCGAAAGAATTTCTCTAGTCCATATCTGTCAAGCAGAAACTTGACAAACCCTCCAGCTTCATGGTAGGTGAAATCTGATCTGTCCAGGAAGTCAGTATCGTTGTAAAGCAAGACATCCCGAAGAGGAATATAGTCTGCGTGCTTCAGTAGATTTCTTGCCTGGCACAACGAGAAATCGACATTAAACCAGGTTCCCCCTCCAAGTGCGACGGCTATCCCTTCGCTGAAAGCGGCACTTATGAATTGTCTGTCCGGCATGGTCAGCAAATGCACCAGTTCATGAGGATTGATGAATGAAAGCGAAACTATGAGATTACCCGGCGGAAAAGCATATCCGTAGGAGGGCCACTGAAGCAACAGCTCCCCACATACTACCGGTGATTCCGGACGGTAGAAATCCACTTTTTCGGGCAGCTCTACTCCTAATAGCTCAGCAATTGCTTTAGCTTCCTGTTCCATCTTCTTAATTTCAAATAAGTGATCCCGGGAAGCAATTGAGAGGGGGTAATGAAAGGTAAGATGTTCTCCTTCATACACCTGCCAATCTCTCGTCAACAGATCGACAGGATTGATTAGAACCAGTTCGTCATCCTCGGTAATCAAGTAATATCGCATAGGGTACCGTGCGCCCGGACTACCCGTTTCCGGTACCTCTTTGAGTACCCAATCCAGCTCGACAATGCGATAATCTTCATCGGAGTTCATATCGGTGATCTCAAACGTGAAGTGATGAAGCATTTCACTGAATTCGGAGAATGGTAGACAACCGCCAATGTGGGTGTGCATCATCCAGAATCCTTTCTTGTCGCGTGACTCTTTGCTCCAGAACAGGGAGACTTCTGTGCTGTCACCCCTTTCAACAGCGGCGGTGTACGCACGCAGAAAGCTGGATGCCATCTCGGGGGTCAATTCCCGCTTCGCTCCACAGCTGATTGTACATGCCACAAAGGCGAGCGCTGCAGCCATCGCCACAAACAAAAGCTGGCTCCTCATGCCTTTGTCTCCTATCCTCGAAACAGGCCGGACGCGTTTATTGGGAACCCGGTTCTTCATCGGCTTCTTGTTTCGTCTTCCAGTTATCTATGACACTGCGAAACTTCTCATCAATATGCTGAATATACCATTCATCTATAATTGATTTTCTAAAGCGCCACTCTTTTCCAAGCTTAGCGGCAGGAATCCTTTTTTCTTGGGCCCAGGTGTAAATGGTCTGCGGTTTCAACTTGAGATAGGTAGCCACCTCTTCCAGGGTCATGATGTCAGTCTTCAACTTCATTCTCCTTACCTGTCTTGATTCATGAAGAATTCCAATACAGAATCATGGTAGGTGCTGTCGTCTATTATGTATTCGTCGTTAGCTACATTTGTGTCATCTGCATTTTTGTCTTTGACATTTTTGTCATCCGGACTCAGTAGTTGTTTCCCTGAGTAAATCAACGCCGCGTAGAAATTCCCTTCATATTCCCTGAAAAGCTCAAATGGTTCCCCTCTATCTCCCATAAAAGGCCTCAGATTCCAGGCCAACTGGATGCCGACAAAGGCTAAAATCACCACCCAGAACCGAAACACCACCACTCCAATCTGGGGATAAACGCTCTTTTTTTCGCACGAGTATTTCAGTGCGTCTATGATTGTTTTCATCCCGAAAAAGCCCGAAAAAAGAAATATCAAAATATGCAAAAGCTGCAAAAAGTAGTAGTTACTTCCCGTGAGCAGAAAGATTATCACGATGGGGGCAAACGATACCATTATGGCCGTGGTCAAAACAAATCCCGACAGGATAATGGAAATCATTTGATACAGCTTGAGCTTTGACCCGAGCACAAATTGAATTATGAAAAATGCCGGAAAGCAGATGAGCAATACCAAAGAAAACATGACGGAAACTTTCACCCCGGACGCCAGCGCTTGCAGGAAACCATGGTAGCTCCCCATAACGATTCCATACAGAAACGAAAAAAGGCATAGCAATAGATATTGATTCAGTATTCTCCTCGAAGCGTCTGTCTGCTGACTGATCTTTTCAAAAAAATCTTCTTTGTTTTGAAGTTTCGGGAAAAACTCAAACGACATCAGTTTCTCTCTTTCCATGATAGTCCTCCTTGTGTTTTGCTGTTTTCTATTGTAATTTATAGTAAGCCCACCTATTTGTCAAGTCTTTTATTGTATTCTCTTGTTTATTCTTGTTTTCTGCTTAGACGGGGGGTAGGTACTGTCCTAATTTGGGAGATTGTAAACTTGACGCAGAATAGAGCCTTCGCTACCATTCACTTATGGAGTCTGAGAACACCAACTCTAAGCCTCAATTTATTGGCTATATTAAGGCCGCAATCCCCCAAAGTTTGCGCCATGCGTGGGAGAGCGCACTCATTTTTATTGCTGCCCTTCTATATCTATATGTTACCGGCAGTAGGGTCCAGGCGGTGGAAGAGATGAATTGGGCTATTGCTCTTATAATTGCACTTTCGTTTATGTATATTTTTCGGCTATTTAATGAGTTGCTTCGTCAACCGACTATTACGAATGTTACAAGAAGAATCAGTCTATGCCTGTTTGCAATACTATGGGCTGGGGCATTTGCGTTCGGCTATCATGGTACAACCAAGAGAATGGATAGTGCAGAGATTGAAGAGTTCCGCAATAAAGGGTATTATAAGAACGAACATGTTTTGATTCAAAACATTATAGGCACAGACGGTGTAATTAGAGATAAGACATTTGAAGGGTGCGCTATTTATGGGCCTGCGTGTCTATGTGCGATTGGTGACATTTATCTCGAAGAATGTCGCGGTACTGCCGACCTGAAATTCATAGTTCTTCCCGATACTATTTCACCAAAGAACGGGACAGTTCTAATAGAGAACTGTAAATTTAAGGACTCTTGGTTTGAAAATGTCTCACTTCTTGGACACAAAGACGATATAGAAAAAATCCAACAAAGTATAGTTAAGAAAAAGGGCTCTGTAATGTAGTGGATCAGGTTTTGGGCTATGGAGTCCAAATAGGTATAAGATCAATCATTTGTTCAGACAAAAGTTTTCCGTGCTGTCGGGCGACTCTGCCCGACAGCTCTAACGCAATATGTGAAACGCACTTACATGTTGAAAGCGTCAGGCAGAGTCGCCTGACGCCACTGTGAAACATCAAGATCTGATTCCGTCAAAAGATCCGCGGTGGGTCATTTTCAGCCTCGCAACGAAACTCCGTATTCTATTCTTCGTATGAAGTACTGTGATCTCAAAGCTGGATGGAGGTAGGGCCTCTATCCCGAAGGAGGTAATATAATGAGTGATCTGATGCGGATGGCAGCCATAGTATTGGTGGTGGTATCTTCGTTACGGCAATAAAAAAAGGAGTTCCTGACTACTAGCAGGAACTCCCTTAGCATCCCCACCGCTAAATACCCTTCACCGCCTCACGAGCAATGTTTAAGAGTAACTAACTTCGACGGGTGGCTCACCGCTTGCGGTGAGTTTCTATTCCATTTTATACTCAGGTTGTAAGAGGAACTGTAAACGCCTGGTGCACCACGATTTATGTTGGGTTCCTTATTCTCCTTCACTCAATCAAGTCCATTGGCAACAGAGAATCAAAACCATGATACCATCGCTAACTTGACCACGGCCAATCCGCCGGCTCAGTTACCAATCCACGCTTCACCGGATTGTTATGGCAATAATTTCTCTGGGGCAGATGTGGACATCTGCCGCCCACAAGTCATAGTCGTTTCCCGAGTTCGACAATTGTGGTCATAACACCGACGTTGCCAGATGGCTCGTGATTTCCCCGGTTTGACATCAGCATAGAATGTCGGGTTTCTCCGTCCCGCTGAAGCGGGACTCTGGAACCCGACCTACTCGTTTTGTGCACTTTATGAGATCCATTGCAGTCTCAGATGTAGGGCAGGATCCCTGTGATCCTACCCTACTTGCCTACAGTGTCTAATCCAAATACGTGACAGCACACCGGCGTATTACAGACTACCTTCTGCCACTTCCTCAAACCGACCGCCAAGATGCTTGGCCAGGAATTTCTCCGCGGCAGCGTAGAACTTGAGCCGGTTCTCAGGTCTGGCCAGACCGTGCCCCTCGTCGGGGAACAACAGGTACTCGTAGTCGATCCCCTTTTCTTTCATTACTTCCACAATCTGATCGGCCTCGGCCTGCTTGACACGCGGATCGTTGGCTCCCTGCACAATCATCATCGGGATCCTGATGCTATCGACCCGGAACAGGGGGGAGCAGGATTCAAGAAACTCCTTTTCCGTTTCGGGATCGCCCACCCTGGCACGGAAAATGTCCATCATTGTCGTCCAGTACGGCGGGATAGATTCCATCAGTGTTATGATGCTGCTGGGGCCGCAGCCGTCTATTGCGCAGGTAAAGAGATCGGGGGTAAAAGTAGCGCCAACCAGGGCCGCATAGCCGCCGTATGACCACCCATATATGGCCACCTTGTCCGGGTCGGCGTAACCCTTTTCGACCGCCCAATTGACGGCATCCACCAGATCATTGTGCATATTGCCGGCCCATTCTTTGTCGCCGGCGTTAATAAAGTCTTTGCCATAGCCGGTAGAGCCGCGGAAATTGATCTGCAAACTGATATACCCGCGGTTGCTCAGCCACTGCGCCTCGTTATGATACCCCCAGGTGTCACGATACCAGGGGCCACCGTGGACATTGAGCACGAGGGGCAGATTCTTCCTCCCCTTGCCGGGTGGAAAGGTAATGTAACCGTGTATAGTCAGCCCGTCTCGCGACGTAAACGAAATCGGCTCCATGGGCGCCAGGGTGTAGGCATTCAGTTTGGGCCGATGATAAAAGAGGAAGGTTTCCTTTTTGGTGGCGCGGTCAAAGGAGTAATACGGGATCGGGCCGTCGTCAGCGTCGAACCCGACCAGCCAAGTGTCGTCGGCATCGTCACGGCTGGAGATGAAGAAGTCGCCGTGATGGATTTTCTTGATCGCCTCTATGTCAGCCCTGATTGCTTCATCCAGGACAACCACTTCCTGGCGGTCCTTGACGAACGTTACCGCCTCGATTTCGTACGTGTCGGGGTTCTGGATAACATCGCTCACATCATACTGCGGGTCCTCGGCCAGCACTTCAATTTCGCCGCCGGCGATGTCCATCTTAACCAGGCGACCGGCGTTGGCGTCGCGCGAATCCAGCAAGTAGACGGCCTTGCCGTCTTTGGTGAAACTGAGCGGGCCGCTGGTCAAGGCCTCTTCCGATCCCCAACTGACCAGCAGTTCCCAATTGGCCTTTTCGGTCTTCCTGTACATGAAGTCATACCCGCCGCCGGCGCTGGCCATCAGGCAGCCGCGCACTTTGAAATCGGCGTCGGTTACCCAACCCATGACATTGCCGGGATTATTAGCCACCATTTCCAGATCGCCGGTTTTCAGGTCAAGATGGTAGACGTCATGCACCTTGGGATCTTCCTTGTTCATGCCGATCAGGAGTTCGTTGGGGAAATACTTGTTGCGGTCGACAATCCTGACCTGTACGTTCTCAAACGGCGTCATGCAGACGGTTTCATCAGAATCAAGACCAACCGAGCAAAGCAGCCAGTTTTCATTGCCGCCTTCGTCCTGCAAGTACATGATGTGCCTGCTGTCACCGGACCAGAAATACCTCCTGATCCCGCGCAGCGTGTCTTTGGTGACGGGCCGGACATTATCCTCGCCGATCGTGCCCACCCAGACGTTTAAGACGTCATCGACAGGGGCTAGATAGGACATCATCGTGCCATCCGGAGACAGGCGAGGACTGGCCTTCTCGGGATTGCCGAAAACGACCTCGCGGGGGATCAACTCCGGTTCGGCGATAGCTACCTTCTTCCCGCAGGAAGTCAGGAACCCGCATCCCAAAAGAAGACAGAGAATCAGGATCATGACTGACTTGGGGCTTCTCATCGTGGAAGACTCCTTCCTGTAAATAGGTTGTAGTATCATTCAGTATCAACGGTAGTACGATACCGCCGATGTATTGTTTCTAGTGCCGGTTTCATATTTGACATGCAAACTTGCCTACTGACGCCGGTATTTCCCCATCAGTTGACCTTCGGCCAGGGTGTGACCCTCCATGGCGCTCAGCAGATCCTGTTTGGTCACGCGGCCGGAAAGGTCAAGCATAGTATCCAAGGCATAGAGCTTGAAGAAATACCGATGCGTACCTGATGGAGGACAGGGGCCACCATATCCGAACCGACCGAAGTCAGTCACGCCATGACGGGAACCATCGGTGAGGGCCTCATCCGGGGGGATGTTTTCCGGCAGCTCGTTAGTATTGGGAGGTATGTTGAAAAGCACCCAGTGCACCCACATTCCCATCGGTGCATCGGGATCGTCGGATATGAGAGCCAAGCTTTTGGTTCCCTCCGGCACACCACTCCAGGACAGGGGAGGGGAAATATCGGCGCCATCGCAGCTATACTGCCTGGGAATCATCCCTCCCTCTTCAAAGGCCGTGCTGGTGACTGTCATTGCCATGACCTTTTCTCCTTCTTCTTTCGCCGGTGTTTCAGATTTTTTCTTTTCCTGGCAGGCACCGAGGCAGATGCCCGCCGCCGTCAGTAAACATACGATACGAAACATATCACACCACTCCTTGTTTAGGTGTAAAATACGGATTTCGGTAGGCAGATCAATTAAAATGTGGTTTTGAGTCCAATAGACCCAATTCCCGTGGCCCCGATGTATACCTCGTTAAAGGTATCAAGCGAACTCGTCAGGTCACATCCGCCTCGGCGGACAAGACCTGACGAAACTCAGAATACCAGCTTGTGAGACAGCCTCCTGCACGGGAATGGTGAGCTCAGCTGGTAAAAAATATACTTGTTGATTAATGCTGCCGGAAGTTTTATCTAACTCTGTTTGATGGCTGACGCCTTGAAATGAGTTCAACACTGTCAACCAGAGTCGGTAGCAACTAAGGAGATAGCGTGGAGCCAAGTACTGTTCTGGCAATATCCTTTATTGTCTACACCGTTGGAATTATCACTATCGGTATTTATTCCACAAAGCTGAGAAAACGAACCGAAGATGATTTCATCTTAGCCAATCGTGAGCTGGGACCATGGGTGTCGGCGCTGTCGGCCTCGGCCAGCGCCGAGTCGGGGTGGGTGATGCTCGGGTTGGTTGGCGAGGCTTACCTGTTCGGCCTGTCGGCCTTCTGGATTGTGCCGGGTATTGCCGCCGGGTATCTTTTTAATTGGTTTGTCATAGCCGAGCGACTCAGAAAAAGCACACTGGAATCCGGCGCCATGACACTACCGCAGTTTATCCTTCACCGCTTCGGCGTGGACTCGACGCTGCTGCGCATTGTACCGGTGCTGATTATCACCGCCGCCATGTTGGGGTATGTCGCCGCGCAGATGAACGCCGCCGGCAAGGCCTTTGACGCCGTTTTTCACCTGCCTTACTGGATAGGTGTGCTGGTCGGTGCGGCCGTAATAATGACGTATACCATTACCGGCGGCTTTCGAGCCGTCTGCTGGACTGATGTCATCCAGGCCAGCTTCATGTTTGTCGCTCTTATCGGCATGCCCATTATAACGCTGTTTAAGGTCGGTGGGTGGGACACGTTTGTTGCCGGCGCTAGCGAAATTGACGCCAACATGCTCACCTGGACTGGTGGTAAGATTGGCTTTGCCATGCTTGGCTTTGTGATCGGGCTTCTGGGAATAGGACTCGGCTACCCCGGCCAGCCGCACGTGCTCTCCAGATTTATGGCCGTCAAGGACAAAGCCTCCATAAAGCGCGGCGGCACTATCGCCATTTCGTGGATGGTGCTGGTGTATCTCGGCGCCGTCTTTTTCGGGCTGTTCGCCAAAGTCTTATTTGGGGTCATGGATGATCCAGAACAGGCGCTCCCGCGCGCCGTTGGCGAGTTCCTGCCACCGGTGTTAGGCGGGTTCGTGGTGGCGGCAATTGTGTCGGCCATCTGCTCTACCGCTGACTCTCAGCTTATCGTGGTCTCGTCTACTATTTCACGGGATGTCCTCCCCTTTCTCAGCAAGGATAAAAGCGGCGGCAATCGGTTTGAACGAATGCAGAAACTTGACCGCCTGGTCCTGGTTATCTTAGCTCTCGTGTCCGTCGCATTCGCCCTGACCGAAAACCGGGTGATTTTTGAATTTGTACTCTATGCCTGGTCAGCGCTGGGCGCTTCCTTCGGGCCGGTAGTGATTCTGGGGTTGCTGTGGAGAAGGACAACCAAGGCCGGCGCCATCGCGG
>Ga0114930_10003988_pt1 | contig 12638 bp, 8 predicted proteins | sample AnhtaG_FD_87300 | JGI IMG/M metagenome (GOLD analysis project Ga0114930, IMG submission 87300) | Deep subsurface microbial communities from Anholt, Denmark to uncover new lineages of life (NeLLi) - Anholt_01485 metaG | ecosystem: Environmental > Aquatic > Marine > Oceanic > Sediment | place... | reverse complement strand
TTGGGGGGTTCATTGATAATTCTATATTCTATAGCCCCCTCCTGGAAAGGAGGACTCCCACTTAAAAACTCATAAAGCACCACTGCCAGGGAGTAGATATCACTCCGCTGGTCAAGAGGTTCGCCGAGAAGCTGCTCGGGCGACATGTAGATTGGGGTGCCTAATACATACTCGCTGGTAATTTGTTTCAAGGAATCGAATATATTAGCTGCTATACCGAAATCTGTTATTTTGATAATTCCTTCCTTTGTTTTCATAAGATTAGAGGGCTTGATGTCCCGGTGAATCACTCCCCTTTGGTGGGCATATGCCAATCCCATACATATCTGCTTAGCATACTGGATGGTCTCATCAATAGTGAACTTCTTCCTCCGCTTCAGCATCTGCTCAAGATTCTCTCCATCGATGTATTCCATAGTGATGAACTTATACCCCTCCATATCCTCAAAGTTGTGAAGGCGGACAATATTCTGGTGGCTAAGGAGCATACAGGCTTTGGCTTCTTTCTTCAAATCTTCAACCGCCTGGGGGTTATTTGCCAACTCCTGAGGTAAGAATTTTATGGCGATAATCATCCCCAGCTCAAGGTCAAGTGCCTGATAGATGACGCCCCTACCCCCTCTCCCTAACTCCTTGATTATCTTATACCGGTTGCCGATTACTATATCGGGTTTGAAATAAGCCTGAGTATCGAAGATATTGGGTTTATGGCGGTATTTAGGAGGGGTTAACGCCTGAGCCAGATCGGCTCCGCATTTTACGCAGTAGAAACTGGTATCCGGGTTCTCAATGCCACACTTGGGACAAAACATAGCCCTTTTTCAGCAGAGGTCCAATACCTCTATAATTTAATTAAATATTAAACTATCATATATTTATTGTCAAGAATTTAGTTGTCCATTCTTTAACTATCGATGTTGGGGGAGGGAAAGGAAAAAGAGAACCCCTGCAGTGAGCTCAGGGGGTGTGTTTACTATTACCTTCCTGTGATAGGTCTCACAAACCATATAAAAAAAGCGGTGCCTATCAACCCGAAAAGTCCAGCAAAACAGTAAACAGCAGGGATGTTGAGGTAATCGTAAATAACTCCTCCCACCATAGGTCCTCCCGCCAAACCTATGCTCATTGCCATATTAAAAATCCCCATGGTAGAGCCCATCCCGAAGTTCCTCCCCTCGGTCACCGTGAGGGCAGTAGCTGATGGCAGAGCAATAGCGCCTGCTACTCCCATAATGGAGTTGATAATCAACAGAATCGAAAACCTGCCCGCCAGGGGAACCATAAACAGGGCGAAAGAGGCGATCAGACTGCCAAGAATAACCAGCTTTTTGCGACTTACTCTATCTGCCAGCCACCCGAAGCTCCCCTGAAGAAAGGCGGTCAACAGGAGATTAATCGATATCAAAAGACCGATTTGAGTGCTGGTCAATCGGAGATAATTATGAGCCAATATGGGTATAAAGCAGGCATTGACGCCTCGTCCGAAGGAATTGGCAATCCTGAAGGTGGTCAGTCCTTTCATAGTATTGCTCCGCAGAATATCCCGATAAAGGGTCGGACGAACACTCTCCTTCCTTTTGTACAAATGGAGTTCGGGTAGGAAAAAAATCACCAACAGGAAAGAGAGCAGACTCAGCCCCCCCATGGCGTAAAAATTGGCGTTGATGCTGAAATACTGCTCCAGGACACCCCCCATAATGGGACCAAAGCCGAAGCCTGCATACAGAGCTATATTGAAACTCCCCATATAATAACCTTCGTGCTCTTTGGGGGAAAGCTCACCGATATACGCCATAGCCACCGGCACAGTCATAGCGGCAGCGAACCCCTGCATCAGCCTCACCACAGTTAGCTCCCCCACATTTCGCGCGACTATGAATCCGAGGGATATTATCGCATAGAGAAAAAGCCCCAGAGCGATGAATATCCTTCTCCCCTTCCGGTCTGACCATCTTCCGATCAGCGGCATGAAAAGGGCGCGGGATATGGAAAAGCCGGAAAAGATAACCCCCAACCAGACACCCTTTGCCCCCAGAGACTCGGCATAGATGGGAAGAAGGGGAATTATCAGGCCAATACCTATCATAGAGACAAAAACTGCCATAAATAAAACTAAAAACACCCTTTTAACCATTTTTGCCTCAGATGCCCATAAGGAGAAAAAAATCTATTAGGGGTTAGCCCTTTACAATACTCTATTCTCCTTCAGCAGGTCAAGGTATTTTAGAACATTCTCACAGCTCAGGAGATATTTTTACTTGATTTTTATTGCAATTCAAGTTATTCTAAGATTTCTAAAAATCTCACAGTCTATCGCCATAAATAAACCTTTGGTAAAAAGGAGCTAATGCGATGAGATGTAAATTATATCTGGCTATTTTCCTCATCTTTGTCATAACAACCACCGCCAGCCCCCAACAGGAAGTGCTCAGCCCCCAGGACGCCCTCGGATTTCGGGTAGGAGAAGACTACAAGCTCGCTGGCTGGGAGGAAATTGTCTCCTACTTCCACTCCCTTGATGCTGCCTCCGACAGAGTGATGGTCCAGGAGCTGGGGAAAACTACTATGGGTAATCCCTTCATATTATCCATCATATCCTCCCCTCATAACCTTAATAATCTGGAGCACTATCGTCAGATTCAGCAACGATTAGCCGACCCCCGGGGGCTCTCCCCCCAGGAAGCTAACCAGCTGATAGCTGAGGGTAAGACCATTGTTCTCATCACCTGCTCTATTCATTCTACCGAAATCGCCGCTTCCCAGATGTCGATGGAGCTGGCTTATCGCTTAGCCAGTGAGGAGAGCCCACAAGTTAAGGAGATAATAGACAATGTGATCTTCCTGCTGGTGCCCTCTCTTAACCCTGATGGGACAGTTATGGTGGTCGATTGGTATCGTAAGACCCTGGGCACTCCCTATGAAGGAACCTCCCCACCCTATCTCTACCATAAATATGTAGGGCACGACAATAATCGCGACTGGTATATGATAACCCAGCAGGAGACCAAGCTGACGGTAGGGAAGATTCACAATGTCTGGCACCCTCAGATTGTCTACGATATGCACCAGATGGGGAGCCGAGGGGCTCGCCTCTTCATCCCCCCCTTCATCGATCCCATCGACCCCAATGTCGACCCCATCCTGCAAGCGGAGATTGTCTGGATGGGCTCTGCCATGGCTACGGAGCTTACTGCTCAGGGAAAAAGTGGTGTGATTATGGCTTCCGGGTATGACGCCTGGACCCCTGCCCGGGCTTATCAGCATTACCATGGGGGGATTAGAATCCTCTCCGAAGCAGCCAGCGTCCGTATCGCCTCGCCTATCAAGGTGAGCTGGGACGAGCTAGCAGAAGGAAGAGGATACAGCGCTAAAAAATCGAGCTGGAACTTTCCCTTCCCATGGAAAGGAGGGGAGTGGCATCTGCGCGATATCGTCGATTACGAGCTGACAGCCGCCTTTGCTTGCCTGACCCACGCTGCCCGCTATCGCGACCGATGGTTGTCCAATTTTTACACCATCGGTAAGCGAGCAGTAGAGCGGAAGGAGCCACCCTTCGCCTTCCTGGTCCCCATTAAGCAGGATGACCTGCCCACTGCCATAGCCATGCTTCAGGTATTGCGAAAGGGAATGGTGGAGATATACAGAGCAACCCAGCCCTTCACCGCCGATAGGGTTCCTTACCCGGCAGGCACCTATGTTATCCCTCTGGCACAGCCTTACGGCGGCTATGCTAAAACTCTTCTGGAAGAGCAACATTATCCCGTTCGTTACCAATACCCTGGAGGTCCACCACTTCCCCCTTATGACACTACCGCTCACACTCTCCCCCTCTTGATGGGGGTGAAGACCGTAACGGTGGAATCCCCCTTTACAACCAAGCTGGAGCTGGTGGAGGAAATTCTCCCTCCGCAGGGGAAAGTCATTGGAGGGATTGCTAAATATGCCTACCTGTTGAGCCATCAGTTGAACAACAGCTTTTTAGCGGTGAACCGCCTTCTCAAGGAGGGCTATCAGGTACACTGGTCAGCAGACGATGTCACCATCGACCGGCAATTCTTCCCTGCAGGGACGGTGGTTATACCTAAAGCGGACGGTTTGGAAAACAAGATAAAAACTCTGGCAAGAAAACTCTCGCTGGACTTCTTCTCCATAAATAAATCCCTCCCGTCAAGGGGCTATCTTCTTAAAACCCCTCGCATTGGTCTCTATAAGAGCTGGATGCCTTCTATGAATGAGGGGTGGACCAGATGGGTTCTGGAGCAATGGGAATTCCCTTACCAGAGCCTTTACGACAAGGAGCTCCGGGAAGGGAAGCTGACCGAGAAGTTTGATGTAATCATATTGCCCGACCAACGCCCCTCGGCTATTATCAATGGGATACCTCCGGGGAGATATCCACCTGAATATTGCGGGGGGATGGGGAAAGCCGGTGTGGAGAACTTAAAGCAGTGGGTCTATGCAGGGGGGACTCTCATCACCTTAGGCTCTGCTTCTCGACTTCCGATGGAGCAATTCTGGCTTCCGGTTAAAGATTCGCTTGAAGGGGTCCCGCGAGATAAATTCTCCGCCCCAGGGTCCATCGTTAAAGTGGTGCTGGATAGACTTCACCCTATTGCCTACGGTTTCAATCGGGAGACCAATGTGATGTTCTGGCGGGGATTAGCATTTGAGCTCAGCGGGGGGACTGCTGTGGCCTCTTATCCTGCCACTAACCCCCTGTTAAGCGGCTGGATATTGGGAGCTGAAAACCTTTGCCATAAAGGTGCCCTGGTTGACCTCCCTCTGGGAAAGGGGCGGGTCATCCTCTTCGGCTTCCGCATACCCTATCGAGCTCAGTCCTACGCTACCTTCAAGCTCCTGTTCAATGCCCTCTATTATGGGACGGCAACCCTGAGCAAGCTACCTTAAAGCTAAAAGGAGAGAATTCAGCACTCAGTAGGTAACAACAGCATCAACGCTGAGGAAGAAGCCAAACTTTGTCCCCAAGCTCTTCTGATATCTCTCCCTAAATGTCAGAAGAGCTCTGGCTGGTCTTCCCATTCGCAGCGCTGCTGCCCTCGCTTATAATGTGGGGGAGGCAGAGAGGAAAACTTCGTATATCAAAACACACATTGCTGACATCCGTTGTCAGTCCAGGGGATTTTTTTGATAAAAATAGTGGAGTATTAAAGGAAAGATTATAAAGATACACCTCTTTCTCTGAAGAATAGAGATAATAAAGTATGCTTTGAGCGATAGAGGCGGAGTCTTAACGAGCCTTAACCCTTTTTAGACCTCGCAAACACATTATAGAGAAGCGCAAATATCCAGCCGACTACAAAACCATCGATAAACCCATAAATGAGACCCAGGAAGCTACCCCCAAAGGTTACCGAATAACCAATATAGAAGCGGTCAAGCAAAATCAGGTGCTGCCCGCCCCCACCGCTGACTATAACCCAGATAGTGGCGCTGAAGATGGCCAGACCCCAGATTATCCCGGCTGCCAGACCACAGGCTACTTTGCTTAACTTCATCTCCTATCCCCTCCTTGTAAAAATTATTCTTCCCACATTTGCCCAATGGGAAGGTATTAAAACAGAAAGCGTTTAGCTCATTAGCTGATTTATCAGAGGCTGGTTATAGATTATCTTTTTCCGCTCCCTCAGCCTGGTGAGGATAGCGGAGTACCGTCGAAGCTGCTTTTGCTGCAATAGAGTCTCTCTCAGAGTCTCCTTCTCTTGAGTGAACTCCTCAGTGGTAGGTTCATCCTTAGCAACTATCTGAAACACCACGAACCCCTGATCAATGGTGACCACTTCGCTAACCTCCCCTACCCCAATAGCGAACGCCCTCTTTTCTACCTCGGGCACCTGCCCGAGCCCCTCAATCTGCTCACCCCGTTTAAAGGGCTTTGAGGATTGAGGCTCTGTCTTCTGCTGGGAAGCCACCGCCAACAGGTCGGGGTTCTCCCCCAGGAGCTTACGCACTTCCTCCGCCTTTCTTTTGGCCAGCTCCTTTCCCCCTTTCTCCTTGAAATCGCTAATAACCTGGGCTTTCACTTTCTCCAGGGGAGGGATATAAGAATCCTTCTTTTCCACCAGCTGAAAGACATAATAGCTCCTGCTGTCGCGGACAGGTTGGCTGATCTCTCCTACCTTCAGGGAGAAGACAGAGTCAATCAATAGGGTGGGCTTCCCCAATCCCTCAATCCTTTCCTCCTTGCCAAAGAAGCCCGAATCCTTTACCTCCAGAGCGTATTGCTTACCAGCGGCTTTGATGTCATTCCCTGAGGAAGCCTCTTTATAAACCATTTCCGCCAGTTCCTCTGCTTTCTGCTCAGCCTTCTCTGCTCGGAGGGTCTTTTCCACCCTATCCCTGACCTCCGCATCAGAGAGAGGCTGATAATGTGCCCGCTGGATATCGGTAAGTTGTACAATGTGATAGCCGAATCTGGTTCTGATTACATCGCTGATGTCGTTTATCTCCATAGAAAATAGGACATCGTCAATCTCTTTCACCATTCTACCCCTGGAGGAGTATCCCAGATCACCGCCACTTTGTGCTGTGGTATCATCCTCTGAATACTCCTTGGCGAGCTCAGCGAAATCCTCCCCCGCCCTTGCACGGCTGAGAACCTCTTCGGCTTTCTTCGTTGTCTCCTCTTCCGTCTCAGTTGTGGCATTAGGGGCTACTTTAAAAAGTATATGCCTTGCCCTTCGTTGGACGGGAATTTTGAAATCCTCCAGATGGGTCTGATAATAGCGCTGAACCTCCCTTTCGGAAACCTCAATCTCCCTAATCAACTTAATCGGTTCTATATAAATATAAGTAATCCTTCTCCTTTCAGGATCCCGATAGTTCTCCTTGTTCCCTTTATAGTATTCGGCTAACTCCTTGTCGGACGGCACAATAAGGTCGGTGAACGCAGCTGGTTGGAAAAGGAGATAATTTATGCTTACCTCTTCCCTCTGCCTTTTAAATTCCTCTTTCAGCTCAGCCTCGCTGAGGGTTATCCCGTCAATTATCAGCAAGTTGAACTTCTGAAGGTAGACGTCCCTGCGGATTACTTCCTCAAATTCGCTGGGGGAGATACGACTGGCCCTGAGGATCTCAAGATATTTCTCCTGTCCGATAAACCTTCCGTTCTGCTGGAAGATCTCGTATCTTTCCATAATGTGGTTCCTTATCTCCTCAGGGGAAACCACAATACCTCGGCTTATCGCCTCCTGGACAATCACCTCTTCATTTATCAGGTCGTTCAGGCTCTGGCTGGCAGCCAGCTGCTGGAGCCACTGCTGGTCGATATTTCCGGAGATAGACTGCTGAAGCTGATTGAGGTTGGCTTTATAAAGCCGAAGGAAGCTCTCGGCGCTTATCTCCACCCCAGCCACTATTGATACGGCGGTGGTACTCCTTGAAAGGCCCTGGCTACCTCTCCCCCACACTAAAAAGATGGTCAAGATAAAAGAAATGACCACCATCCACAGGATACTCCTGATCAGAAACGAGCGGGAATGCTCCCTTATTACCTTAAGCATTTAATCACCTCTCCAATAAATTAGAAGCAAACATAAAATTCTTCATTATTTTAAAACAAAAAGGGGACCATTGGCAATAGGTTTCTGAAATTTTTCTTTCCTCTACCCCTATTTTCTTAAACCAGAAAAAATATTGATTAATTTTCTCGGCTATGTTATTATGATTTTGGAGTTTATCTATTATGAACAAAAAGTATAAAGCTACTCGGCTGGGTATAGATTGGTTCACTATAACCTATAAAAGCTTGATTATATGGTCTATCATAATATGTATTATCTTAGCAGTTAGTGGGTATTTTGTCTATACCGCCTTTTTCGCTAAGGAGAACCTTTCCAAGATGGCTCAGAAGGAGATCTCCAAAGCGGAAGGTTTGATAAACAGAATAAGAAAATGGCAACCGCAGAGGAAGGAGCTGGTCGAGGAACCCCTGAATCTCTTAGCTCACGCTCGGGAGGCTCACCGCCAACAGCAATTTGAGGAATCAATCGCCCTCGCCCGGGAATCCCAGAGCCTCTCTTCCCAAACCTTAAAGGAGTTAGAGGCAGAAGAGTCAAGCGAGCGGCAAGCTTACTTTACCGCCTTAGAGGGTGATGTCAAAAGGAGACCCCGCGGGGAGGTGGAGTGGCTCCCCAGCAAGATAAGAATGACCTTGAAGCCTGGAGATATGGTTAAAACAGGGGTCAGCTCATCGGCACAAATAATGTTTTTTGATGGGACCACTTATGTTATTGAGGCGAATTCTCTTATAGTCATCCAGGAGAGCTTTGAGGACCCCTTCTCCAATGAACGGAGAGTATCCGTAAAACTGGACTCAGGAAAGGTCGACCTCTCTACCCCACGAAAGAATGTGCCCACCTCAGCCTCCGCAATCACTTCCTCCACCACTCGAGCAGTCCTTTCGGAGACCTCGCGGGCAGCTATGAGCTTCGAGCCCCAACTCAAAGAGACCGTTCTGGAGGTTTACAATGGCTCAGCTGAAGTGAGCACCGGAAAGAATAAGCTCACCGTTGGCTCCCTGGAAAAGGTTACCATAGACGCCAAACACCGGCTCGCCTCGAGAGGGAAACTTCTCCCCTCACCTCAACTTATCGTCCCGGTTTATGACCGGCAGTTTATAGACAAAGATCCAGAGAAGCTAAACATAATCTTCACCTGGGAAGAGGTCTTCGAGGCAGCGGAGTATACCCTGCAGATCTCCAGAAGCTCCCTCTTTGCCAATCCCTATCTCATTCGGGCTCACATGAAGAGGAACTCCATCGGTCTGGATGGATTTGCCGAAGGAACCTATTACTGGCGGGTAGCCGCAGTGAGACCAAATGGTGAGCAGAGTAGCTTTAGCAACTACTACAAATTCAGGTTGAGGTCTTTAATAAGGAGAATCCAAAGCGGAGATATTACACCGCCGAAGCTAATAGTAGATGAACCCATCGCCTTTGGAAACATCTTCCTCATCTCGGGTAAAACCGAAGCTGGGGTCCTACTGACAGTCAGCAATCAGAGGATAGATGTAGAGGACGATGGTAGCTTTAAAGATTTCATAACTCTATATAAAGAAGGAAGAAACGAACTAATCATTATCGCTCAAGACCCCAGTGGAAACATTGAGGTTGTAAAAAAGGTGGTCTATGTAGAGGTTTACTAAGCATCCCTCTACTCCATTACTCCCCACCTGGGGGAAGAAGTGCTACCTTTTTCTCCTTTTTATTATGAAGGGGGAATTTTTCTAATCATGAGTGGAGAGAGAGAAGATTAATATTCAATCTTGAAGAAAGGGAATACAATGGGTCTTGGTTCTATATTCAGGATTTTCTCCCACGATTTAGCTATCGACCTGGGGACTTCTTACACCCTCATCTATGTCAGCGGGATGGGGATAGCACTATTCGAGCCTTCTATCGTGGCTTTCAATCGGATGACCAATAAAGTAGTAGCAGTGGGCAACGAAGCCAAAGACATGCTGGGCAGAGCTCCCGGGAACATATTGGCCGTAAAACCCTTGAACGATGGCGTGATTGCCGACTTCGATGCTACTGAAAAAATGTTGGAATGCTTCATTAAAAAGGTCTGTAACCGAAGGGTCCTGGTCCGACCTCGCATTATAATCTGCGTGCCCTCCGGAATAACCCAGGTGGAGAAGCGTGCGGTCAAAGAGTCTGCTCTCAGAGCCAAGGCAACGGCAGTCTATCTGGTAGAAGAGCCCATGGCAGCCGCTATTGGAGCTGGCCTGCCCATTACCGAACCTTCAGGCAATATGATTGTCGATATCGGAGGAGGGACTACCGAAGTGGCGGTCATCTCCCTGGCAGGGATTGTCTTCGGACAATCCATCAGGATAGCGGGCAACGAAATGGACAACGATATCACCCAATATATCAAAAGGAAATATAACCTCCTCATTGGAGAGCGAACCGCCGAGCAAGTAAAGATTGAAATCGGTTCTGGCTACCCCCTGGAAAAGGAGCTAACCATGGAGATCAAGGGGAGAGATTTGGTAGAAGGTGTGCCCAAAACCATCACTTTATCCGATGCCGAGGTAAGGGAGGCTCTGGAGGTGCCGGTGAGTGCCATTGTGGATACTGTGAAAATGACTCTCGAAAAAACTCCCCCGGAACTGGCGGCTGACCTGGTGGACAAGGGGCTTATCCTGACAGGGGGATGCTCTCAACTGCACAACCTCGATAAAAGGCTAAGAGAGGAGATTGGCATCCCAGTCTCTTTAGCTGAAGACCCTATGACCGCGGTGGTCATGGGCACAGGGAAGCTATTAGAAAATTTGGATCTGCTCAAAAGGGTCTCCATTGAATAGACTTCCCTAAACAGATGGGATGTTGGCATTTAAAGTGGAAAAGAAGACTGTTCTTATCTTTTTCGTCCTACTCCTGACCATGGTGATCATTATGTCAGGGCAGGTGCGAGCTCCCACCAGCTCACCCCATCTGGCAAATGCTATCTTCTCCGTTCTCTCACCCCTCTCCAGGGGGGTTCATTCAGCAATCAGCCAGGTTCAGGATTGGTGGAAAGCCTATATAGGCTTAAGGGAAGCCTATAAAGAGAAAGAGAGGCTGGAGGAGAGAGTCCATCAGCTGGAAGTAGACTACATCGATATCGAAGAGCTCCGCTTTAGCAACAAGAGGCTAAGGGCTCTGCTCGGTCTGCAGGAGACAACCCTTTATTCCTCTCTGCCAGCAGAGGTTATCGGAAACGACTCCTCCGGCTATTTTAAGTCCATCATCATTAATAAAGGAACCAGCCATTCCTTGCGCCCCGATATGCCGGTGACCGCACCGGGAGGCTTGGTAGGAAGGGTAATTCGCACCTCAACCTGGGCTTCCCAAGTGCAGCTTATCACCGACATCAATAGCGGAGTAGCTGCTATGGTTCAGCGTAGTCGAGCACAGGGGGTAGTGGTCGGTGAGGGGTCTAATAGCTGCAGTATGAAATATGTTACCAATTTAGATGATGTGGCTCCTGAGGACATGATAATCACCTCAGGAAGGGAGGGAATTTACCCCGAGGGGATTCCAATTGGTAGAGTGGTGATGGTAAAAAAAAGCGCCACGCTATTCCAGCAGATCAGGGTAATCCCCCTGGTTGACCTGCGCAAAATAGAAGAGGTCTTGATAATTATCAAAGAGCGTGAGACCCTTCCCTTTAAAAGAAGGCAATGAATATCTATTTGAGAATTGCCATTTCCATCCTTGTAGCCTTGATTGTTCAGACCATCGGCGTCCGAGCCCTCTCTACAAGCATCGTCTATCTGGATGCCTTCCTGCTGGTGGTGGTATATTTTGCCGCTAAGAAGGGGGTTCTAACCGGCATCTTGGTAGGGGCGGTCTCTGGACTGGTGCAAGACAGCTTCTCCGGCGGGATAATTGGAATCCATGGGTTTGCCAAAACTCTTGTCGGTTTTTTTGTCGGTTTGCTTAGCACGATTCTGGTGGTAGAGAACCTGGTTGCTCAAGCGCTCATCCTTGGGTTAGCCACCTTGCTCAACGGAGCGGTTATTGTGGGAACAAACTATCTCTTTCTTCACTCCCCGCTGAAAGGCTTCTGGGGGACTCTGAGCTACCAGTTCCTGGGCAACATCGGGGTGGGAGCTATTATCTTTCAATCGGTAAAACTTTATAGCTTTGCAAAGGAGCGGAGGTGGACCTCATAAGGATACAGCCTGAGGTAAACCATTTCTATTCCCGCTTGAAGGCACTTCAATATCTGACCATACTGCTTTTCCTCTTCTTTCTCAGCGCCTTCTGGTATCTTCAGGTGATCCACCACGATTACTATAGCCAGCTTGCTGAGAACAATCACCTCAGAATAGTCCCCCTGAGAGCACCTCGAGGGGCTATTCTCGACTGTCGGGGGGAGCTGCTGGCGGGCAATCGCCCTTCCTATAACATTGCTATCTTCCGCTCCGGATTTAACTCCGCCAGAGAAGCCCTCTCCAATATAAAAAGTTTTTTCCCCTTGCAGCCGGAAGAGGCAACCGCTGTTTTGCAAGCCGAGCGCTCCATACCCCTCAATCGCCCCCTGGTCATCCGGGAAGACACCAGCTTTGAGGAAGTAGCCCTGGTAGAGTCGCGAAAGGCAGTCTATCCCAATCTTTTAGTCGAAGTGGAGCCCAAGCGTTTATATCCCTACCACCAGCTTGCTGCTCCGGTGATAGGCCACATCGGGGAGCTCACCTCAAGAGAGCTTGAAGATTCTGCTTACCGCCGTTTCAAAGCCGGCGACTTGGTCGGGCAGATCGGTATTGAGAAGGTTTACAATCACTATTTAGCCGGAATTGATGGTTGGATAAAGCAGATGGTCAACAGCAAAGGGAGCCAGGTGCGGGTGCTTCAGCGGCAGGAGCCCAAATCTGGCAGAACCATCACCCTGACCCTCGACTCTCACCTGCAGCGATATATAGAATCCCTTTTTAGCGGGCTTAGAGGTGCTGCGGTGGTCCTCTCCCCACAGAGCGGGGCTATTATGGCCATGGTGAACAGCCCCTCCTTTGATCCCAACCTTTTCTCCCGTCGCCTCTCCAGCGCCGGCTGGAGCGAATGGCTCGGAAATCCGTTCTACTCCCTGCAAAACAGATGCATTCAGAACCTCTACCCCCCGGGCTCCGCTTT
>Ga0114930_10003987_pt1 | contig 12638 bp, 14 predicted proteins | sample AnhtaG_FD_87300 | JGI IMG/M metagenome (GOLD analysis project Ga0114930, IMG submission 87300) | Deep subsurface microbial communities from Anholt, Denmark to uncover new lineages of life (NeLLi) - Anholt_01485 metaG | ecosystem: Environmental > Aquatic > Marine > Oceanic > Sediment | place... | reverse complement strand
TATCCTTACAGGGGGCAAGGTGATCTCTGAGGATCTGGGCCTTAAGTTAGAGAATGTGAGCCTTAATGACCTTGGCACAGCAAAAACAATCAACATCGATAAGGATAACACAACCATTATTGATGGTGGTGGGAGCAGGAGTGATCTTGAGGGAAGGGTAAAGCAGATCAGGACCCAGATAGATGATACCACCTCTGACTATGACAGCGAAAAGCTCCAGGAGCGCCTGGCCAAGTTGATTGGTGGTGTGGCAGTCATCAATGTTGGCGCTGCCACAGAGACAGAGATGAAGGAGAAGAAGGCCAGGGTTGAGGATGCTCTCAATGCCACCAGGGCAGCAGTGGAGGAGGGGATTGTTCCTGGAGGCGGTATTGCCTTTATCCGATGTATACCGGCCTTATCCAAGCTAAAGCTGGAGGGAGATGATCAGCTTGGGGTAAATATAGTCACAAGGGCTATGGAAGACCCGGTCCGTCAGATTGCCGACAATGCCGGTCTGGAAGGATCAGTAGTGGTGGAGAAGGTCAAGGAAGAGAAGGGTGCCTTTGGTCTAAATGCTGAGACAGGTCAGTTTGAAGACCTGGTTAAGGCTGGAATCATTGATCCTACCAAAGTTACACGGTATGCCCTTCAGAATGCCGCTTCGGTCGCTGCCCTCATGCTAACTACCGAGGCTATGGTAGCTGAGAAGCCAAAGGAGGAGAAGGCAATGCCACCGATGCCTCCTGGAGGTGGATATGGCGGTGACATGGGTGGAATGATGTAATAACTGTCGCAGACAGTAGATCTTGCTTTAATCTTTAGGCGACCAATCTTTATGTGGTCGCCTTTTTTATATTTAAATAGCGACAAAATAGTCTATACTCCCATTGATGAAATTCCTTTCCCAGTTAATTGACATCATATATCCTCCGCGCTGTCACATCTGCGCTCGATTCGTATCTGCCGATGAAGATCGTGTCTCCTCACATCATTTGTGTGATGATTGTTTAGCTGACCTAACCCCAATAACCCATCCGATTTGTACAGTCTGCGGCCTCCCTTTCTCTACCCGAAAAGGGGAAGACCATCTCTGTGAAAACTGTCTTCGCAAAAGACCCTGGTATGATTCTGTTAGAGCCCCTTATCTTTACTCAGGCCCGCTTGTGGAAGCCATACAAAGATTCAAATATGGCTCAGAAACTCACCTAACTTCCTCCCTTGGCACTTTATTGTCATCCTTTGCCAAAGAACTGGTACCGAATCCGCTTACGGCGGACTTCCTCACTGTCCCTGTACCCCTCCATATGCGAAGATTAAGGGAGCGGGGCTTCAACCAGAGCCTTTTGTTAGCTAAGGTAGTTGCCACAGATCTTGGAACTCAGTTAGACTATCTATCCCTTGTAAGAATAAGGCATACAAGAGCACAGACAGGCCTGAGGAAAGAAGAAAGGAGAAAGAACGTTAAAGATGCCTTTTCCATTATATATCCTGAGATCATAAAGGGTAAGAAGATACTATTGGTTGATGATGTCTTTACAACCGGGTACACCTTGAGCGAATGTGCCAGGACCCTGAAAAAATCAGGGGCGATGGTTGTCATCTGCCTGACACTGGCCAGAACCCTGGTTGATTGAAGAATAAGGTGCCAAAAACAAGATAAGGCATTGAACATCCAGAAAAAAGTTGCAATCGATATAATCAACTGTTATTTTACTTGCAACGTAGGACCCTGTGGTTGGCAATGGCTGAAGAAGTGTTAACAGGAAAACGCAGAACAGTAGAGAACCATATACTAGCCATTGGTGGTGGGAAAGGAGGCACCGGCAAGAGCCTAATTACAGTGAGTATAGGTATCTGTTTGGCTAACAGAGGGAACGAGGTCCTTCTGGTAGATGCTGATTTGGGAACGGCTAATCTACACACCTTTTTGGGCTTGGAGCCTCCACGAACAGGCCTATCTGATTTTCTTACCAAGAAAAAAACAGGCATTGATAGTGTTATAATCAAGACAGGGATAAATAATCTAAAACTCATTTCTGGTGCCCAAGATATAATAGGGATAGCCAATCTATCCTATGGACAGAAGGTAAGGATACTGGGCAATATCAAGAAGCTGGATTATAGATACATTTTGATAGATCTGGGTCCCGGTACATCCTTTAATATCCTTGATTTCTTTTTGATTTCCCATTGTGGTATCCTCATAACATCACCAGAGCCCACATCCATTGAGAATACATACCGCTTTACAAGGAGCCTCCTTTTTCGCTATCTAAGAAAGATGATCAGCCAAAAGGTTGTGAGATCCCTGATAGACAAAGGGGTCATGCAGAGGGGTGGACATAAATTCTATTCAGTCTTTGATCTTCTAGAAGCTATAGAAAAGATCGAACCAGAGCTTGGAGATAGCATAGCAAGCTATCTCTCAAACTTAGATATCAAATTAATTGTCAACCAGACAAGGACAACAAGAGACAGAGCCATAGGTCAAAAGATGGCTATGGCAGCCAGGAAATATTTTGGCATCCCCATTGATTTCTTGGGAAATATCAGCTACGATAGCAATGTCAGGAAAGGCTTGCTCCAGAAGAAACCCCTAATGGCTTATTTTCCCCATTCTAAGGCATTTCAGGAAATTACTGAGATTTGCCAAAGGATATTACCCAGGTATCAATTGGGATTAGGCTTTTCTGCCGATCAAAGGTCTTCTAACCAAATATCCGGTGATTAATGGAGAGGCTAACTGAGCAAAACTATTACAAATTACTTGGCATTTCCCCTAAGGCCTCTTTTGAGGAAGTTCGATCTGCATATGATCAGGCCATGAGCATATACTCAACTGATTCTATTGCCACCTATTCACTGCTTACACCAAAGGAAAGGCAAGGAATGCTTTCCTGTTTGGTTGATGCATACAAGACTCTGACTAACAGCCAGCTTAGAAGAGAATACAATCATTCTTTGATAGAAAAGGGGGATCTCTCTCCTCAAGAAATCGGGTTTTCATCCCTGGAAGACTCAAATGTCATCGAAGGCAAACTGAGGGAGGTAAGTGTAGAGAGTCTTACTCAAAAGGAAGAAAAGGCAGAGAATGAGAACCAAACTTCTGATGGTAACCTCGATCTGTTCGACGACCAAACCTCTGTAACCGGCAAGAGCATTAGAATGGCCAGGACGGCCAAAGAAATCAGCCTGGAAGAAATATACCGAAAAACAAATATTCCAAAGAAAACATTAGAGGATATTGAGGAAGAACATTTCGAAGAACTTCCCGCCCTTGTGTATTTGAAAGGATTCTTAAGGACCTATGCTAAGATTCTAAATGTTAATCAGAGCCAAATGGTGGATGGATATGTGAAAAGGTATTTCGAATGGAAGAATACCTCTCAAAAATAAAGAACCAAGCAGCAATGAAAGAGACAGTAGAAAGGGTTAAGGGGAGAGGCAAAAAGGTAGTTTTTACTAATGGATGTTTTGATATCCTTCATCAAGGCCATGTTCGCTATCTTTCTGAAGCAAAGAAGTGCGGAGATTACCTGATAATTGGCTTGAATAGTGACAGATCCGTTAGGAACATTAAGGGGAAAAATCGTCCCTTGATGCCTGTGGGAGCAAGGGCAGAATTGCTTGCTGCTCTCTGTTTTGTTGATGGGGTAGTTATTTTTGATGAGGAAGATCCCTTGGCTATAATCAAGTACCTCCAACCTCAGGTCTTAGTCAAAGGTTCAGACTGGGCCGAAGAGGATATCATAGGTGCCGAAGCGATAAGAAAAGCAGGGGGTGAGGTCAAGCGAATACCACTTGTCCCGGGTATCTCCACTTCAGACATTATTTGCAGGATTGCTGATCTCTGCTGTGTAAGAAACAGCTAAGCAAAAATATCTCCCCTTCTAAGACAGAGGATGTTAGTTTTGGTACAGGCGCCCATAGCTCAACTGGATAGAGTAACGGACTACGAATCCGTAGGTCGCAGGTTCGAATCCTGCTGGGCGCACCAGTAAAAAATAAGCATTTAGCTAAATCAAAAACATCCATCCTCAAGCTTCAGACCCCCTTAAGGCCCAAATGGCATTCCCTGTTACGCCGACGGTGCCTGGATAAATTCAGATTTAGAACTTGAAATGGGCAATTAAATTAGGACGCAGACCCGCCCGCCTCACCTGAGTCCCGCAGAGCGGGACGATGGCGGGCAGGTAATTATTCTATTAGCTCTTTATATTTATGCGCCTTAGGCGCATTAAAAATTTTTCTTCCGAGTTCCGAATGACGGAACCCGCCCCGTCCCGATGGGATCGGGATCGCTTCGGGAGAATTCGGAAACAATCTGCGTTTATCCGCCACAAATATAGGCGGATTCACCCGCCATAAGTCAGGCGGGCTAATCTGCGTCCAAAAAGGAAATTCCTATGCAATCTAGTTAAGATGGCTGTCACTGGCAAGGAGTTGACAAACGCTAAATCAGCATCATGTTGGTCTGAGGGATTTTTGAATTGAGAATATTTCTCCTTCGGTGTATGTTCCTTGCTAAATGAATCATGTAAGCCCTGCGGGCAGGGACAAAGAAAGCAATAGATCTTAAGATAAATATAAACCAGATGAATCAAGAGGAGGCTCAGAGCTTTTTAGGCATGGACAAAGAGGCCTGGGAGGGATAGTAAAGATAGAAATGTTTCACGTGAAACAATCCTTATTCAGCTAAATGAGCCGTCTTCTCGTAATAAAAATATTATCTTATATGGAATCAATAATATCTATAGTTAATCAGAAAGGAGGGGTTGGTAAAACAATAACAGCTGTTAATCTGTCTGCATCTATTGCTGCTGCTGAAAAAAGATGTCTCTTAGTGGATTGTGATCCCCAGGGAAATGCTACTACCTCTTTGGGGGTAAACCCATCAAGCGTTAAGCCAAGTCTTTACGACTTAATAGTAGGGGAACATGCTGGAAACAACGTCATTCTTGATACAGAAATTCCCAAGCTTAAGCTTATCGGAGCCAATTCTGATTTATTTGGAGCAGAAGTGGAGATGTTTTCTAAAAAGAACAAGGAATATCTCCTAAGCAGTATCTTGTCTAAGTTCAAAAATCAATACGACTATATCTTCATCGACTGTCCTCCTTCCCTTGGATTTCTTACACTTAATGCCCTTGCTGCCGCTGATTCCTTTCTTGTGCCACTTCAATGCGAATATCTTGCCATGGAAGGATTAACCCAGTTACTTAATACTGTCAGGCTGGTCAAAAAAGGGCTTAACCCATCCCTTGTGATGATCGGTATTTTGTTAACAATGTTCGACAGACGCAATAATCTATCACATCAGGTAGTCGATGAGGTGCGCCGCCATTTTAGGGGCGTTTTTCAAACGATTATCCCACGTAACGTTAGTTTAAGTGAGGCATCAAGCTATGGGAAGCCAATTATTCTCTATGATATTCGATCAAAAGGGGCCCAGAGCTATCTGGAACTTGCAAGGGAAGTAATCCTTAAGCGGGGGGATGAAGTTGACCAAACGTAAGGCTCTTGGAAGAGGACTGTCAGCCTTATTTCCTGAAACAGCCATCTCAGAAGACGATAGGGGTTTTTTCTACTGTCCTATTGAGTCCATTTTTCCGAATCCCCATCAACCGAGACAAAATTTCAACGATTCTGAGCTGACGCAATTGGCAGACTCTATAAAGGAGAAAGGGGTTATCCAGCCCATACTGGTTACCCAGACAAAGGACGGGTTCCAACTCATAGCAGGAGAGAGGCGCTGGCGTGCAGCTCAAAAGGCAGGGCTTGATAAGATACCTGCATGGGTAAGGGACGCATCTCCTTCAGAGGCCCTGGAATTAGCCCTTGTTGAGAATATTCAACGCAAAGATCTTAACCCTATCGAGGAGGCATCGGCTTACCAGGAGCTGAGGCAAAGGTTTAACCTGACACAGGAAGCACTTTCAAAAAGGATCGGGAAAGATCGTTCGACAATTGCCAATTCCTTAAGATTGCTGAAACTTCCTGCTTTTATTCAACAAGATCTTATAGATCTTCAACTGACAACTGGGCATGCAAGGGTTCTGGTTGGCATTGAGTCTTCTGGGATCCAAAAGGGGATTAGGGATCTCATCATAAAGAAATCTCTTTCTGTTCGCCAGACAGAGGTTTTGGTTAAAAGCGCCTTGGCTCCGAAAAAGCCAAAAAGTCCAAGAGATGGCACAGATTCCTATATAGAGTCTCTGGCCAACGATCTTCAAAAGTCCTTGGGCACGAAAGTAGCCATAAAAAGGAAGGGTGAAAAAGGTAGGATTATGATCGAGTTTTACTCTGATGAGGATCTGGGGCGTCTAATCGACCGATTAATGTAACTTCGCCTTTTGCCACCTTCTTTCATTTCCCTGTATCAATCTCTGAATATTTCCTCTATGCTGGAATGTGATCAAGAGAGACATAACCAAGGAAGGGAGGATCATAAAGGTTGAATGACCCGTGAGATACAGCCAGATAGGCATAGTAAGGGCCCCCAATATTGAGCCCAAGGAGATATACCTCCAGAGAGCGACTAAGATAAAAAACATAACTCCAGAAAATAAACATGAAATTGGGGAAATGGCCAGGAAAACCCCGAGACATGTGGCTACCCCCTTCCCCCCTCTGAAGCGGCTGTAAACCGGGAATTGGTGTCCTAACAAGGCTGTGAGACCAATCATGCCCTTTAGGGCCTCATTCATTTCTATTGATGACCCTAAAAGATAATGGGCCAAGACCACAGGAATGAACCCCTTCAGGACATCTGCCAGAAGGGTAATAACCCCCCATTTGAGACCAACCTCGCGAGCAACGTTTGTGGCCCCAATATTTCCGCTGCCTGCTTTGGTGATATCCAATCTGGCCACCTTTTTGCTAATCAAAACACCAAAAGGAATTGAGCCTAAGAGATATGCACCTATCAAGAGCACTGCAAAAACTATCCACATGTCCATCAATTCCTACAAAAAGAGAGAAAAAATGTTTTTAAATTGAGAACTCGTGTTATATAGTTATCAACAAATTACTCAACCCTCTTATTCTCATTTAGAGTAAACAGATTTATCAAATGTTGCAATCCAAATCTTTAACCGGGGGGCTTCTTTGAGTTTATTAATGGTTATGGACGGCCAGGGGGGCGGAATAGGAAGGGCCATAATAAAGAGATTAAGGGATGCCTTTAGCGAAGAGGTAGAAATACTTGCCTTGGGGACAAATTCTGTAGCCACCTCTCAGATGATGAAGGCAGGCGCTAATCGAGGGGCTACTGGGGAAAATGCCATTACAAAAACAGCCCCAGAGGTTGATATGATAATTGGCCCATTGGCTATAATCATGGCCAATTCTATGATGGGTGAAGTAACACCGGGGATGTCCGAGGCCATCTCATCAAGCAAGGCCCTAAAGATATTAATCCCATTCACCAGGGAGAGGATTGAGATAGTAGGCGTATCTGGTGAACCTCTACCCCATCTGATTGATCAAGTCATTGAAATAATAAAAGCAGGAGAAAAAGATGTGTGAGGCATCGGCTTATCTTATTCAGGATGGAAAAGAGGAGCTTATTTTGGAAAATGTGGATGAGTTACACAAAGAAGGCGAGATGATCAAGATCATAAATCTCTTCGGAGACCAGAGGGTTCTAAAAGCCCACATAAAGATGATCTCCTTTGTGGATAACAAAATAGTTTTGGAGAAAGGCAGATGAGTAGGCAGTATGCAGTAAGGAGTAGAAAAGGAGCAGAAAGAGATTCGATACAAGCTGCCTATTGCTTACTCCTTACTGGATACTGCTAATGGCGAGCCTTTCAGGCAGTGACAGATAGAAACTCCCTTCCTCTTTTCTCCCTCTTTTAATACACCCCTTTCCATATATCCTGCATTTGATAGATAGTTCCTCCATAGCTGCCGTTGTTTGATTTGGAGAAAGCATTCCGCTTTGGATCACCTTGACTATCGCCCTGATCCTAAAACGGTCCATACCAGTGAATCGCTGGGAGAGTTGATCTTCATGCCCTCCCTCCTTAACAACCAGCTCCTTGGGAATTAGGTAAATCGGATAACGGCAAGATATCCTCAACCATAGGTCATAGTCCTCAGCGGCTGGGAGGCTTTCGTCAAAAAGACCAACTTGTTCAAAAAGACACCTCCTTAAAATAACGCTTGATGGGCTAACCAGACATAGCTTTAATGATTGCCTAAATATATCCCCTGATGGTTTTTTATGTTTTCTTTTTGGGCTTACACGCCTACCCCTTCTTATCCATATTTCTTCTGTCTGGCAGGCTACAGTCTCAGAATTTCGATCAACAAAGTCCATTTGAGCATGCAACTTGTCACCAAGCCAGTAATCATCAGAGTCTAAGAATGCAATCCAGGGTGCAGCCGAGCTCTCAATTCCTATGTTTCTGGCTGCTGATACCCCCCGGTTAACTGGCTTTCTCAGGTATGTAATCGAGGATCTATATTTCGCAAGGGCCTGATTAGTATCATCATTTGAGTTATCATCAACTACAATTATCTCAAGGTCTTTGAAGCTCTGGTTGAGGACAGATGTCACTGCCCTTACCACCTTTTTGGACCTGTTAAATGTTGGAATTATGACGCTAACCCTGGGCATTTTCTATCCGCCTACGGCGGACCAGATAAGGGCAAGTAGCCCTGGCAAAAGAAGATTGCTTTCGGCAATGGCTTGCAAACGAGACCCATCCCTCATCCAGCCCTTTTGGTATGCTGTGAGATAAATAAATGAGTTAAGAAAACAGATGATAAGGAGAAGACCCAGATTTGAGACTATCCCAATAGATGTTGACAGCAGGATGAATATGCCAAAAAAGGTGTTTATCACTAGCAAAAGATTCAATGCCTTCTCCTCTCCCAGAGCAATTGGAAGGGTCTCCCTTCCTACTATTAGATCTCCCTGAATATTGAGGATATCAAAGAGGCCAGACCTCACGTAACACATGGAGGAGACAAAGAAAAAGGAGATTAAGACACGAGGCCAAAAAGGCTCAGGCCATCCAATAATAGGGAGTAGCGAGCTAATTATACCCCAGGCCAATGCCTCTGCCATGGTTTTTGATCCAGGAAGATCCTTTATCTTTGCATACCGCCCGAGATATTTAAATCTCAGCGGTATTATTGGAATGCTATAGGCTATACCGAGGAGAGTTAAAACAAGAAAAAGCACGAACTGAGATATGCCCAAATACAGGGAGAGAATAAGCCCTGCACTTATTCCCGTGAGAGCGCTAGCTACGAGGAAGGTTTTGTGCTGGTTATAGAAAAGCGCTATGCCAGGATCGTTGTATGTACTGGCCCCTTTATCAAGAAAACGATTGAGAACATGCATGCTATAGACATAGAACAGTGCAAGAAACGGATGAATAAGATCGGCATTTCCTTTTGAGAGCATAAGGCCGGCATAGGTTAGGGAAAAAGCCCCTGTGGCCACAGGAATATTGGTCTTGAGTAAAAACACGAATACCTTTTTTAATAGACTTCCAAGAGGGTATTGCCTGCTTTTGCCCATGGTTTTCAATCTGCCGGTCACATTCTTGATCATCCAGTTGGGTGTTGATGCACCAGCTGCAACTCCAACGGTCTCTGTGGAGGAAAACCATAAGCCTTTTAGCTCCTTTTCTGTCTCAACATGAAACGTAGGTTTGCCTGTTGACCTTGATATCTGATACAGCCGTCTGGTATTGCCGCTGTTGTATCCACCAACTATCACCATGCTATCTACCTTATACGCCAATGACCTCACTTCCCTCTGCCTTTTGTATGTTTCATCACAGATGGTATCAAATATTATAGCCTCTGGATAACGGCCCTTGATCGCTTCTCTTATTTCCCTGTAGGCATCTACATCCTGTGTTGTCTGAGATACAACTATCACTCTTTTGTTCTCAGGAAGCCTTTCCACATCTTCAACAGAACCTATAATTATCCCATGACCCTTGCAATAACCCATCAAGCCAATGACCTCAGGGTGCCTGGAATCTCCAAAGATAACCGGGGTATAACCTTTCTTATTGTATCTTTTTATTATTCCCTGCACCTTTGCCACACGTGGACACGTTGCATCAATTATCTTGAGATTTGAAGATCTTATCATCTCCCTTTCAGTCGGTGTAATACCATGGGCCCTGATAGTTATCCTTCCTCTGTCATGCTCATCAATATCCTCTTTGACATCTACGCCTTTAGATCGAAGGAGGTCTAATACTTGCTGATTATGGATTAAAGGTCCATATGTGAAAAGTTTTCCGTCGCCTTTGTTGGCCTCAGACAGGATAATCTCCATTGCCCTTCTGACACCCATGCAGAATCCAGCAGTCTTGGCCAATCTAACCTTCACTATCCATTTCCTCTCTCAGGTATCCAAAATACTTGTTCATAATAGAGATTAGTTTTTCTCTTGAATCTATCTCTGAAATAGAACCCTTCAAAAATCTTCTATCCGGAAGTCTCTTTGTGTACAAAAGAATTAAGCCTCTCATGACATTTGTTGCCCTATTCTCTCCAAGATATTCTGTGAGAAGTGAATAATGCTCCATAATTAACCGATGCCTGTCATCGAGGTCTGGAGTATCAAAGCTCCCCTTTTCTTCCATATCGAAGATCTGCCTGAAAATCCATGGATTAGTCAATGCTGCCCTGCCAATCATAACCCCATCACAGTTTGTCTCAGAGCGCATCTTTAGGGCTAATGAAGGCTCTGTTATGTCACCACTGCCGATAACCGGGATTTCTATTGCCCTCTTTATCCTCCCAATTAATGTCCAGTCAGCCTTTCCAGAAAAACCCTGACTGGCAAAACGTGGATGAATGGAAATCCCATCAGCTCCACAGTCTTGTGTTACCATGGCAATCTCAAGGGCATTTGCCTCTTCCGGGGACCATCCAGCCCTGATCTTTACTGTCACTGGCAGAGAGGTGCTCTGTCGCACAGCAGAAAGAATCTTTGCTGCCTTCTTTGGATCGCGCATCAGAGCTGCTCCTGATCCTGTCTTAACAACCTTTTTTACTGGACATCCCATGTTAATATCAATAATATCCATCCCTTTTTCAGTTGCTATTTGGGCCGATATGGCCATTGAATCTGGTTCATATCCGAATAACTGGGCGGCAACAGGTCTTTCAGCAGGATGACTATCAAGATAGGTGTGGGTTTTTGCCTGGCCCCGGGAAAGACCTGCGGCGCTAATCATCTCTGTAATAACAAGGCCTGCTCCCATTTTTTTTATAATCAGGCGAAAGGGGAGGTTTGTTCTTCCTGACATTGGGGCCAGAATTAGCCAATTCTTCAAATGTAGCTTACCAATAGTCAACATAAAATCATTTTAAATTAATCTTTTTCCCATTACAATCTAATAAAAGCTCTGCCCAGGGTAACGTCAAAGTCCAGGGGATGGGTATCTTTTTTTTGATTATGCCCCTGGCCCAGACCTGGCTTATAAGACATGAGTAGGTAGAATTCAGCTGAGAAATAATACAGTGATCCTATGATATTCCAGAGACTTCGCGCCAGGGCGGGCCTCACAAAGTTTAGATTAGTGGGCGTTTCAAAATGGTTTATATAGACGGAGCGTATGATTCTAAGGATTATGGCGCAATAAACCATATTTGAAACGCCCCAGAAAGGGGCCATATTTTAGGGCATAACAAAAAAAAGACACCCATCCCCAATCCACATGAAAAAACAATAGGTTATGTTTCACTATGACGTGGCCCTGAAGCTCTGCCTTCTTGTTCTTGACTTCAAAGGGGCTTTAAACTATTCCTATCTAAGAGATTCCAAAAACGGGAGGGGATAGATGGAAAAGGAATTAAGGGATAGAATAGAGATTGTTGAGGGAGATATTACAAAGATGGAGGTGGATGCCATTGTTAATGCTGCCAATACTTCACTTCTGGGCGGTGGAGGTGTCGATGGTGCGATACACCGGGCAGCTGGTCCGGAACTTCTTGCTGAAACAAAGACGATAGGCGGCTGTCCCACTGGTGAGGCCCGCGTGACAAAGGGGTATCGATTGCCTGCCAAATGGGTTATCCATACAGTTGGTCCAATCTGGTCCGGTGGGAACAGGGATGAGGATAACCTGCTTGCCAGTTGTTATAGAAATTCCTTTAAGGCAGCCCGAGAGATCGGTGCACTTACGATCGCCTTTCCATCCATAAGTACAGGTGCCTACCGGTTTCCTATGGAAAAGGCAACAAATATTGCCTTAAGTGAAACTAAATCCTTTCTTCTTGCCAACCAATCCATTAAAAAGGTTGTCTTTGTCTGTTTTGGGAGCGAGGTTCACAAAAAATATCAGGAAGTGTTTAAAGAGGTATTTACCTAAAAGGCCCATCAAACTGGAAGGGATGTTAGGTATATTTAAGTGGGGTTCTCTTTGTGGTTACAATCTTGGTTGTCTATCACTCTCAAACAGGCAGAACCAAAAAGATGGCCGAGGCCGTGGCCAGAGGGGTAAACTCGATAGAGAATGCAAGTGCTGCCCTCAAAAAAGCAATGGAGACGACCCTTGACGATCTCTTTGGCTGTGATGGCTTGGCCCTTGGCTCCCCCGAGTATTTCGGCTACATGTCCGGCGCTATAAAGGATCTTTTTGACAGGACTTATTATCAGGCCCGAGGCAGGAAGG
>Ga0114930_10003986_pt1 | contig 12640 bp, 7 predicted proteins | sample AnhtaG_FD_87300 | JGI IMG/M metagenome (GOLD analysis project Ga0114930, IMG submission 87300) | Deep subsurface microbial communities from Anholt, Denmark to uncover new lineages of life (NeLLi) - Anholt_01485 metaG | ecosystem: Environmental > Aquatic > Marine > Oceanic > Sediment | place... | reverse complement strand
CGTCGGCCAGTTCGAACTCGTCCATGGCGTTGGTCATGGCGCCCGACCCGAAGGCCCGCGCCAGCCCGGCGACGGTCGAGGCGTGGCACAGCCGCGCGCAGTGGTCCACGTTGTTCGTGCCGACCACGGCCCGCATGAATCTCTGCATCAGGTAGTTCTCTTCATTGGTGGTCTTGGCGGAGGAGAGGCCGGCGATGGCGTCCGGGCCGTGGGCGTCGCGGATTTCGGTCAGCCGCGTTGCGACCAGGTCGAGCGCCTCGTCCCACGTGGCGGGGACGAGTTCGCCGCCGGTGCGGATGAGCGGTTCGGTGAGCCGCTGCTCGTGGTTGATGAAGTCGGTGCCGAATCGTCCCTTGACGCACAGCAGGCCGTTCGACGTGCCCAGGCCGGGCTCGCCCGTGATGTGGACGACGCGGCCATCGTGGATGTTCAGAACCAGCGTGCACCCGCACCCGCAATACGGGCAGATGGTGCGTACCTGCTCGAACTCCCACGAGCGGCCGCCGCCCTCGGCTCCGGCGTAGGTGAGGGCCCCCGTCGGGCAGACGTCGATGCAGTTGCCGCACTCGGCGCAGACAGACTCGTCGCGGGTCTGCCCCGGCGGCAGGGAGATGCAGGTGTCGAAGCCGCGGCCGAGGAAATCGATGGCCCCCGACACCTGGACCTGCTGGCAAACTTGCACGCACCGGCCGCACAGGATGCATTTCGACCGGTCGTACACGATGGCCGGCCCGTCGAGGACGGGCTTGGGCGGCACCGCCTCGCCGGCGAAGCGCGATTCCTTCACACCGTACTCGTAGGCGTATTCCTGGAGGTCGCAGGCGCCGGCCCGCTCGCACGTCAGGCAGTCGTGGGGATGGTCCGAGAGGAGCAGTTCGATGACCAGCCGCCGCGTGTCGCGAAGGTGCGGCGTATCGGTCCGCACGACCATGCCGGGCGCCACCGGATGCGAACACGACGGCACGGGGCCGCGCCCGCCGTCGGTTTCCACGAGGCACAGGCGGCAGGAACTGGTGGGCTCGAGGCCCAGGGCGGGGTCGTAGCACAGGTGCGGGATGTCGATGCCGAGTTGCCGCGCGGCGCCGAAGACGGTCGTGCCCGGGGGCACCGACACCTCGCGGTCGTCGATGGTGAGCGTGACGTCGTCGGCCATGCGATGGCCTTTCAAGATCGTGCGTCGCCGTGCAGGCGACGGCTAAACTACTCCAGGTCGCAGCGGAGGCACCGTCGTGCCTCGGCGCAGGCGGCCTGGAGCGAGTATCCCTTGATGACCTCCTCGAAATCGCTGCGGCGTTTCTTCGGCGACCGAGCCCGGATGGGCATGCGGTGTGCCGCAGCATCGTCCTCCGGTTCGGCGGCCTTGCCGGGCGACGCAAACCCGTGATCGGGCGGCAGTTCGCCCGCCCCGCCCAGAAAGGTGTCGATGGCCTGGGCCGCACGCTGCCCCGCCGCAATCGCCTCGACGATGGTCGCCGGCCCGGTGACGGCGTCGCCGCCGACGAAGATTCCGCCGCCCGAGTGCTGCGTGACCGGGTCGGCCACCGCCCGGCCTCGCGAAACGACGAGGTGCCCGTCGTCGGCGGCAAAACCGAGTTCCGGTTGCTGCCCGACGGCGACGATCACCCGGTCGGTCTCGAACGTCTGCTCGGCCCCCTCCTTGGGGATGGGCCGTCGGCGTCCGCTTTCGTCGGCGCCGGCGAGTTCCATCTCGGCGCAGCGGATCGCGCGGACGCGGCCGTCCTCGGTGAGAATCTCAATGGGCGTGACCAGGAACCGGAGATCGACGCCCTCGATAACGGCCTCCTCGATCTCCTCGCGGATAGCGGGCATCTCGTCGCGCGTGCGGCGATACAGGATGGTCACGGACGTGGCGCCGAGGCGCAGGGCGGTGCGCGCCGCGTCGATGGCCGCGTTGCCGCCGCCGATGACGACAACCCGCCCCGGCGTCTCGTCGGGTCGTCCCATAGCGGCCCGTCGGAGGTAGGCGATGGCGTCGTGGACGCCTTGACTGTCTTCGCCCGGGATGTCCAGGCGGTAACTGCTGTGGGCCCCTGCCGCGACGAAGACGGCGTCGTAGCCCTCCAGGCGGAGCCCCCGGATGGAATCGACCCGGCGCCCGGTCTCGATCTCGACGCCGGCGCGGCGGATATACTCGATGTCGCGCTCGAGCACATCGCGGGGCAGACGGTATTCGGGGACACCGACCGCCAGCATACCGCCGATGGTGTCGAGCGCCTCGAAGACCTTGACCTCGCGGCCCATGATGGCGAGGAAGTAGGCGGCGGTCAGACCGGCCGGACCGGACCCGATGATGGCGACGCGTCCGTGCCTTGGTCCCTGCCACTGGGGCGGCATGCCGGCGTCCTTGACGCGGTCGGTCACGAACCGCTTCAGTTGCCGGATCGCCACCGGGTCGTCCACGTCGCCGCGCCGGCAGAAGGTCTCGCACGGGTGGTGGCACGCGCGGCCGCAGACCGATGGGAACGGATTGCGGCGCCGGATGACCTCCAGCGCCCCGGCGAAGCGGCCCTCGGCGATCAGGGCGATGTACTCCGGCACGTTCACGTGGGCCGCACAGGCGCTGGAGCACGAGACCGGGGCGAGGGCCTCGCAGGCGTGCGACGGGCACCGCTTTTCCTTGATGTGGACCTCGTACTCCTGGCGGAAGTGGCGGATGGTCGAGAGGACGGGGTTCGGCGCGGTCTGCCCCAGTCCGCAGAGCGACGCCTCCTTGATCACACGGCCGAGTTCTTCGAGTCGGTCGATGTCGGCCATCTCGCCTTCGCCGCGGCAGATGCGTTCGAGGATTTCGAGCATCCGCTTGGTGCCCACGCGGCACGGCGCACACTTGCCGCACGATTCTTTCTGGCAGAAGTCGGTGAAGAACCGGGCGATGTCCACCATGCAGGTGGCCTCGTCCATGACGATCAGGCCGCCCGAGCCCATGATGGCGCCGATTTCCTCGACGGAGTCGTAGTCGATGGCCAGGTCGAGGTAGCGCGCCGGGACACATCCGCCGGACGGTCCGCCCATCTGGGCGGCCTTAAACTTGCGTCCGCGCGGGATGCCGCCGCCGATGTCGTACACGATCTCGCGCAGCGTGGTCCCCATGGGTACTTCGACCAGGCCCGTGTTGTTGACCGTGCCGGCCAGGGCGAAGATCTTGGTGCCCTTGGAGCCGTCGGTGCCGACGGAGGCGAAGGCGTCGGCGCCGTCGGCGAGGATGCGCGGCACGTTGGCCCACGTCTCGACGTTGTTGATGTTCGTGGGCGCCGCGTACAGGCCGCTCGTGGCGGGGAAGGGCGGCCGGGGGCGTGGCATGCCGCGCTCGCCCTCGACCGAAGCGATCAAGGCCGTCTCTTCGCCGCAGACGAAGGCGCCGGCGCCCTTGCGGATTTCGATATCGAAGTCGAGGCCCGTACCGAGGAGATCCGCGCCCAACAGCCCCGCCTCGCGCGCCTGGGCGAGCGCCCTCTCGGTGTGCTCGATGGCAATCGGGTACTCGGCCCGGACGTAGATGACGCCGCGGGAGGCACCGATGGCAAAGGCGCCGATGAGCATGCCCTCGAGGACCAGGTGCGGGTCGCCCTCCAGCAGCGCGCGGTCCATAAAGGCGCCGGGGTCGCCCTCGTCGGCGTTGCAGATGATGTACTTCTCCTCGCCCGGGGCCTGGCGGGCGAAGTGCCACTTGCGGCCGGTGGGAAATCCCGCGCCGCCGCGCCCACGGAGGCCCGACCGCGTGACCTCGTCGATGACCGCCTCCGGGTCCTTCGAGGCGAGCGCCTTGGCAGCCCTGGCGTAGGCGCCGTGGGCGATGGCGTCCTGGAGGCTCGTCGGGTCCACGACGCCGCAGTTCGCCAGCACGCGGCGCGTCTGGTGCCTGTAGAAGGGGATGTTCTTGCGGCGGGAGACGGTCCGTCCGTTTCCCGACCAGCAGAGGCGCCGGATGACCTTGCCGCCCAGGACGGTCCTCTCGATGATCTCGGCGGCGTCGGCGGCGGTCACGCCCTGGTAGAAGATGCCTTTGGGGTCGATGGCGACGGCGACGGCCCCGGCGCAGAGGCCGTGGCATCCGACGCGGACGACGCGGACGCGGTCGGCCAGGTTGCGCTTGGCGACTTCGGCCTCGAGGGCGTCACACACGTCGAGGGCGCCGAGGGCGCGGCAGCCGGTCGAGCAGACGCGGACCGTAGCGTCGGGCTTCGGGGCCGACGCGAGTTCGCGCTTCAGGGCTTCAAGGTCGCTGACGGATTCGAGACGGTTCATGTGTGTTCAGCCCGGAACGATCGGAGGATGCTCTGGACGCCTTGGGGCGTCAGTTTGCCGAAGTACTGGTTGTCGATCATCATGGCGGGCGCCAGGAAACAGGTTCCGAGGCACGCGACGGTTTCGAGTTGGAACATCAGGTCGGGGGTCATCTCGCCCTCTTCGATGCCGAGTTCGCGCTGGACGGAGTCGATGACCCGCCCCGCGCCCTTGACGTGGCAGGCCGTGCCGCGACAGCAACGGATCGTGTGCTGGCCGCGCGGCTCGGTGTAGAACTGGGCGTAGAACGAGACGACGCCCCAGATGCGGCTCAGGGGGATGCGCAGGCGTCGGCCGAGTTCTCGCAGCGCCGCCGGGGGCAGGTACCCGAACCGGTCCTGGATGTCCTGGAGCGCGCCGATGAGGTTCGACCCGGGCGAAACGCCGAGGGAGTCGAGCAGTGATGCGATCTCGGCGTCGGACGGCGGCGCGGGAGCACGGCCCTGCCGGGTGGCGGATGTGTCGGTCATCGGTTGCCGGCCCTCACTTCGCGAGGTCCGTGTTCGGACGGGGCACAAGACGCGAGAAGTATAGAGTCCCTCCAAGCAGAGGGCAAGAAGGTCTTCTCGCCTGCGGGGAGCACGGCGCCGGCTTTACAGCCCGTCGGCCACGTGCTATGGTGACGCCGCCGATACGGCCAGGGGCGCAATCGATGTGGGGGACACCGTCATGAACGTCGCTGGAGTTCTTCACTCGCATCCGCTGTTTGCGCACCTGTCTCCGGACGCGCTGGCGGAAGCCGTCCGCGCCGCCACACCCGTCACCTACCGCGAGGGCGAGGTGTGCCTTTGCGCCGGGGAGGCCGGCGACATCTTCGGCGTGCTTGTTTCCGGTCGCCTCGAGGCCGTGCGCGGCCGCGGAGCCGAACGAGAGCACCTCGGGCACATCGAAGCGGGTGAGTGCTTCGGCGAGATGTCGATGCTCACCGGCAATCCCACCAGCGCCGACGTCGTGGCGGTCGAGGACAGCGAGGCCATTGTGTTTCTCCAGGAGGCCATCAGCCCCATCGTTGCCACCTGCCCCGATGCGGTCCGCTACCTCGGTCGGATCCTGACCGGCCGGCTGGCGCCGAAGCGCGACGACATACCGCCGCCCGTACGACAGGGCCCGCGGTACAGTCTCGGCGCCGCCGAGCCGATGCGGCTGCTCGCCGTCAACTGCAACGGGTACGAGGTGCGGTACGCCTACTTCGACACCACGAGCGAGGCGGCGAGGGCGCACGGAAGAGTCACCGGGCTGGACGGCGGCGAGGCGGTCCATCGGCACCAGGGGCCGAAGGGAGAGCGGACGGGCCGCCTCGCGCAGGCGACGCAGGAGGCGGCGGTGGCGGCGGCGCTGGAGGCGATCCGGACGGACGGCCTGGTGGCGTCGCCGTCGGAGTTGTCGGCGGTCGGTCACTGTGTCCGGCACGGGGGCCTGGAGTTCAACGGTCCGACGATCGTGGATGACGCGGTGAAGGAGGAGATCCGGCGTCTGGCGGACCTCGCCCCGCTCGACAACCCGTTCAACCTGGCCGTTATCGAGGTGTGCGAGCGACTGGCGCCGGACGTGCCGCAGGTGGCGGTGTTCGATACGGCCTTTCACCTGACCATGCCGCCGGCCGCCCACCACTACGCCCTGCCGGGGGATCTGGCACACGACGAGGACCTGCGCCGGTTCGGTTCGCACGGCATCTCGCACGAGGGCACGGCACGGTCGGCCGCGGCCCATCTGGGACGGGCGCTGGATACCCTGCGGCTCGTAAGCCTGCACCTGGGGATGGGAGCGTCGGCGACGGCCATCGATCATGGCCGCAGCGTCGATAACTCCATGGGCCTGACGCCGCTCGCCGGGCTGGTGATGGCGTCGCGGCCGGGCGACGTGGACCCGGGGCTCATCCTTCGTCTGATTCGCGAGCGAAAGATGGACCCGGACGCGTTGTACCGGCGGCTGTTCACCGAAGCCGGCCTCCTCGGCGTCTCGGGCGTTTCGGGTGGCGTGCTCGAAGTGGAAGAGGCGGCCGGAGACGGGCACGGCCAGGCGCTGCTGGCCCTTCAGATGTTCTGCCAGGGCGCCCGCAAATACGTGAGCGGCTACATCGGCCTTCTGGGCGGCGTGGACGCCATCCTGTTGACGGGCGGCGTGGGGGAACACTCGGCCGGCGTCCGGGCCCGCATCTGCCAGGGCCTTGAGTGGATGGGCATTGTCCTCGACGACACCCGCAACCGCGCCGCCGACGTGGACCGCGGCGAGGTCGTGGACGTGGCGGCGCCGCAGTCGCGCGTCCGCATCCTCGTGGTCGGCGGCGACGAGGAGCAGACGATCGCGCGGCATACGGTGCGGGCGCTGGCGCACGCCCGCGTCACGAGGGTCATGCGTGCGACCCAGCGGCCGATCCCCGTCGCCATCTCGGCCCATCACGTCCACCTGACGCAAGAGCACGTGGAGACGCTCTTCGGCAAAGGACACACGCTGACGTGGCACACCGACCTGTCGCAGCCGGGGCAGTTCGCGTGCAAGGAGCAGGTCAGGATCACCGGGCCGAAGGGGCGGGTCGAGCGTGTCCGCGTGCTGGGCCCCGTGCGGCCGCAGAGCCAGGTCGAGATTGCGCGGACCGAGGAGTTCAAACTCGGCATCGATGCCCCCATTCGCCTCTCGGGTGACCTGGCGGACACGCCGGGCACCACGCTCGAAGGGCCGGCGGGACAGGTGCACCTGGCGGAGGGGGTCATCTGCGCCATGCGGCACATCCACATGCACCCCGAGGACGCGATGGGGTTTGCCGTGCGTGACCACGACGTGGTCCGCATCCGCGTGCCGGGCGAGAGGGAACTCATCTTCGGCGACGTGGCCGTGCGGGTGGACCCGAACTTTCGGCTCGACATGCACGTGGATACCGACGAGGCGAACGCGGCCGAACTCGCCGCCGGCGCCGAGGGATACCTCGACTCGATGCAGCAGCGTGCGGTGCGGTAGGGTGTGGGCTTTGCCGGGAGCGCCTTGATTGTCACCCCGAGCGACCGCGCGGCGCCGGGCACCACACACGTGTCACCCCGAGCGACCCCGGCGCAGCCGGGGGAGTCGAGGGGTCTCGCCGTTTCTTTCTGTTGGCGTGGGTGCTACAATACGGCGGTCATGGGTGACAGGAGGAGGTCCGAACCATGCGTCAGACAGTGAACGCGGTAGCGGCTCTTTTGATGGCACTGGCGGTCGTGGCCGTCTCGGCCGCCGTCGTCTCGGCCGAAGAGGCCCCAAAGCCGAAGATCCGCATCTTCATGCTCCAGGGCGGAGGGCACGACTGGAAGAACCATCTGCCCATCCTCGGCGAGATCCTCACCAAGACCGGCGACTTCGAGGTCACCCTCTCCGACGACATGGACCAACTGAAGGCCGAGAACATCAAGAAGTACCACGTGGTCCTCTTCTACGGATCGGGCCAGAACTTCAAGACGCCCGAGCAGGAGAAAGGCCTCTGCGACTTTGTCCGCGCCGGCGGCGCCTTTGCCGGCATCCACTCGGCCACCGACTCGTTCAAGAAGTCCGACGCCTACTGGGAACTGGTGGGCGGCCGCTTCTCAGGACACGGCGGCGGCACGTTCACCGTCCGCATCGAAGACAAGACTCACCCCATCACAAAGGGGCTTGAGGACTTCGAGATCCAGGACGAGACCTACCGACACAAGTACCACGAGAAAGCCAAGCGGCACGACCTCATCCGCATCGACCGCGGCAAGGAGCAGCAGAGCATGGCGTGGGTCCGGGAGTACGGCAAGGGCCGCGTCTTCTACACCGCCCTCGGCCACGGCCGCCCGGCCTGGACGAACCCGCACTTCCAGCGCCTGGCCGTGCGCGGCATCTACTGGGCGGTGAAGCGCGAGCCGAAGGACCCGTAGGCGGATTCTCCGTCGCCGGGCGGGTGGCACGGCAGCCCTACCGGGGCGGCCGTGTGCCCGAAGGGCAGGTCACGGCCACGCTCACGCGTGACCGTGCCACCCGCCTGTCGGCAGAGCGGCGGACAGTTCGTAGGCTTGCGAATCAGGCCTGCTTCGACTCTCGGAGCACGTAGCCTTCCAGGCCCGCGACGACGAAGAGCAGGCGTCCGGCCTCGTCCACCCAATACACCCACGGCACGTTGCCGCGCCCGAACTGCTCGTAGGCGTGCGTGGCGATGGTCCGGCCGCCCGCGACGGCCACGGTCATCGGCTTGCGGTACGCCAGCGTGGTCTCGGGCTTGGGCTGGTCGAAGTGGTCGATAAGCGTGAAGGCGAGGGGTTTCGTTCTCTCGCGCGGCAACCGCTGGACGGCGTCGAAGAGGCACCAGTTCACCGTGTACGGCCCCGCGACGGCGATGCGGCGTGTCTCGGCGGCGTCGCGAATCGTGATGGTTCCGTTCTCGACGGCCGCGCGTTTCCTGACTTGCGTGTGCGGCACGGGCTTGCCGGCGGTGTCGAGAAGGTCGATCTGGAACGTCCAGCGGTCCGGCGTGGCGAGCGGGTCGTGCGCACGACCGTGGAGTGTGGCGGCGATCTTCTGCCGTCCGCCCGACAGCATCTTGTCGTAAGCCACCTCGAGCGATGCGTCCCTGCCACTGACGCGCCGGCGCAGGGCCAGCGACCCCACCGGCCGCGCGCCCACAGTCCGTCCCGCCAGCGTGCACACGCTCCACGTCTGGTCCCACGAGCCGGCCGGGTCGAACGGGCCGGAGGGCGGGTTGTACGTGCGCAACGTGGTGACGAGCGACCGCAGCGGGTACCGCTCAAGCGAGTCGTTCGGATCGGGTTGCATGGTCACGTTCCTGCCGGCGGCCGGTGGGCCGGTTCGCGTGTCACGTGTTCTTCGGCTTCTTCCTCGCTGCCGCCGGGCGTTTTGTCTTCGGCCTGGGCCGGCGTTTGGCGGTGGGCGTCGGTTCGACGACGTCCAGCGTGGCCTGGTACTCGGCGAGGAGTTTGCGGTGTTCGGCCAGGACGGACGCCAGGGCCGGGTCCTTGTACCGATTCTCCTTCTCCCACGGGTCGGCCTTCATGTCGAAGAGCATCTCGACGGGGTCGCCCTCGAACATGGCGTACTTGTACTGCGGCGTTCTCAGGACGCGGCCCTTGGTCTGCCACTCGGACACGACGAACTTGCGCCACGGCGCCCCGCGCCCCTCGAGCAGCGGTCGCAGGCTGAGGCCCCCACACCCCTCGGGCGGATCGACGCCCGCGTAGTCGCACAGCGTCGGCATCACGTCCAGGCCCGAGACCAGGTGTGTCGTGTCGCGCTGCCCTTCGTTGACGCGGCCGGGGCACGAGACGATCATCGGCACCTTGACGGCCTCCTCGTACGGGTACCACTTGGAGACGTGCAGGTGCCGCGCGCGGCCGTCGCCGTGATCGGAGGTGAAGGCGATGACCGTGTCGTCGAGTTCGCCGGCGGCCTCGACGGCATCGAGCACGCGGCCGACGTCGGCGTCGAGCATCTCGACCTGCCGGGCATAAAGGTAGAGGTAGTACCGCCACATGTCCTCGGAGTAGGTGCGGACGACGCGGCGCGCGAGCACCTCCGGCGCCTCGGGCTCGGAGGCGTGGTTGGGCGGCAGGTCGGGCAGACGGTCGCGAAGGCGCTCGAACGGCAGACCCAGGTCGGGCGGCATCCGGTTGCCTCGGGCGTTGCCCCAATGGCAGATGTCGTGGGGTTGCATGAACGAGGCGACCATCAGGTACGGCTTCGATTTGGGCCGGTTCGTAATCCAGGCGGCGCAGGCGTTCGAGACGGCCGTGTCGAGAAGGTCGCCCTGTCCCGCCCCGGCCGGCAGGACCGTGAAACCGCCGATGGCCGCCGGATAGGAGCCCGGCAGGTGCCACTTGCCGCAGTAGACCGTCTCGTAGCCGTGCGGCCGCAGCCACTGGCCCAGGTTGGGGCGGCTCGCGTGGATGGGGCGGCCGTTGGTGATGACGCCGGTCTCGACGGGCATGCGGCCGGTCATGATGGAACTGCGTGCCGGCGAGCAGACGGGGTTCGTGCTGTGCGATTCGAAGAACGTCGTGCCGCGATGGACGAGGCGGTCGAGGTTCGGCGTCTTGGCGTCGGGCCAGCCGTGGGCGGCAATGGCGTCGAGACCGAGTTGGTCGCAGAGGATGAGGAGCAGGTTCGGCCGCTTGTGCGGTTGCCCGGCGTGGGGAGCGCCGGCGCCCAGGGCGCAGCCGGTCACGGCGGCGCCCAGACCGATGGCGCCGGCCTTGAGGACGTCGCGGCGCGTCACACGCCCGCGTTCGCGCGGGCGTCTGTTGTCTCTGGCGTTCGGCATGGCCGACGCATTATAGCAGGCGGCACTGCTGCGGGAAGGCGCCGTTTCGCCGCGCTCGCGCCTTTGCGCTTGAGGCGGCGGGTCTGGGCGGATAAGGTGGCTGAGCGGTGCGAGAGAGATTCCGCGCGGTGGGTCTCCGCATCCACCGCGCGTGTCCGCGGCGGGTGCGGAGACCCGCCGCGCACCAACTTCATGCGGCTTGCGTCGGTTAATCCAAGGGCAACGCGAACAAGAGGAGACCCGCTATGGCGTTTGGTCGAGACCGTGAAGCGAGACGGTGGTTTCTGAAGACGCTTGGGTTCGGCATTGCGGCGGCCGCGGGGGGATGCAACCTTCTGGCTGCCACCAGGGCGCGCAAGCGCCTGAACATCCTGTTCCTTCTGAGCGACGATCAGCGGGCCGATACCGTTGCCGCGCACGGCAACCCCCACATCCGGACGCCGAACCTCGACCGTCTGGTGGGCAGGGGGTTCAGTTTCCGGCAGAACTACTGCTTCGGCGGCAACAGCGGGGCTGTGTGCGTGCCCAGCCGCGCCATGATCAACAGCGGCCGCACGTGGTTCGGCGTCAGCAACAAACTGACGGGCGTCAAGATCCTTCCGGAACTGCTGCGCGAGAACGGTTACACCACCTTCGGGACGGGCAAGTGGCACAACGGGGAGCCGTCGTTTCTTCGCGGCTTTGAGAAGGGGCAGGCCGTCTTCTTCGGCGGCATGTCGGACCACACGAAGGTGCCCGTGTGCGACCTCTCGGCCGACGGGAAGGTCGTCAACAAGCGGACGGGCGCGACGTTCTCGAGCGAACTGTTTGCCGACGCGGCCATCGAGTTCCTCAAGGGTCACCGCGGCCCGAAGCCGTTCTATGCGTACGTGGCGTTCACGGCGCCGCACGATCCGCGCCAGCCGCCGCCGAAGTACCGCGAGATGTACTACAAGGCCCGGCCGCCGCTGCCGAAGAACTTCCTGCCCCAGCACCCGTTCAACAACGGTCACATGGCCGGCGGCCGCGACGAGAACCTTGCCCCCTGGCCGCGCACCAGGCAGACCATCAGCGACCAGTTGGCCGAGTACTACGGCCTGATCACGCACATGGACGAACAGATCGGGCGGATCCTCAAGGCTCTCGATGAGGCGGGGCACGCCGACGACACGATCGTCGTCTTCGCGTCGGACCAGGGCCTGGCCGTCGGCAGCCACGGTCTGTTGGGCAAACAGAGCGTCTACGAGCACAGCATGCGGTGCCCGCTCATCTTCTGCGGGCCGGGGATACCTGGGGGCAAGTCCACGCAGGCCTTCAGTTACCTGCTGGACATCTACGCGACGCTCTGCCGGATTGTGGGGATCGCGCCGCCCGCGAACCTCGACAGCCGGGACCTCTCGCCCATCTGGCGCGGCGACGCCGAGAAGGTCCGCGACACGGTGTTCCTGCCTTTCACCCGGATCATGCGGGCCGTCCGCGACGAGCGGTGGAAACTGATCCGCTATCCCCAGATCGACCACACGCAACTGTTCGATCTCGGCAGCGACCCCGACGAACTGCACGACCTGGCCGGCGATCCCAAACAGGCCGGCCGCGTCGCGAAGATGATGGACCTGGTCCGCACGTGGCAGAAGCAGGTGGGCGACGACCTGCCGCTCTCGGTCGCCAAGCCTAAGTCGAAAGAGATCGACCTCACGGGCCGCAAGCGCAAACCCGACCGCTGGCAGCCGGCGTGGATCCGCAAGAAGTACTTCGGCGAGACGTAAGAACGAGAGCCGTTGGCAATCGGTGGGGTGGCGTGGCCACGCTTGCGTGGCCATGTGCTTCAGCGTATCCACGGTCCATCATGGCCACGCAAGCGTGGCCATGCCACCCGGCAAAGCGTAGTAGGATCAGCGCGGTTCCATCGGCGCCTCGATGTCGCCGCACGCAAACTGGATGCCGGCCAGGTAGAACCGCAGGAGAGTCGGGTTCCAGAAGATCTCGGTCCGGTGACCGATGGCCGTGTAGAAGACGCGGCCCTTGCCGTAGGGCTTGACCCAGGCCAAGGCGTAGTCGTTGTCCTTGCGCTTGAGCCACTTGACCTGCATG
>Ga0114930_10003985_pt1 | contig 12642 bp, 12 predicted proteins | sample AnhtaG_FD_87300 | JGI IMG/M metagenome (GOLD analysis project Ga0114930, IMG submission 87300) | Deep subsurface microbial communities from Anholt, Denmark to uncover new lineages of life (NeLLi) - Anholt_01485 metaG | ecosystem: Environmental > Aquatic > Marine > Oceanic > Sediment | place... | reverse complement strand
ATGGCCGATATGTTTTGCCCATCCCTGAGCCTCCCGAGAAAAATGTGTTCTTTTCCTTAACCTACGAAGGCATTTTACCATCAATTGAGATGTATTCAACTATTACTCGGACAGGCTCCTAGCGCCGGCTTCCGAGCAGCGTAACTTCTCGGCAATCTCACCATAATCTTCTTGTTCAAAGTACCGCATCACTATCGCCCGGCCCTGTTTGGCCGGAAGCTGCGTTATAGCTTGCCTCACCTTGCCTGCCAATTCACTCTCGCCGACCTCTTCCTGTGGATCTTTCTCGATCCCAACCTGTTCCTGGCTGATTTGACCGTCTCTGCCGATCCGGTTTCGCCACGCCCGGCTATTAGCCGTCAGCCCAATCCTGTAAATATAGGCTTGGGCCTTTTTGCTACCGAGCTTCTCAACGTGCTGCCACATCCCTAACAGGGCATACTGCATTGCCTCAGTGAAAAGCTCCCTGTCCCCCGTCAGCTTCCACAGAACCGATGACAAAAACCCCATATACTGTTCCTTCACTTCTCTAAATATCTCTACCCGCCTTGAATACTTCATTTACTCTTACCTAAGCTTTGTTAGAAGTAGAAAATTTTCAGCTTCCATTAGATAATAACAAACGAGGGGCGGTTTTGTGTAAGAGCTTTAGCGAATATGGCAAACGTGCAAAGTCCGGCGTATTTTTCTATTGGCTGCTTCTCTGCTTTGCTAAGGCAGCTTCCAGCCGCTGCCGCGCCTTTGTATAGCTCGGATTGATTTGAAGTGCTCGGCGATATTGCTTTATCGCCTCGGCGATTTGACCCTTCCGCTCAAGCAGCACACCCACATTGAAGTGCATTTCTATATCATCAGGCCGAGCCCGCAGCACAATTTGACAGTGCTTTATCGCTCCATCGATTTTGCCCAGCCGGGCAAGAACTAAACCCAACCGGCCGTGAGCAACTATAAGATCCGGCTCAAATCCGATTGCTTTTCGGTAACATTCCACTGCTTCCTCGAACCGACCCCCTTTTGCCAACGAAAACCCCAGCTCGTTCCAGGCCTCGAAGTAATCCGGCTTCGCCTGCACCGCCTGGCGATACTCGGCGACAGCCTGCTGATTGTGCCCCTGCTCGGCCAGCACGCTCGCCAGGTTATAGTGTGCTGCCGCAAGTTTTGGGTCAAGACCAAGGGCCTTCTTGTAATGCACAATCGCCTCCGCAGTCCTGCCAACTTCACTCAGAGCATTGGCAAAGTTATTATGAACTTCGGCAGAGTTAGGTCTGAGCTCCAGCGATCTCTTGAAGTGCTTAATCGCCTCTTCTGTTTCACCAGCGTCTGTGAGCAGATTCGCATAATTATTGTGCATAACCACATTATTGTGTGTTACATCGAGCGCATGCCGAAACAGTGTCGTGCTGTTTTGCCAGTGTCTTAGCTGCAGACGGGTGCACACCATTGCAGCCGACAGCGCCACAACCGTTGCCACCGCAGCGACCATTTTCAGATTGCGCCATCTCACAGCGGCGTCATTCACCAGCCATGCGATGATAGCCAAGAGACCTATCATTGTTATATACATATATCTGTCGGCTCTGGCCTGTGCGCCAACCTGCACCAGACCAATCACCGGAACAAGCGTGCCGACGTACCACAGCCATCCTACCGCCAGGTACTTCCGCCGACGCGCCGGATAAATAAAAAGAATCGTAAGCGATACCAGCAGTACTCCGCAAACCACAGCCCGGACCACCGAAAAGTTGCCGCCGGGATGCGGATAGAACACCGCCAATCCACTGGGCCATATCATTTTTTCAATATACGTCACGTAAGAAATAACGGCGTTGGCAATTCTTGAATCCAGAGGCAGCCTCTCCAGCGCAGATACCACCCCGCCGCTTTTTTGAACACTATACGTAATCACACTCAGAAGCGCCGCGAGGGCAAATAGAGGGACCTTCTCCAGAATCAGATGCCAAAGTGGCAGTCCCACCGGTTTAGATTGCGATAAATCTTCTTCTTTGGGCTGACGCCCCGGTTTGAGCCGGCCCAGCGGCCAATAGTCCAAAAGAAGCAGCACGAAAGGCAAAGTCACTACCATCGGCTTGGTCATAATGCACAGGCCGAAAACCAGAACCACCAGCAGGAGTCTGTTGATGCCGGGCCTTTCTGCGTACCGAACGTAAGCACCAATAGTTAGTATCGAAAAAAATCCGCTCAAAACATTCTTTCGCTCAGCCAGCCACGCAACTGACTCCACCTGCAGAGGATGCAGCCCAAAAACCGCAGCCACAAACGCGCTTGGCCAGACCGCACCGGTCATCCTCTTCAAAACCAAAAACAGCAGCACGGTATTGGCCAGGTGCAACAGCAAGCTGGTCAAATGATGCCGGCCGGGGACAAGACCGTACAATTGACAATCCAGCATCTGGCTCAATGTCGTCAACGGGTGCCACATATGGAAATGCGCCTCCGTAAAGGCCCACACCACAGAATCCCACGTTATTCCCCCCTGGACACGCCGGTTGTCCGTTATATATTTGTCATCGTCGTATTTGACAAAATCGTGTTTGAGAACAGGCCAATATACCGCAACAGTTGCGAACATCAGAAGAGCGCATATCAGAAAGCACCTGTTCTTATCGAGTGATTCGTTCATCTCTTACAAATTCAGGCCTTCTCTTTTTCAACCCGGCCCAGGAATTAAGGTTGGAACTTTTTGCCCGTCAGCCTCTCGTATGCCTCGATGTATTTGTCACTGGTCTTCGCCGCGATATCGTCAGGCAATTCGACGCCCGGCCCCGATTTATCAAAATTGATACTCTCGAGGTAGTTGCGAACAAACTGCTTATCGAAGCTCTCCTGGTCCCTGCCCGCCTCATAGACATCCGCAGGCCAGAACCGCGAGGAGTCCGGCGTCAAAACCTCATCAATCAAAATAATCCCGCCGTCACTAACCCCCCACTCAAACTTCGTATCAGCTAAGATCATTCCCCTGGCCTCGGCGTATTCACTGGCCTTCTCAAAAACATCTATGCTCCTGTCCCGCACATATTCGGCCCGCTCGGCGCCGAGAATCTCCACGCATCGCTCGAAGCTGATATTCTCATCGTGTGTCCCCCTCTCCGCCTTGGTGGCCGGAGTAAATATCAGCTCAGGCAGCTTCGCGCACTGCTTCAAACCCCCCGGCAGCTTCTGCCCGCAGACCGTGCCGCTCTCTTTGTATTCCTTCCAGCCCGAGCCCGCCAAATAACCCCGCACCACGCACTCTATCGGCAAAACCCTCACCTTCTTGACCAGCATACTGCGCCCAGCTAACTGCTCGGCATAATCGCAAAACGGCTCAGGAAAACTGCTCACATCATCGCTAATTACATGATGCTCAATTTCCCCGCTTAGAAAGTCAAACCAGAAAAGTGAAATCTGCGTCAAAATTATCCCCTTATAAGGTATGCCGTTGGCCATAACCACGTCGAAAGCGCTTATCCTGTCGGTCGCAACTATCAGCAGCTTATCGCCCGCGTCATATATATCACGTACCTTGCCGCGCATCGGCTCAACCCCCGCTATGTTCGTTTGCAAAACCGTCTCCATAATAATCCCTTCCCTTGTGTGATTCTTACTACTTAACTTCTTTCCTGTTCTATTCTGGAATCAACATAACCAAACACCTTTTCTTTGACTGTCTCGATGTCTTGTGTCTCAGGCAGAAACTCGCAAATCATCTCCAAAAACCTGCGCTGCCTTATTCGTTTCAAAGTGGCCGTAAAATTCACATCATAAACCCACGCAAGCAGACACAGCTTCATATCATTGCACGTCCGCAACTGGCTGTAATCTATCTGGCGCTGCCGCAGAATCCCTTCGACCACTTCAGCCGAATATCCCGCCTCATCCGGAAACTCCAGCTCCAGCATAAACTTGTCAGGACTATCTCTATATTGCCTGAAGTTGTCGGTCAGCACATATAATGCGTCCAGCTTGTCAGCATCGCGTATTAATTTTGCAAACAGCAGGCACGGGCCTTCCAAGTCCTTCGGCAGCTTCTTCAGCCCGTGATATTCAATTGCCCTTTCGATTAACTGCCTTTCTTCTGCTTCTACTGCCTCCAGCACCTTCGTTTCTTCAAGAACTTCCAGTCCCAGCAGACAATGGTTCACACTTCTGGGGTCATTATACGTTCGGCACCTGACAAACTGTTCGAACCGACCGATATCGTGAAACAGTGCTATCATCTCAGCTATTCGTCTTTGATTCGCATCAAGCCCGAGCTGGTCGGCCAGATGCAGCATCTCTTCACAGGTCCGCCGACTGTGCTCTTCTTTCACCTTCAAATTAGCGTTGACGTACTCATCGTCACCATAAAAACGCGCCACATAATCATCAAACCAGGCGTTGAACTTCTCCAACTGCTCTTGCTCCATAATCCATCGCGCCACAACAAAAAAACCCGTCTCGCCACTAATTTATAGCAGCTTTCAGGAAAAATTCCAATTGCATATTCAAAAACAGCTTCTTTTCAAGTACAATTGGTGCCCAGTGGCTAAACAGTATAGAACCGGTTAAATCGATTATAAAATAAGGAAGGGAAAACGATATGCCTACAGTTACAGATGTTATTGTCCGAAAACCCACCGACGAAGAGGCCGACACCTGCAAGGCCTGGCCCACCTGGAAGTGTGAGCCCAGCACCTTCGATTGGGCATACACGGAAAAGGAAACCTGCCTTCTGCTTGAGGGCAAGGTAACCGTCACGGACGGCACCGATTCGGTAAGTTTCGGCCCCGGCGACTTTGTAATCTTCCCACAGGATTTAGAGTGCACCTGGCACGTCCACGAAGCCGTTAAGAAACACTACAATTTCGGATGAGTTTGTCGTTTCCGCAAAAGCGCAGCTCCATCAATATGTGAAAATCTGCGCCTCTTCGCGGAATTTGTCAAAATCCATCTCACCGGCTGCGAAAGCATCCACATCTGATTTCTTAACTCGAATAGTCACAACTCCGCCAGGGCGATAACCTACCTCAGGTGGTAACGGTGCCTCGATTATATAGCTCCTTTTGTCGCCACCTTCCACCACAACCTGATTCTTTGTACCTGTTATGATCTCAGTTCTTATGATGCCAGCGCGGCTTCCCGCCCCGATAACCGTAACAATTACCCACTCGTCCGGTTTCAGGTTTTGAATATTTGTCGCGTGCTTCAACGTCTTAATAAGTTTCCTTCTTAACTCTTCGACCTTCTCAGCATCAAATTTCTTTGTTGGGCGAGTTATGGAGATACTGCGACGCCTCTTGAGCGTTCTGACATCTTCCATCGAATATATTTCGCGCTTCGTCTCTTCCCAAACCCGGTCGCCCGGTTCCTTGGTCTGCTCTTTCTCCTCCGCTTGCGGTGGGGCCAGGAGCGGAAAATTCACCTTCATCAAAAACAATGCTCCGTAGTCATCCAGAAAAATCCCTTCTGTTCGGCCCCTACCGTACCCGTAGCCGCCATAGCCTCCACCGTAACCGCCATAGCCTCCGTCGTAGCTGTAAATACCCACGTTTGAAATCATGTGCGCCTCTCTGAGTTTTTTGTCAAAGATCCGCGACATAACGTTCATATCTTCCATTATCGCTGCAACCTCTTTCGCTTTGGTCTCTGCAGCCGGAATCACGAGAACTCTACCGGCAGCACTGGGCCGTGGCGGAGTTGCGTTTAAGCCGCGTCTTTTCTTGAAATACTCAAGCATCGGCTCATATTGCTTCACTCCCTCATCCAATAACTTTTGGGTATCGGGGTCGTATTCATAAACCTCCTCTTCACGAAAGTCCGCCTCCACCGTGGCTTCCTCAGCCAACGTAAAACTTCCTGTCACCAAATTAAGCACCAAAAATACAATAATTGTTCGGATAAAAGATTTCATTTTTCACTCCTTTCTTTTGAAGGTTTCAGATTATTCGATTCGTCCGGAACTGACCTCTCCGGGCGAGTATATGCTATCCACCGCGCCACGTCCTGCTTGGTGCGGCGCAGCTCATCTTCGGTGCGCACTGCAAAGGTCGCCAAATCACTCATTCGCTCCAATTCCATCTGCCCCAGGACCTCGGCCAGTTGCCGCCGCTCCAGCACCTGGGCCGCGTTGATTGCCTCGATAAGCTCTGTCAGCCGGCGGTCCGTCACCTCTCCGGAAGCTGCCAAAATCTGCACGCCGAATTCGTTCATCTCCCTGTGGAACTGCTCACCCAACTCATCTTTAAGCCGGACATAACTGCCTGCCAAAGCCAGCCCCCATCGCATGTTCAGCTCCTCAAGCAGCCGCTGCCTGATAGCAGGCTCCAAAGACGACCTCAGCGATGGTTCCAGTGCTTGCTGAAGTTGTTCCATGTCCGGCGCCCGAGCTGCTGTCAGCCGGCCGACACCATAGCCGGCCACAACCAGCAGCGCCACCGCCGCAGCTACTTTAGCAAAGCCGAAGGTCTTTATTGTTTCTTTAATCGTTCCCGGCTCACGTTCACCGCCGGCCTCAGCCAGCTTTGCAACAACCGCATCTACCGCCTCGGCCGGCGGGCCGCCTGGAACCGCCTCATTTTCCAGAGCAGCAACTGCCTTATCCACGATATCCTCTTTCTTCTTCATTTCTACACCTCACTTTTCCTCTTTGACTACAACTGTTTCAAGAATACCGCGCAGTTTCGCTCTGGCCCTGTGCAGCAATACACCTGCCCTGTTGGCCTTAATGCCGAGCTCCTTGCCAATCTGACGATAACTCATATCATTCAAGCACCGCAGACAAAAAACTTCCGCCTCCTGCGGCGGCAGTTGGCCTAACGCCTCTCGCAGCTTCACCGCTAACTCCCGTCCCTGCACCTGGTCTGCCGGCCCCGGATTTCCACTCGGCACCGTGGCCCATTCAGCCGGCTTACTGTTGCGCTGTGATTCACGAATCCGTTGACGAAGCCGATTCATCGCTCGCGATGTAGCTATCCGAGCCAGAAGCGCCGAAAAGTTCCGCACTCGCTCACGCCGCGAGACTTCCAGCGCACAAACGAACGTCTCCTGAAAACAATCTGCAGCATCAGCCTCATTGCCCAGAAGTCTGTACGCCGTCCGCCACACCGCCGACCCATGCTTTCTGACAATCAGTTGCCAATCCACCGCTTGCAAGCGATTCTCCTCGTAAACAGCCGCCACCAGGCTCCAGACGCATTGATGAGCCCTTGGCACCTTCTGTAATATAATAGTCAATCCAGCCCTGTCTTTTATTACAAAAAAATGCACGATTTTTACCGGGCCGGACGGCAGGGACTGGATCTGCGGCCACCATCATATAAAGGGCTGCGACCACAAAGGCTCGGACATCCACCTCGGCTTCGACCCCATCTGGATCGAAGACGGCGTGATAAAAACCAACGGCCCAACGTACACCGAAGAGGTAATAGAGATTCCTCAGCGCAGCCGGTAAAGCAGGCCCCAATCCTTCCCGGCTTACTGATATGTCTGGGCCATTTGTACGAAACACGCTGCTCTTTGTTTCGACCCTATCTTTATCCACTCACTTTTTAACGCAATCACCATAATAGCGGCTTTATATCAATAATTCGCCGTTGGCGCATTGGTTAATTCATGGTAACGTAGTGTTCAGTTAAGGGGAAATATATGGATCGCAGCGACGAGTCGAAAAAAGCTGCTCTGGACAGTTTTTTAGCTGATAACCCAGAACTTGAGGATTTGTCAGCCAGGCTGGCAACGTTCAATGTTTTCCGAGCATTAAAAATCGAGAACGCAGAGATTCGACACAGTAATGTCCTGGCCTGGCTTCTGAATCCAGATGAGTCCCATTGTTTGGGGGATATTGTTCTTCGGCGTGTGTTCTCAAATATGGTGCTGGAAAGTGATACGAACATTGAAGAAATATCGGCAGCCCAAGTTGAGCTTATGGATTTTGCTGATATTGAAGTTCGGCGGGAATGGAAGAATATCGACCTTCTTATCATAGACCGAACTAACAGACTCGTTATACTAATCGAGAATAAAATATATTCCGGCGAGTCGCCTGGTCAATTGGGTCGTTATCAGGAAACTGTCAGGAAAGAGTTTCCGTTTTTCAAGATGGTCCCTGTGTTTCTAAACCTTATGGGTCAGGAAAGTGCTGATGACAAAGCTACGGACTACATTTCTTACAGTTATTTGCAACTTCTCGCCGTCCTTGAAAGGCTCTTTGCTCAAAGACAGGCACAACTTGCTGAATCAGTCGCTATGTTTATCAAGCAATATATCGATACATTAAGGAGGTTAACGATGCAGGACGAGAGCTTGGTCGAGCTATGCAAGACAATATACCGACGCCATCGGGAAGCCATAGACATTATTGTGGAATACGGCATGGTGGGAGCAGGGCAACAAGCGGTAGACGATTTCCTCTCGGAAGAAGGAGGATATGAGATTCTATGCTCTCGTCCAAACTGGGTTTGGTTTTTGCCTGAAACGTGGTCCCAAATTATCCCTGCAAATAGTACTGCATGGAAGCATATGGCTAGACCAGTAAGCGTTGCATGTTTCTTTCATTTCCGAAGTGATAAAAACATGGTTCGTCTTATTTGTGAGGTCTCACGAATGGATGACATTCAGCTCAGATTGGCCTGCGTAAAAAAACTGCAAAAGGTTGGTTTCAGACTTACCAAAAAAGCTTTCGATGAAAATGCTAAGTACAGTCGATTCTTTTCGAAAAGCCTGAAGGTCTCTGACATAACCGATTATGAAGCCGTTCGTGAGGCAGTGAAGAACCTTCTTCAAAAGGCAAAAACCGAATTTGTGAAGGCAGAGAAAGTATTTCGGGATGTATTCAAAAGCTCAAACAGGTAACTCACACCTGCGATATAATGGATTCCCGCTTTTGCGGGAATGACATAAAAACGCGGTAATGAGATTCTTCACTTCGTTCAGAATGACAATTGCTCAACTGGCGTGAGTCACGAGATACCGAGGACATCAGCCATTGAATAGAGGCCCGGTTCTTTTCCGGCGAGCCATTGGGCGGCGCGCAGTGCTCCTCGGGCGAAGGTGTCCCTGCTGTGGGCGGTATGATTGAGTGTCAGTTTCTCGCCGAGGGTGCCGAAGATTACCGTGTGGACGCCGGTGACATCGCCGGCGCGGACGGCGTGTATGCCGATGGTGCCTTTTTGTCTTAAGGCGTCTTTGCCGCTTCTGCCGTGCGTGATACAGTCAGGGAAATCTCGGCCGGTTGTCTTGCAGATATTCTCAGCCAGCGTAAGGGCTGAGCCGCTTGGGGAATCTTTTTTGAAGCGATGGTGCTGCTCGATTATCTCAATATCGTATTCGTCGCCGAGCATTGCCGCGACTTTGCCGACCAGGGAGAATAAGACGTTCATCCCCACACTCATATTGGTTCCGTATATGACGGGGATTTTTTCAGAGGCGGCTTTTATCTTCTGGCGCTGCTGGTTGCTTAGCCCGGTGGTGCCGAGAATCAGAGCGGTGTTGTTTTGGAGGCAGTAATCGATGGTTTTGCCGGCGGCTTCGGGCAGTGAGAAATCCATTGCGACATCGGCGGCGGGGGGATAGATACTATCGAGCTTGACGTTTATCGGCCCTGCTGCGGCCACGAGGCCTGCGTCTTTTCCGATATCGGGATGGTGCTGTTTTTCGACTGCTGCGATAATATTGAACCGGCCGGCGTCAACCGCTAACGAAAGGATGCGTTTTCCCATTCGGCCTGCGGCACCAACAATTAACAGTTTAGGTTTCATTTTTTCGCTCCCTTAACTTTCGCGACCAAAATACCGTTAAGAATATAACCTACCAAACTCATATTTACAAGGTCGAGCGAGTATTCCGGTCAGTTCATGCTAATGTGGGCAGGGCGATGGGACTTGTGTGGGTGCGATTGTGCCGGCGTGATTCTTCGGTTGTGTTATGGGGGATTATAGGTAACGCCGGCGTAGACAGGCTTTTTTTCTGGTCGATTGGGCCATTTCAATACATCAAACAAAAACTCGCCGGCTTGGCGTATCATCACGGCGGGCATACAAGGGCACATCTCAAACGAACCAACTACATCGTTGTCGTATTTGTTCAAAGCGTCTAACAGGTAGTCCCAATTCTCACGTGGTATACCGCCGCGCAAGCCTGGGGGTTCGTGGTCGTCGGTCTGGCCGTAATTATCAGTCAGATGGAGATGTCCGACTCTCTGAGCCAGTTCATCCACATACTGTTTGAAGGTAAACGTCGAATCCAGATTGGCATAGCCGGTGTCGAGGCAATACCTTATCGAATCAAATTTTTCGCCCACCTGCTTAAGTGTCGGCAACCGGCCTGTTTCGAGGCATAATTTGACCTCATTGAGCTGGGCCATTTTGACTACCTCGGCTGCAAAATCACAGCCGTTGACCTCAGGGCCTTCAGGGATCCGCAAACTCCGCAAATTGGTGACAATGTTGGCACCGAGCAGCTTGGCACAGTCAATCTGCTCATTCCACTGCTCCAATGTTGGAGTATCGTCGCGGGAGCGCATCGAGACCAGCATATCCTGCGTGGCGGCGGCGAGCCTGGACCAATTACGCCTCTCATAGCGGCACTCATGATAGCCCTTTATATTGGGCCATAATTCCACGCCAAAGCCCAAAGACCTCAAGAATTGACAGTCCTGCTCAAAAGAGAGAGGGTGCTCGTGCCACCAAAATACCATTGTGGAAACAACGTACCTAATCTGCATCACAGCATCTCCACATCAGGCTCATAAAGCTCATTGCTGTTTTTAATTGTCTGTATTAGTATCGATTGAAAGCAAACGGAGCTTCAACGTTTTCGTAAAAAATGTGGTGTTTTTTGTGGGGATTTCGAGGCGATAGTGCCGCGGATGATGGAAGTGTCGATGAGATTTACACCGCAGGGGCTGAATCCCGACAGCGAAGGCAAGTGGGTTAAGGCACATTTTGTTTTAGCGGAAGGATACGGCGTTGAGGACGTGGACACGAATAGGCGTGCTGCGATTGAGCCGGGAGGTATCGAATCGGCCTACATCGATGTTTTTGTTAATGAAAATGGCGGTCTCAGGCGCAACTGTGACAGGGTAGTGACCGGCTGTTTTGGGCGAGGGAGGGGTATTTTACGGGATTTTGAGAGGCTGAAGCCTGCTTGATACGCGAGAAAATCGGCCAGATTCGAGAATTGCTCTTGAATGCTGTTTTTTTTCAGTTTTTTTTCAAAAAAGTCCAATAAATTCTTTGACAACTCCGGCGCAATTAGATAAAATGCTGTTACTATCATAAGTAGTTGTAGGAGCGGTGAGAAGGCGTCGTTCGTTTTCCGGCAAGTTTTCTCCCAACAAAAGGTGGTTTTTCTATAGCCCAAACGTGGCGAGAGGAGGGCAATAGATACGGAAAAGGACAATTCTAAAAGCCTGAGTGCTGCATTCCGGGCATTTGGTAACGTTGTCTTCAACACCGGAGGAAGAGGTGGGTGAAAGTCTTTAAAGTACCAATATGTTTAGTTGCTGTTGCGTTGGTCTTGGGAGCAGTTTCTGTGCCCGCAAGAGCCGACGTGACGTATAAGTTTATTCACATTGTGGAACCGGGAGACGGCGCCGACGAAGAAGCCAACGGCGAAATCGGCGTAGAACAACTATTCGTCGACGTCGCGCCTTACGGTTCGAACCAAGTACTGTTCACCTTTCGAAACACGGGGCCTGAAGCTTGCTCGATTACGGACGTCTACTATGACAATGGGTCCTTGCTTGGCATTGCGGGGCTTATCGACGCTGACGAAGGCGGAGGCGACAGCGGTGTGGATTTTTCTGCCCTTGCAAACCCAGATGAGCTGCCTGCCGGCAGCCTGTTGTCGCCGCCATTCGTGACAAGCGAGGGTTTTTCTGCCGACTCGGATCCGCCGACACGGCCCAATGGTGTAGACGGCGGCGAGTCATTAGGAATCATCTTTGACCTGCAGGGCAGCCAGGACTTCACGGATGTGCTAAGCGAGCTGGATTCACGTGAGCTTCGGATCGGACTCAAAGTACAGGGCTTTGACAGCGGTAACAGTGAGTCGTTCGTGAACAACGGATGGGTTACCCCGCCGTGCAGCGCGACTGCTACGGCAGGTCCGGGCGGCTCGGTTGACCCGAATGGTGCTGTTGATGATGTCAACTGCGGTGATGACGTGACGTTTACGGCGACGCCCGATGCCTGCTACGAGGTTGATACATGGTATCTTGACGGCAACGACCTGCTTATCAGCGATATCACTTACACACTTTACGTTACCGGCAGTCATTCGGTCCACGTTACATTCAAGCGGCAGCAGTTTACCGTTACCGGCACCGCAGGTCCGGGCGGCTCGATAGCTCCGGCGGGTGATACCGTCGTCAATTGTGGTGATGACCTGACGTTCACGGCCGCACCCAGCAGTTGCTACGCGGTAGATGGCTGGTATCTCGACGACAACAGGGTACAGACTGGCGGCAACAGCTATACGCTGGAGAACATTACCGCTGATCATACGGTTCAGGTTACGTTCAAGCTGCTTACGTACACCATATCGGGTACGGTGACGGTGGGTGGTTTACCTCTGTCTGGTGTGGAAATGACCGGTCTGCCGGGCGACCCGTGCACTGACGCCGGCGGCAATTACAGTGTCCAGGTCAACTGCGGCTGGAGCGGT
>Ga0114930_10003984_pt1 | contig 12643 bp, 7 predicted proteins | sample AnhtaG_FD_87300 | JGI IMG/M metagenome (GOLD analysis project Ga0114930, IMG submission 87300) | Deep subsurface microbial communities from Anholt, Denmark to uncover new lineages of life (NeLLi) - Anholt_01485 metaG | ecosystem: Environmental > Aquatic > Marine > Oceanic > Sediment | place... | reverse complement strand
GTCTGGCAGATTCCGGGGACACTGCGAGAACTTCACGGACGATATCCAGGGCGGTTTCGAAGTCGCCTCTGTCGGCCCAAACGCCCGCCTGCTGGTACTTGGCCGGCGCGTAATGCGGATTAATGGACAGCGCCTTGCGGTAGGCATCAAGCGCTTCGTCCAGTCTCCCCCCGTCTCGCATAACAGCGCCCAATTCACAATAGGTTACAAAATCATTGGGATTAAGTGCCAGGGCCTTGCGGAATTGCGCCAAGGCTTCGTCGCCGCGTCCCTCTTTTGCCAGTGTAACACCAAGCAGGCGCTGGGCGATTCTGCGGTGCGGAAAATCAGACACGAAGTGGCGTGCCTCCTGCAACGCCTCCTCCGGCCGTTGAGACGATATGAGCAGCTTAATGTACTCGGAGCGAACGATATAGTCGTTCTTGCTCAATTCCGCAGCGTGGCGCAGTGCTTCTAGATCCGGTCCGGGCGACTTCTCGCCTATCTGTTGCTCAAGCTCGGCCACCCGTTTTTCAATGTGCTCCGTGGGCTGGTCTTCGTACAATTCCTCAATTGTCAACGGGATCCGGGCCATCATGATCCGGTCTGCCGGTGTGAGCCCCATACGTTCTTCGCAATCGGCCAGTGAGGGCGCGACCAAATCTCCTTCGGCGCGGCTGCGCATCCACTGCGGCAACGCCTCGGCGATTCGCCCGAATACCGCCCGGGCTATCACGTAGTTGCCCTCGACGGTCAAATGCATGCTGTCGTGAAAGAACTCGCCGCCTGGGACCTGATGCGGGCTTTGTTCCGCGAGACGTCGCGCCGCATCGACAAGGTAGATGCCTTCTTCAACTCTGCCGCGTCCCACTCTTGCGATACTATCGTTGACCCGTGCGTTTGCACGCGTCAACGAGGCGTCTCGTTCCGCGGCCTGGATGAAATGCCCACGCGCCTTGGCATAGTCCCCGGCCGCCCAGTAGCAGCGCCCAAGACGGAATTGCAGGTCGGCAAAGGTATCGTCGACGTCGGCCGCGCGTTCGTAAAGCTCAATCGCGTCACGATAGGCGCCCGCGTTCTGCCGCTGAATGCCGCCGTCGTAATCCGCCAGCCATTTCCCCTCGTCGGCCCTGCCCAAATCGGGACGGTGTACGGATCGAACCGGTCTCCAGTGTCTCAGGTTTCGCCCCACCGTACACAAGACCACGGCAGCCCCGGCGCTCTTCCCCGCTTCACAAATATCTTCAATATTGCGACTGAATCGTTCATAAACGCTTCTCAGCCGGGGATCATCTGGCCCGCCGGGGAACGCCAATGTCGGGTCACCAAGCAGTTGTGAGAGGCGCAGGTTTTTCAGCATCATGGTCCCCTCGGGAACCCAGACCCGCTTGACTTGTTGTGGTAAGACCCTTGACAGGCCATGTTCCTGTTGAAATGCGAATGGTCCTAAGACCGCATTGTTTCCCATGTATACCACAAAGAGGTCTGGTTGAAGTGTGGCGCACACATTGGCAACGTGCCGCATAATGTGTGAGTTCATCCCGTGGTAGGAGAGGTTGTGCACTTCGATGTTGGTATTCGGGAACCGCGTCCTGAGCATCACCTCGAGGATACGCCAAAAAGAGTAGTTTGCAATGAACCAGCCATTGGCTGCGGAACCACCGAAAATGAATACGCGGTAAGTGTTCGCTGGCTTGACGCGCGGAATCAACACTTCCGGGGACTCCGTGCGGACCCCCTCGGGCTCGCTGAAGAACTGATGGTAGAAGAGGTCATTCCACCGGCTATAGGTCTGGCCGTCGATGTCCTTCTCGATGAAAAGACGCGTGGAGTGCCCGTATCCAGCGGCGCGTAGCCCGGTCTCGGCCAGCATGAGCAAGACCAGAGGGGCCACAACCCACACCCCGAGAAGCTGAGCGACTTGTTTGCAGTCACAACGTCTTCTTCTTGCAGGCCTGTCTATCGGCGTACGCTCAGGGCGAGTTGATCCGGTTGCTTTCATACCGATACGTGCTCCATGTCGCGCGTTACTCTCTGCCGACTACAGCATCCTTGCCCGAATCCCGCCGAAGCGTTTTCAGCAACTGATCCGGAAGCCCTACGCCTTTCTGCCGGCATACTGCCACCTCCCTCCACGCGCCATCGTAATCCTTCTTTGCGTGGAGCGCGGCGACAAGGTCCGGATAGACACCGGCGCCCTTATCGGGCGCTACTGCAATCGCGGCCCGGTAGCCCTCAATCGCCTTGTCCCATTGGCCGGCGGTCAGGAATCCGGCCGCCGTATTCGCCAGCGAATCTACAACCATTCCGGCGTAGTTGGGGTCCAAGGCGGCGCCACCGCGCCCAACCACCTGCAGCGCGCCTTGAAAATCGCCCTTCTGGGCAAGCAAACACCCTAGATGGCAGCGGACCTCCATGTTGTCGGGGTCGATAGCCACGGCCGCCTCGAGGGCCTCGATAGCTTCGCCGGGCTTCCCCGCGGCCTGGCAGGCCATGCTCAGGTGGAACAGGGGCCGGACCGCTTTCGGGTAGTCGTGGACGGCCTTCTGCCACTCAGCGACCCGGCTGGCCGGGTCATTTCGCGCCTCGAAGTAGGTGTCAAGACTGTGATAGCAGAACCAGGCCTCGGGATCCAGAGCAATCCCTTCCCGCCATGCCTCGAACGCGCCGTCCGGATTCCCGTTCCGCGCGAGGCCCGCGCCCAGGCCCGCCCGGAACCGCGGGCTCTGAGGCGCCAGCGAAACCGCAATCCCGTATCCCTCGATGGCCTTGTCAAAGTCCCCCTCTCTCATGAACTCGGCCGCGGCGCCGGCCAGTGACTCGGCGGCATCTTCGGACAGCCTTGGGGCGGCGGCAATCGCTTCGAGGCACGTGGCCTTGGCGGCCTCGAAGTCACCTTGGTGCGCTTGTGCTCTGCCGAGATGGCCAAGGACCGTCGCGTTTCGGCCGCCCAGGTCGATCGCTTTGCCGTAGGCCTCGACAGCGCCGTCGAAGTCGCCGGCCGCGTGGAGGGCCATGCCCAGGAAGCAGTGCGAATGCGCGGTCTCAGGCCGCTCTTGCACGGCACGACGCCACTCTGCAACGCGGCCCTCGAGGTCATTGCGGGCTGCGAACAGCTCGTCAAGGCAGTAGTAGCTGAGGAAGAATTCGGGGACGGCCCCGATCGCCTGCCGATACGCTGCCGCGGCCGCAGGCGAGTCGCCCTGTGCCTCGAGGGCCGCGCCGAGCCCGCCGCACAACGCCATGTCATGAGGATATACACGGAGCGCGTCCTGATAGGCCGGGACGGCCGCCTCGAGGTCGCCCTTCGCCTTCAACTCGCCCGCCTCTCGGGCCAGGTCGCGCGGGTCGGGGTCGAGCGCAAGGACGTCGCGTTGCTGGTCAGGGTCGCCCCGACGGGGCCGCACGGTTTGATAGGGCCGGAAGAAAGCCCTGTCTTCCGGCACGGCCATGTTCAGCAACAGGCTGAACTGGTCGGCGTTCTTGACCCGGTAGAAGCCCTCAAAATCCGCTTGGCGGTCTTTGGACAGCGCGAGCCCGGCAAAGCGGCCCCAACCGGGTATCCTGTCGCTTGGGAAAATGGCGCGCTCGTAGACCGGAAAGAAGTACTTCGTCTTTCGCGTCTCCGCTTCGCCGGTCGGTGGCAGGCGGATGGGTTGGGAGTAGTTATTCGCGCCGTGCTGCGTTTCGTATCGTATCCAGAAATGGCGCCATTGCGCATTCGCCGCAAACGCCGCCACCAGGTATTCGTCTTGGCTCTGCCAGACGTATGGCGCGAGCGGCCAAGACTGGGACGGCAGGCCCTTCGTTGGCCGAAGCAAGACGCAGTCGCCCAGAGGCGTGGCTTCGCTCTCGAGCGACTCCAAGTCGGCTGAAGCGTACTTTTCGAGCAGGTTGTCAACCGCATAGCACTGATACGCCCGGAGGGCATAGAACGGCACGAAGATAAGGAGGCCGGCGCCCAGGCAGAACAGGGCCATGCGCCTAAGAGGAGGGATGAAGGATGAAGGATGAAGGATGAAGGATGAAGGATGAAGGATGAAGTGCGACTGCGTGGTGAGCGCGTGGAGAAGCCGGTCCACAAGGAACCCGAAGAGCCAAAACGGCACGAAGCTCAGATGGAAGCAATGGCGGTACATCACCTGAACGCTGACGTAGCCGCAGAAGTAGAGCGATAGAAGCAAAGCCAGCCAGGCCAGCCGCAAACTGTGGCAACTCAACAGCACGAGCACCGCCGCCATGAGCCACGGGCCCAGTCGGAAGAAGAACGCGGCGGCCGGCCACTGAAGCGTGCCGCCTTGGATGACCCACAACACAGCGGCATACGCGCGCGTCAGCAGGTCCGCGGGAAAGGTCGTGATGGTGTCAAAGAGAAAGGCCTTGCCCACCTGCTCCGTTTCGGGTGTATCCGTAACCAGGGGCTGTGCATGGTGCTCGACGCGCCGGGCGTAGCGGTTGATCGCCGTCAACACGAGGCTTTCATCGAAGGTATACATACGTTCGTAAGATGCCCTGCCCATTCCCAACCGGTCGTCGAACGCGGTTGCGAGTCCCATGCTGATTTCATGGGAAGGCGTTCCCGAACGCTGGTACGAGCGCAGGACCGGGCCGGCGCCGGCCGCAAAGCAAACGAGCAACAACACTACGGCCGCGATACGTTGCTGGACCACCGCCTTGCGACCCCGTCCTTCACGTGCACAAAAGGCGAGTACAAGCAGACTCGGCGGTATGCCGATGAAGAGGTCCTGGCGAAAACCCAGGCCGACCCCTAAGACAAGGCCGAGCAGCGCCGCCAACCCAAGGAAAACGCCCGTCTTGACAGGCTTCTTGCACAGGTAGCCCATGATGAGGATGGCGCCGAGAACAAACGGGGCCTTGGCGAAATCGCGTATGTTGGGAAGTACGAACAGGACGCCGGGGGACACCATGAAGAGCACCGTGGCGGCGGCGCTCAAGTAACGGTTCATGCCGAGCCGGAACAAGCCGTAGACGAGGACTATGGTGATGCAAAACAGGGCCACGAGCAACACCTTGACGGCATTCCAGGAGATCCCGAGCACGCGCCAGACCATTCCGACCAGATAGAGCAGATACCGGTGGTGTTGCCGCCACTCGCTGGGCGGGGTCGTGGGCATGTCGTCCACCGCCTGGGCCGGCACAAAAGCCGGGGTCTCCATTGCCAGGAACTGGGGCAGGCCGCTGATTTCTAAAGCGACCGGCTCCTCGAATCCCTTGCCGCACGCCATCATGACCGATGGGCCAAACACGACCGGCCACATCGGGTAGTCGTGAAGCCACGACGGCCCGGTCCTGATGAGAAGATGGTACGACCCGAGTACCCCGCTCAGCGCCACTAGGAGCAACACCACCACGCGCTCCGGGAACCAGGCCTGAAGACGTGAGAAGAACCTGCTCATACTGAGGCGCCGTCCTGCGTGTGTTTCTTATGAAACACCGGCTTTCGGAATGTGTTTTGCAAAACACTTAACATCCACAACATCCTAGCCGACAATTGCTTACAAATCATCGCAACAGACCTGTAGCGCCACAGGTCAACGTGCGGCAAGCTGTTCAATGGCCCGGGCCACGGTCTCGCGGCGCGCTTCGATCGGCGCGGGATCCGTCGTGAAGTGGGTCAGGTCGGTGCTGATCTCGGCCGGCACTTTAAGTAGCTCCTCGCAGCGCGCGCGGTCGGTATGGCTCAGATTCTCGCCCCGCTCGCGAAGCAGGCCGTCCAACAGGACCAAGTACTCGTGGTCCTCGATGCCGTCGCGCAGCATCTCGAAGCGGATGCTGTCCACGGGCCCGTCGAGGACGGGTCCCTCGGGGCGTCCATCCGCGGCGGCTTCGGGGGGATAGATGAAGCGTCCGTCGCCATTGCCCCATGGCATCTTGGTCCCCGGCGGGGTGCTATATCCGGTGCGCCAGCCCATGGGGTCTTCGTAGGGGTTCTGGGGGTGGTTGTGGTCGGGATAGGCCGCGTCGCTGGTCCAGTAGTTGGTCTCCCAAATGAGGAGGCCCTTGATGCGGCGCTTCCAAGTCTGCCACAGCCACACGCGCAGTTCCGTGGCCGGGTGGTCGATGAAGAGGGTGACGTAGGGCTCCTTCGGGCCGGTGCAGATGTACCACCAGAACCGATCGCCTTGGGCGCGGCGCTCGCGGGCGACGTCGGGGTCGAAAGACGGGGTCAGCGGGCACCAGATGTTGGGTCCGCCGACGAGTTCCGGCTCGACCTGCTCGGTCAGCATGCGGCCGACGTCGGGCGCGGCTTGCTCGAGCTTACGGAAGCCGTTGAGCACGAACTCGTAGTCCTTCGGGGCGGGCTCGTCGAACCAATACACGAAGGCCTCGTCGAGCCAACCTTTCTCGCGCAGGTGGGCCTCGACGGCCTGGCAGTAGTTGGTGAAAGCGGCCTTATACTCGGGCGTGTCCTCCGAGTAGCCCAGGAGGCTCGGCTCGTAGCGGGCGTGGAACGTGCCGCCCCCCATGCCGGGGATGCCGATCCTGAACGAGTTGAAATGCAGTTCGTCGACGGCGTGGGTCATGGCGGCGTCCCAGGCGCTCCAGTCGAACTGGGGTTTCAGGGCGTCCAGCTCCTGCGGACCCAGCGGCTCGAAATCGCCCTCGATCAGCACGTTGCCCGTGCTGGCGTCCGCGAGCGTTAGGTCGTCGTACCACACCGTGCCGGTGGTCGAATCGTCCTCGGCGTACAGGGCGGCCCAAAGGCGCAGCCGGAACTTGCCCGCGCCCTCTGGGAACGAGGTTATGGTGCGCTCGAAACACTGCCAGGTCCCGTCGCCTTGGATGCGCATGTCGTTGTTCTTGCCGTAGATCCACTGGTCGTTGGCGTCGTGGTGGAGCAACGTGACGATGAAGGGATGCCCGGCGTCCTTGGTCTTGTACCAGAAGCGCAGGGTGACGCCCTGTTCCGGGATGGCGAACAGTCCATCGTAGTGGGCGCTGGCGCTCTTGTTAACGCTTTCGTCGGCCAGGATGAGGGCGCCCTCGCCGCTGTGTTTCTCGGCCGTGTCACGCATGCCGCCCTCCCACTTGGCGATCTTCGGCCAGGACACGCCGATGCCGTCCAGCGCCGCCGGGTTGTAGGGCGAGATGTGGTGGGCGCTCAGCGTGTCGAGGTACTTGTTGTAGACCTGGCGCTGCTGGTCGGGGTCGGTCAGCTTGTGGTAGCGGAACACGAGGTTGGCGTTGAAGCCAAAGGCCGTGGTGCACGTCATCCGGTCCGGGAGCACGAAGTCGAACACGGTGACCTCGAGGGGGACCTCGGCCGCGTAGCCTTCGGCCGCCAGGCGAATGACGCCGCGGTACAGACCCGCGGGCGCGTCGCGCGGGACCTTCACCCGCACCCAGACGGGCTGGTGCTTCCCGGCCTCGAGGTCGATGGGCCCGTCGAACGGCGGCAACGGGTCCGGCCACGGCGCGGCCACGCCGACTTTGTCGGTGGGCTGCCCGACGGGCACGTAGTGCACGCGCAGCAACTCGACGTTCCCGGCCGGAATGGCGGCGCCGTCGGGTCCGGTCAACGGTGTGCCGGCAACAGTGAATCCCCGGAGGGTTGCGGCGGGCCGCACGACGAGTTGGGCCGCTTCCGCCTCGTTCCTGGCGGCCTTGATGGCCAGGGCGGTCCCGGTCTGCTCGGGGAGGGCGCGAGTTCGGCTGATCTTCCAGCCCGACGACGCCCACCACAGGGCGACGTCGTCGGTCGAACCTGGCAGCACCTCACCATAGGAGCTGTCATAGAGTTGCGAGACCGTGAAGGACGTCTCGGCTCGGTAGTCTATGTTCGAGCCCAGCGTGAAGGCCACATCGACGTCGCCGGTGCCGGGGACCTCATACGGCACCAGGAGCTCCTGGACGCCCGGCTTGAGGGCGATCTCGGCCGCGCTCTCGATGGGTTCGCCGCCCGACGGAGTGAGTGTCAAGGTGGGGCGCGCGTAGACCGTGGTTTGGGTGACGTTCTTCACGCTGGCCAGCAGTGCGTTATCGCCGCCGGGCAGGGCGTCGCCGAAGCCCTGGATCGTGACCTCGAGCCGCGGGTCCGATTTCGGCGTGGCCACGAACTGCGTCGAACCGCGCAGGTCGCCCGGCGCCCGATCCAGCGCGGCACGGTAGGTGTAGCCGTAGATCTGGAACGAGCCGGGATCGGAGTCCTGCCCGAGCTTCTGTTTGGTCTGCGAGCGGAAGCGGACCCAGACCGCCTCGGCCGGGAGCAGGTCGGCGGGCACGCCGAACGCGGCCGTGTTTACGCCCTCGAGGGTGCCGACCTCTTGCCACGTCTCGCCGTCCACGCCGGCCTCGACGAGTAGCTGGCCGCCGGTGTGGTGGCCGATGGCGACCTCGACTTGGGCCGAGGTGTGCTTGAGGCCGCCCACGCGCTGGCAGTAGACGACCTCGCTGCCCGCGCCAAACACCCAACGGTGGGAGTTGAAGAAACACCGGTGGCCCACCAGCGGCCGCGAATGGTTGAACGAGCCCGACTTGAGCGGCGCCTTGAACGTGTACTCCGTTCCTTCGATGCGCTCGCCCTCGCCGAGGGTGAGCCCGTCGCGCGTGCGATACACCGGCTGGGCGCGTACGAGGTTGACCGCGTCGTAGGCCACGGTTCCGTTCACCTCCCACTGCCCGAAGCGCAGCCACATCTCGTCCGGGTTGATCGCGCTGGGCGTGACGAAGACCGACGTGTACGCCTGCCACTGGTCCGTCATTCCGGTAAGGTCGCGGTTGCAGAACACCGGCCCGCTGGTCGGGCAGCCGCCTTTGCCCTCGATGCGCCGCGCGAGGAACCGAAGCCGGTACACCGTGAACGGCTCGAGCGCCAGAACCCCCGAGCGCCAGTAGTTGTTGTCGCTTGGCGCGCCGTTGCCCGTCACGGCGATCGCGCGCCGCCCGTCGCCCGCCTCGGCGGTCCAGTCGCCCTCCCCGCCGGATAGGGTCCAGGCCGCGGGTGCGGTATCGCCCTCCTCGAATGACGGGTTGGTCACCTCGACGACTTGCGCCCACGCGCCGGGAGATACGAAGCCTACGGCGAATGCCATCGCCAAGAAGGCCAGAGTCCGGGTATAGCTCATCGGTTGCTCTCCTTTCTCCAGGGACACGCCGTCTGGGGACGTCCCCCCCGCTCAGTGCCTCGCTTGCCTATCATAGCGCCGAACGCAGCCTATGTCACCCCAGCGCAGCAAACTCGTGCGGGAGCTTCCCGGCTGGCCGTCTGATAGGATTGCCGTGGACGAAGCAAAACCCTAAGGTGCAGCCCGAGCATTTCTTCCCGCTGTACTCGATCGACGCGCGCCACCATCATCCCTATCCGGACGAGCAAGGACCTGGACGTGGTCTTCGTCGGTGGGTTCAACCACGTGGTGCGGCCGGAGCGGGCGCACTTCCTCGAACGCCTCGCCAAGATTCCCGAGCGCTACCGCATCCTCATTGCCACGGGATACAAAGACGAGGCCTACGGCCGCCTGCTCAGCCGCGCGCGTATCGTGTTCAACCACGGCGTGCGCGGGGAGATCATCTGCCGGGTGCTCGAGACCATGGCGTGCGGGTCGTTGGCCGTACTCGAGGAGGGCAACGCGGGGGCGCGGCGATCCTGGCCGAGGCCCAATGGGTGACGGGCCGCCGGGAAGAGGCGGTCGAGACGCTCGAGGCCCATCTCCCCGACCACCCCTTCAAGCCCGAGTACCGCCTGCGCCTGTGCGAGATGCTCGAGGCACTGGGCCATCTGGAAGAAGCCAAAACCCTTGCCGGCGAGACCGACCTCATCCTCTCGCGTTGCGACATCGCCCCGGATAACCTGGCCCAGTAGACGGCGCCAAGGACTCGGTGAAGATCCCGTGGGGTGGGCTAGACGAGTCGCACCACATCGTTCTGCACAATCATCCCGGCGAGGGCGGGTTCCTGCTCCCCAGCGACGCAGACATAGCCATCGCGCGCGAACTCGGGACGCCGGGCTATGGTTTCTATCTTGCCAGCAACGACGGCATGCGGTGGCTCACACGCGATACGACCCCCACGTCCCGGTGCGACGCAAACTCCGTCCGCGGGGCCTTGAGGCATGATGTTGTCTCCCGCTGGTTCAACTGGGCCACGCCCGTTATGCGTGGCTCCGGGCCTCGGGGCCACCGTCACGCACAAGGCGGCGGCCTCGGGGCTCCGAATCGCGAGGGGCGCCCAGATGCTTGAGAGCATCGACAGCAAAGCCCGGCGGCTTGCATGCGCGCCACGGGGTGTAGTAGTGTCCCTGCTGGGAACCTTGAGGGGTGGGCTATGAGAAAGGCCGTAACCGACAACGCGGCGCTGGTAGGGGCAAGTGCTGTCCTCACCGGCAATGTCGTAAACGTGTCCATATTCAAGGAAGTCTGGCTTGAGAGGCATGACATCATTCGGAAGGACGAGTATACGTCCGACACACTCGTGTCACCGGGCGCGGTCAGGGTTTCAACCGCCAGTTTCGAGCTGACCATTCTGCTAAACCGAATCCAGGTTCGGTTCTCGCCCCCAGGGTACGACAGCGCCAGATTCGATGTCCTTCGCGTGCTTGGCGGAATCGCTGAGTTGTTGCCGCACACGCCCTACACCGGGTTAGGTCTGAATTTCCACTACGTTGTGGCGCCTCCTGTGGGGGAGGATTTCTGGAAGTGGGACCGTGCGGTCTTCGCGGCGCCGTGGGCGCTTGCCGTCGACCAAGGGGACGGCGCTAGTCCGCGATTCGGGTCTTACTTCTCGCTCGATGCCCTTGGTGCTCGGCTGAGGATAAGCATCAAGCCGACCAACACGTTTCCGAACGTAGGGGACTTCTTAGAGGGGCGCAGCAAGGGCGACGACTTGATGCTCGCTGATTTCAACTACCACCATGAGCTTCGAGATTCAACCGAGCCGGAGGACATCAAGACGATCCTCCGAGGGTGGGAAGACGCCTTCGAGCACTCTGCGCGCGTGGTTTGTGGAATATCTTAGGGGCGCCAAATGCAAGCAACGTCGTCCGACACGAGGAGTATCGCCTTCCACCCCGTGTTCTCGCCGGAACTGGAAATGGCCACGAGGGGAGCGCAGGGCATAGTCCCTGTCGAGTGGGGCTCTGACCGGCTTGAGGAAACTGCGAGCCGGCCAATGCCGGAATCCGACCCGTTCAGCTCCGCGTCACAAGGCTTCCTTGTTGCGTGGCAGCCTGATCGTGGCCAGGTGAGCCTACCAGACCTCGTGGGGCGCCTCTCAGTTGATCCATCGCAGCGCTTTCGTATGTGCCTCTCCGCCCTCTTCGAACAACTGACCCTAATTGCACAGCAAGGGGACAGAACCGACAACGTGATCCCAGTTGCCAGCACCGACGCTGAACGAATAGGGCACCTCACGGAACGGTCGGAGCCAGGAGAGCGGGAGTTGGTTGAATCCTTCCTCACAAGAAACGCGGATATGGTGACGCTAGTGGATGAGGCGATCCGTCAGGTAGAGCAATACATGCCTGATACCGGCCCCCACTTGGCCCTTTTCTCGGATCCCGATACCGTGGATACCGAAGTACTGGTATGCTTCGTCAGGACCACAGAAGATGTCGAGGCGATAGAGGGTGCTTACGAGCGCTTTCGGGACGAGTGGTGGCTTGACGCCAAGAAGCCCGCACGTGGGCGCTTCCGCGTGTGCTTGGAGTTCGTGTGAGCTTCGACTGGAGAGAGTACTTGGTGGTCGCCAACAGGCTTATTATCCCCCTATCCGCAGATCCGGACATAAAGGAAGGCTGTCAGCGAGCGGCCATCAGTCGCGCCTACTACGCAGCCCACCATGTTGCGCGAGAGAAGCTGCCGCCTCAAGGACAAAGCAACTGCCCCCGAGATGGGAAGGCTCATGATTTCGTACTAGACTGGTACCGCCGCGCTGGAGGCAGGGAGAGCGAGATAGTCAGCGATGATCTCGAATCCTTGAGGACGTGGCGAGGGAAGGCGGATTACGAAAAAGAATGGCTTGGGGCTGGAAAGCACGTCTACCCGGCGCTAAAGAGGGCTGCTGCTGTCTTGAGGCGGCTTGACGGTCCTTAGAGATGAGGATATCCAACGATGCGGCGCGGTTTCCCTGCGCCGTAGGCCCCATCAGCTAAGCCATGTCACCCCGCGTCCACTCCCGACCCCAAGAGCCTCTCATCCGCGCTGTAGCACTCCCAGGCGTCGCACCCGTGGGCGCCCGCTTCCTGCGCCGCCGCTTCTGTTAGGCGCCAGAGCCCCCAGCGGCGCAAGTCCAGGATGGTCTCCTTCCGCGTTGCCACGTAGCGCAGCGTGTCCACGGGGCCAGCATACCACAGGGACCCAAAAAGCCGCCTTCTTGCCCCCCTCCTGGCGCGCGGAAAGCGCGTTCTGAACCCCCTCCCCCGCGTGCTTACGGCGTGCTTACCTGGAATAGGAAAGGGCCTTCGGTTTCCCGAAAGCCCTGTATTTACTGGCGCGCTCGGCAGGATTCGAACCTGCGGCACCTGGCTCCGGAGGCCAGTGCTCTATCCCCTGAGCTACGAGCGCGTATGTCTATTGCGCGGCGACTCCGGCTCGCGCCGCGCTGCAGCATTACCTAGCTAAGCTTACAACGCCGGCCCTGCGCGATGCAAGTCGATACTCGCTTCGGCAAGGCCGCGCTTGGCAAACGCGGCCTACTGCGCCGCGCGCCC
>Ga0114930_10003983_pt1 | contig 12646 bp, 21 predicted proteins | sample AnhtaG_FD_87300 | JGI IMG/M metagenome (GOLD analysis project Ga0114930, IMG submission 87300) | Deep subsurface microbial communities from Anholt, Denmark to uncover new lineages of life (NeLLi) - Anholt_01485 metaG | ecosystem: Environmental > Aquatic > Marine > Oceanic > Sediment | place... | reverse complement strand
TAGATCCATGGACTTTATCTAAATACTGCTGAGTTTTTGCTATCACTTCTTTCACACGATCTTCTAATATGGAATCGTCTAAGGACGTAAATTCTTGTAATTTTAAAATCAGCATTAAAGAATAACTCCAAACATTCTTAGCTTCTAAATCATTATAAGTATAATATCCAATCGAGTCATAGAAATTCTTCAATAAGATAAATAGCTTATAATGTTCATTATTTCCAGGCTGACCAAGACTATAAGTAAGCTGGGTAAGAAGATCACTTATTTCTAATATAATACCTTTATCAATCACGATGCTCAACCTCTTCTTTTGGTAGCAAATGAAAAAATTCTAATGATGTACCACATTCACTGCAAAATTTGGTATCTTCATTATATACCGAAAAGCAGGAGGGACAAGTTTTAATCTTATTGGTATGGGTTAATTCTTGAAACGGCGTCTTATTAATTATTTCATTAGAACTTAGCTCTTGAAATCGAGAGGAGCTATTATGAAGATTATGAAGATATGTTTGCACTTGGGGGTGTTTAGGTCTTGACTTTTTTATATGCTTCCTTAAATAAACTATATCTATCCCTATCAACAAAATTCCCCCTACTATAATTAATACTCCATAGGTATTACCACCAATTGAAAAAACACTAAATCCAACAAATATTAACATACACCCGCAATAGGTATTATTATACTTATCCAATTACTTCACACTCCTTTCAACATATAATTCCCTCATAATTATTCTACTATTTCCTTTAAGTTTACACGTTTATGTTGGAAGAAATGATCCAAAGTCTATTATAGATAGCTCTCGGAAGAAAATAAGACGTTATATCAGAAATCGGTGGAAAATGTCTATTTCAGAATTATATGATTTTCTAAAAACAAATTTTTTAAGATCCAGCGAACATGATGCATACATATTAAATTTATAAATTTCATAATTTTTTAGGGTCGTTACATTTTTATAATATAATATCTTTTAGGTGATTGATTGTGGTACCCTTTATAATAGAGATTGACCAAGCCTTTTTTGGGGGGTTATTTAAACGAGCTGTATTAATACCTGTTTTAAAAGACTTAAAAAAGCATATTATACCTAGCTCAATATATAGGTTCATTCATATATTAATACGAGAATGTAATCATTCAACTATTAGATCTTTTGAAGAATTGTACAAAAAATTGGGTTTTAATGATGTTAATCAATATAGAGAATTTCTGTGTTTAATGCTCTCTTATGGGAGGAGGATTCGAGAACATAAGCAAACTAAAACCAATGCGAAAGTCGATGTAGCTCATTTTGATTTACAATATTTAGCAGAGAGCTATTTAGACTACATCAATGAAATTAAAACATACTAGGGATTCTATATTCATTTATTTTTAAACTGTGAAATAAAAAAGATAGACTGTAGAAAATTCCTAATTACTTTGGATATTTCTTTGAGCTTACGATCTTGAAAGGCTCTTTTCTTCTTATATAAATTTTTGGTTTTTCCTTACTTCTTAATAGTTTTATATCTCTTTTTAATAAACTTAAAATTTTATTGTTGCTTACTAAATTCATCACGTTAAAAGAAGAATAAAATGAGTGAAAAAAATATAATTAATGCATTGGTGATGTAGTTACCGTTAGTTAAAAATTTCATTGAACAGGGTATAAAGCTAATGCAGATAAACGAATATTTGCGATCAGAATTAGTTAGAGCCGGATTTGCAGGAGTTGATGTTCAAAAAACTCCGCTTGGAGTACGTATTACTTTAAGAACAAGTAGACCTGGCTTAGTAATTGGTAAAGGGGGAAAACGCATCCAAGAAATTACAGATGTACTCCAGGAAAAATTTGACTTAGAAATGCCACAGATTGAGGTCGAAGAGGTCCCAAATCCTGATTTGAATGCACAAATCATGGCAGAACGCTTAGCATACAGTTTAGATAGAGGCCGTCATTATAGAAGAGCGGGTTATTATATCCTTAGAAAAATTATGGATTCTGGAGGAGCTATTGGTGCTGAAATCCGGGTCTCGGGTAAGGTTACGAGTCAAAGGGCCAGAACGCAAATATTTCGAGCTGGAACAATGACAAAAAGTGGATATCAATCACAAGAAGGCGTCGATAAGGGTGTAGCACAGTGTATTCAAAAATCTGGAACTTTAGGAATAGTCGTAAAAATTCAGCATATTGATCTAAAGATGGGTGATGAAGTTAAGATAAAATATGATCTTTTAACTAAAGCTCAAGCAGAGGCAGAATCAAAATTAGCCAAAACAAAAGTTGAATACATTATTGAGGAGGAAGTATCTGGATTAGCCAACGAAGATGAAAAAATAATTGATGAAGTAGACGAGGAGGCTATATCTGAGATTTCATTAGCTCCAGAAGAAGAAGAGGCAGAGGGAAAAGAAGAAAAAGAAGAAAAATAGAATCAGTATGAAACATAAGATGTGATATGGAATGGGGGATATATTAACAGCAAATAAAATACGAGAAATGGATGAAAGAGAAAAAGAGAGAGCTTTATTGAATTTAAGGGAAGAATTAATGATGTTATATTCAAACCAAACAGGAGGAGGCGTTTCTGACAATCCTGGTAAGGCTAAGATCTTAAGAAAACAAATTGCTAGAATATTGACTGTATACAATGAGGAAAGATAGTGATTAATCCAAAATATTTAATTTATCATGACTTAATAGGAATAAAAGCTTATGCGAAGCTTAAATCAAAAAAAAATGATACAGAGTTTTTGGATATTGGAGTTGTGATTGACGATACAAGAAATATGCTCATTACAGAAAAAGAAAATAAAGTTAAAAAATATATTAAAAAAGATTATGTATTTAGGTTTAAATTAACAAATTACAAGAATGATGAAGAGGATTATTTTCTGGAAGTTCAAGGAAGTGAAGTCGTTGGTCTTCCCGTGAACAGATTAAGAAGTTTAAAAAAGAAGAGATGGTTTAAAAAATGAGTAGAAATATTGGAATACCTGGTGTAATTCCCCCCAAGGCTAAAGCTGAAGATTGCAATGATGAGTCATGTCCCTTTCATGGGGACACAAGAATTAGAGGTAAAATTACTCAAGGTATTGTTGTAAGTAAGAAATCAAAGAATACAGTTATTATTAGAAGAGATTATGTTCAATTTATTAAAAAATATCAAAGATATGAGCGTCGTAATACACGACTCGCATGTCATTTACCTGAATGTTTAACTCAGGAGATCGAGATTGGAGACCTTGTACGGGTTGGAGAATCTCGTAAAATTTCAAAAACAAAAGCGTTTATAGTATTAAATAAAATCTCAAGCGGAGGGATCTAAATGGGTACAAGACGAAAGTTGGGCCAAAAACGTATGGCGAAACCCAGAACGAGTTATGGGTTATGTAATGGATCGAGAATCCAAATTGCAGATAATTCTGGAGCTAAAATCGCCCAAATTATTAATGTAGACCATTACAAAGGAAGACTACGGAGATTGCCCAAAGCCACAGTAGGTAGTATATGTACTGTCTCAATAAAAAAAGGAAGGCCTGAAATGCGGGGAAATATTGTGAAAGCTATAATAGTTAGGCAAAAAAGGATTTTTCGCCGACAAGATGGCACACGATTATGTTTTGAAGATAATGCGGGCGTCCTTGTGACTAAAGAAGGAGATCCTAAAGGAACAGAGATCAGGGGTCCCATAGCTCGAGAAGCCGCTGAATTATTCCCACGGCTAGCATCAATATCATCGTTAATAATTTAAAAATAAGAGAAAAGGAGTAGAAGATGAAAGTAAAATCAAAGCAACCACGGAAGCAAAGAAAAGCTCTTCACAATTATAAAAATCACGAACGATCCAAATTGTTCAGCACTAGAGTAGCCGATTTTCTTCGGGACGAATATGGTATAAAGAAGCTCCCCGTTAGAGTGGGGGATCAAGCACGAGTGTGCAAAGGGGAGTTCTCCGACTTCGAAGGAGAGATTTTGGAGATCACAAAAAATTTAAGATGTAAGATAAAGGAAGCCCAATTCGAAAAATCAGATGGGACACAATACCACCCTGCAATCCATGTATCAAATTTAATCATTACTAAGCTTGCGAAGGAAAAAAAATTAGATCCTTGGCGGGCACAAATGATTGAAAGAAAAGCTTTGTACGGTTTTTATGACGAAGATTTAGTAGCGCCAAAGAAAGAAAAAGAGGAGGAAAAATATGACTAGACATGGAGGCCAAAAAACTCTTAAAAGGCTCAACACACCTGCTTTTTTACAAATTAAAAGGAAACATGGAAAGTTTTTCATCAAATCTTCTCCTGGTCCTCATCCCAACAGGTTTTGTCTACCACTCCTACATATCGTAAGAGATTTGTTAGAAATAGTAGATAATCATAGGGAAGCAAAAAAGTTAATCGGATTAGGTTATTTTAAAGTCGATGGAAAAGTAGTTAGTGATAAGGGATTTCCTATAGGATTGATGGATGTTCTTTCAATAGAAAAAATGAATAAACATTATCGAATATTACCAGATTCCCATTATGGTTTAATCTTGCACGAAATAACTGAAAAAGAAAGTACATTTAAATTGTGTCGGATAACCAACAAAACTAATACAAAGGGAGGTCATATTCAATTAAATTTACATGATGGAAGAAATATTTTGATCAAGGTTAATGATCCAAGGAGTCCAAAAGAAGATGTTTATAAGCGTATGGATGTTTTAAAAATTTCTGTTCCAGAGCAGGAAATAATGAAAGTTTTGAATTTTAAGGAAAATAATTTAGCAATTATTATGTCTGGTAAGAATATCGGACAAATAGGGAAAATTAATAATATTTTAAAGCGATTTGGTCCAAAAGCAAGTACTGTCTCTATTCAACATAATGGAAGTCATACAGAAACACTATATGATTATACATTTATAATTGGAGAAGATCAATCCGAAATTGATTTACCTAAAATAGATAATTAAAAGTCCTAAAGAGGAAAAAAATATGTCAGCCAAGACTAAAAAGAAAGTTCCAAGCGTCGAATCCAAAGAATTTGATGAAAAATGGAAAAACCCAATGAAAAAACCATTTTTAGAAAAGATAGTATTGAATATAGGTGTTGGTGCTGGTGGAGAAGAATTAGAAAAAGCCGTTACTGTATTGGAACAAATAACAGGGAGAACACCTGTTAAAACAATTTCGAAAGTTAATGTGAAAGAGTTCAATCTTAGAAAAGGGCGTCCAATTGGCTGTATGATTACTATTCGAGGTAAAGAAGCTGAAAGATTATTAAAAAGATTATTAATAGTAAATAATAATAAAATATTGAGAAAAAGTTTTGATAATTATGGTAATTTCGCATTTGGCATTGACGAACATATTAAAATCCCTCAAACAGAATATGAGGCAAGTATAGGGTTATGGGGTTTGGATGTGTGTGGAAAAATAGCTAGACCTGGAATGAGAGTGAAATATAGAAGAAAAGCAAGGTCAAAGATTCCAAAACATCATTATATCTCACGTGCGGAAGCCTATTATTTTTTAAAACAAAACTTTGGAGTTGGAATCGTCAAAAAATTAGATTTAGAATATATTTAATGAATTTTAAGGTGAAAAAATATTCCACAAGGCAATCGTTACGGTAAAGGACAAAGAGAATGTCGACGTTGTCATACCCATCGAGGAATAATTAGAAGGTATGGATTATATATATGTAGGCGTTGTTTTTATGAAATTGGTAAAGACATTGGGTTTAAAAGATATGAATAAGAAAATAGAAAAATGATAAAAGGATGTGAAAAGGTTTGGTAAATTCACTCGCAGATACATGTTGTGTTCTTAAGAATGCAGAAAGAGCACGTAAAAAAGAAGTTATAATCAGTCCAGCGTCTAAAGTTATTCAACAGATACTTAGGATCTTCCAAAGACATGCCTATATTGGAGAATTTGAAAGATATGATGATGGTCGTCAAGGAAAATTCAAAATAGCATTACTAGGTAGAATTAATGAATGTGCTGGTTTAATAAGATTGAATTATAAAATTAATCAATTTGATTTTTTGGAAAGACGACTACTACCAGCACCAGGTTTAGGATTAATTATTTTGACTACAAATGAAGGAATAATGACAATGAAAGAGGCTGAGGAAAAGAATATAGGTGGACATACTTTATGCTATATTTATTAATAATTCTATGAGGTAATTAAAAATGGTAAAAATAGCGTTCTTTAAAGAAGAATTGGAGATTCCTGACGGAGTTAAGGTTTTATTGGAAGGAGGACATCATATTAGAGTTAAAGGGCCTAATGGAGATATAACAAAAGATTTTTCACATGTAACGGGAATAAAAGTTACAATTAAAGATAATAAAGTTGTTTTTTCAACTAATTTCCCTAAAAGTGGAACATTAGCATTAATAAAAACGGTAGTTAGTCTCATTAATAACCTAATTATTGGTGTTCAAACTAATTATAAATACGTCTCAAAGATTGCCTATTCCCATTTCCCATGTAGTGTTCGAGTAGATGATAAAAATCAGACCATTTTTATTGAAAATTTCTTAGGAGAAAGAGCCCCGAGAAAGGCTAAATATCCAAATAATGTAAAGGTGGAAGTTAAAGGAGATGATGTTTATTTTATTGGTCCAGACAAAGAAACACTTGGTCAAAGCGCTGCAAATGTTAAAAGAGCGTGTAGGATAAGAAAAAAAGATCCCAGAGTTTTCCAAGATGGGGTTTACTTATATCGAAAGCAATTGGGAGAAGATATTATCTGGGAAATTACTTAAAATGAGGTTTTCATTGTGGTTCAAGATAAGAGATTGATGGAACTGAGGAAAAAGATTAGTAAAAAAAGACCGTCCTTCAGGCGAGTTGAATCCTGGAGGTATAAAAGAGTAAAGGATTCTTGGAGGAAAGCAAGGGGTATTGACTCAAAAACTCGAGAGAAAAGGAAATCAGGTGTCAAATCTCCAACAATAGGGTACAGAGGTCCAAAAAAAGTTAGAGGTTTACATCCCTCTGGGTATATAGAAGTATTAATTTTTACATTTGATGATTTAAAAAATTTAAATAAAAATAAACATGCGCTAAAAATTTCTGGAAAATTAGGGGCTAAAAAGCGCATTGTATTAACAGAATACTGCCAAAGAAGAGGTTTTAAAATATTAAACCTTGGAGTCTCACAAAAAGAAATTGAAATGTTAGAAGAAATGGCAGAGGCTCCTATAGCAGATTTAGAAAGTGATGATTTTATTGATATCGATGATTTAGAAGATTCTATTGGGGATTAAGAAAAATTAGAGGAACATAAAAATGAATTTAAAGCCACAGAGAAGAATGGCTGCAGAGATTCTCAAGTGTGGAGAGAATAGAGTTTACTTTGATCCATATTTAGTTGAAGATATCTCTCTTGCTATTACACGTGAAGATATACGCAATTTAGTAAAGCAAGGAGTTATTCAGAAGAAATATAAGAAAGGTATCTCAAAGCAAAGAAAAAATGTTCGACATGAGAGAAAGAAGAAAGGAAGAGCGAGAGGTATAGGAAAAAGGAAGGGAACGAAGCACGCAAGAACACCAAAAAAGAAAGCGTGGATTAAGCGAATCCGCCCATTAAGAAGAGAATTGAGAAAATTAAGAGATAGAAAACTAATCACAGCTGCAAATTATCGGAAATTATATAAAAATGCTAAAGGCGGAATGTTCACAAGTGTTGCCCAATTAAATCGATATATAAAAGAAAAGGAATTAATAAGAAGAGGTAGATAGAATATGGCACGCGGACCTAGATATAGAAGACCACCCCAAAGACGATTTAAAGGTAAAACCGATTATCATAAGAGATTAAAGCTATTAAAATCAAGAAAGTTAAGAGTAGTAATTAGAGTTTCAAATAATCATACAAGGGTTCAAATTGTCCAATCCAAATTAGGTGGTGATAAAGTTCTAATATCTGCTTTTTCTAAAGAATTATCTTCAAATTATGGATGGATCGCTAATACTGGAAATATCCCAGCATCTTATTTGACAGGTTACTTAGCAGGATTAAGAGCAAAAAAGAACAACATCCAAGAAGCAATATTTGATCTCGGTATTTTTTATCATAGAAATCGAGTTCTTGCTGCTTGTAAAGGATTAATAGATACAGAATTACAAATACCGTATCATGAAGAATTTTTTCCTGATAATATAGAGGAAAGAATAAAAGGTATTCATATTGAAAATTACGCAAAAAAATTAAAATCAGAAGATCCAGAAAATTATGAGCAAATATTTTCTGGTTATCTCAATAAAAATAAAGTAAATCCACTGAAAATTAGTCAGATTTTTTCAGATTCAATTAAAATGATAGAAAATAAAGCTTAAATTACGGGATTGGAAATGAGTCGCTTAAGAAAGATTGAGGAGGAATGGGTCCCTAAAACTAAACTTGGGGAACTAGTAAAACAGGGTCTAATTACTTTAGATAAAATCTATCAAAATAATCTAATAGTAAAGGAAAAAGAAATTATTAATACATTACTTCCACAGATCAAAGAGGATGTCATAAATATTGCTATGGTTCAACAAATGACAGCTAGTGGCCAACGTAGCAAATTCAAAGCTGTTGTAATCGTAGGAACTGACGGATTTATTGGTATTAGCTCAGGTAAGAGCCGTGAAGTTGGACCGGCAATAAGGAAAGCAATCGACAGAGCCAAACTTTCTATCGTACCGGTACTTAGAGGTTGTGGAAGCAAAGAATGTGGATGTGGAGGAACTCATAGTATTCCTTTTAGAGTAAAAGGTAAATGCGGTTCAGTTCGGATACAACTTATTCCCGCCCCTGTTGGTGTGGGATTAGCATGTGCTGATAAGGTAAAACAAGTTTTAAGATTATGTGGAATTGAAGATATCTGGAGTAAAACATTTGGGGATACTCGAACAAGTGAAAACCTTGTAAAGGCAACTTATGATGCCTTAAAAAATGCTCATAAATTTAACTTTAATATATAAGAAAATGAGTGGTGCTAATATGGCAATGGTAAAAAAGAAAATCAAGTCAAAAGAAACTGAATATGTCCCAAAGCTCTACTTTGCAATTCGTATAAGAGGGGCACCTGGTATGAGGCGCAAAAATCTTGACACTCTTAAAATGCTTAGAATGCATAAAGTAAATCATGGTGTTCTCATTTGGGGAACAAAGAGCTATAGAGGAATGCTTATAAAATGTAAAGACTACATAACCTATGGAGAAATTGATGATAAAACATTAGTTAGGTTATTAAGAGTAAGGGGAAGGGTTGAGGGGAATAAACCACTCACAGAAGAGCATTTAAAAAGCTTAACAGATTTTAAAACGTTTAAAGAACTTTCAAAAGCATTACTTAATGGAGAGATACAATTTCGAGAAAAAGAAATACATAAAATTAAACCTGTATTTCGCTTACACCCCCCAAGAAAAGGATATCGAGGTACAATAAAAAAACATTACGCTGAAGGTGGTACGCTTGGATATGTTGGGCATTACATAAATGATTTAATTTATAAAATGTTATAATGAGTAGGTGAAGGAAACAAATGAGAAATCATGATAGAAAAGTAAGAAAAATGAGAGGCACGAGAACACATGGGTATGGTAGAGTGGGACAGCATAGGAAATCTGGACAACGCGCTGGGAGGGGCAAAACGACTCAATGGAAAAAAAGTAAAAAAAGTTATTACTTAAAACAAAAAGAATTAGGATTTCCAGATCCTGATTGGGATTTCGGAAAAAAAGGTTTTAAGAGACCTCAAGATATAACCCGAATTTATCAAGTAAATACTCTAAATGTTAAAGATTTGGATCATAAAATCGAAGCTTTAGTTATAGAAAAAAAGGCTTCTAAATCTGGAAATACCTACAGTATTAATTTAAATGATATTAATATACAGAAAGTATTGGGGCGTGGAGAAATTAATAAAAAAATTAATATATCTGTTAAAAATGCCTCCAAAAGAGCTGTTGAGAAAATTGAGAAAACGGGGGGAACAGTAAAATTACTCTCCGAAATAAAATAATTCATTCAATTTAATTTTAATATCTACTTCTTAGATTAAATTTTAAGATATATTTACTTTTTAGAGATGATAAAATGGACTCCAAACTAAATAGAGAACTAGATGATATTGAAATTGATGAGAATAATCAAGATGAGAAAAAAAGGAGTAGATGCATAATTATATGTCTAATAATCTTAATTGTAATGATGCTCCCTTCTACAATAGCTTTTTATGCTATTTTTTGAACTTTATTCTTTATTAATGAAGCATATTATGAACTAGATAAACTAATCCAGGTAAAATGAAAATAAACCCAAGCGTATTCCCAATAATGTGTGTTATTGTAAAAGGGATTCCAATAATAAAATATGGCAAAAGTCCTTCAATTGAACCGTAACGCGTAAAAAAATGGACTAGAGATGCAAAAACTTGAAAACTAGTGGTAATTATGACCCCAAGAATTCCAAATATAACCATCACAGGAAAATTATATAAATCTTCGTCGAATGAAAAGAAACTCCTTTTATTTAGAAAGTCATTAGTCAATGCTCCCAATAATCCTGTTAATGAATAATGTGTTAATTGAAAAGCTAAAAGCGGTAAATCAGCACCAAGTGGATTGAAAAAACAAAAAATTAAAGAACTTAAAAACCCAACAATCATTCCATCTCTTCTCCCTAAGGTAAAGCCTGATAAAAAGATTGTAAGAGTAAATAACTCTATATTAGGTAAATATGCCAATAAATACCCCAATACAATCCCTAATGCTGTAAATGTGCTAATTAAAGCAATTCGAAAAGATTCCTTCTCAAGCCAAACGGAACGATTTTCTTTTTCTCTTTCTAAATCTACATTTTCAACTGATTCTTTAGTTTCCTTTATAGATTGCGTTTCCACGTTCTCCACTATAATTCTCTCAAAAAGTTTTATATTCAATAGTTACAAATATTAATATCTGAGATATTAAAAATTTATAGGATAATATTCCTATTCTTTGTGACAGTTATGTCAAATTCTCTCTGCTTTTTAATTGGTTTATTGGGTAATATTTTTAGTAATTATTATTATAATCATTGCAGTGATAATTTTAAAATTTCTAATATCTTAATGATATTTTTAATTCTCTTTTCTAGGTAAGCAAAGAAAAAAGAAGATATGTAAATTTATTGAATATTTCCGACTTCTTTTTCGATAAATTGTGAAATGGAATTAAACACATGCTCAAACTCTTCTATTTCGAATACATCGGTTATTCTGTTAGCCCACACATTGCTGTATGCAAAATTGTAATCTATATGGTCGTCAAACTTCTGAAATAATAGGTAGCAGGTAATTTCTGCCATAATTTCGTTTTTTGCGTACTCTTTTATAATATCTCCAGCTATCTTCGAGACTGAAATAGTGATGTGATGCCCCAATTCATGAAAAACAGCTTGGGATGATTTTTGGTATATAAAAATCTCTTTAGTAAGCGGATCATAGCTTCCTTTCTTGTCTTGTTCTTTGAATTCTTCGGTTATTTTTACTTGTGGGAACTTTTGAGAGACAAACTTAATAGCTGTGTCATAGTCTATTTCATGGTTTTTCATAATCTTTTTATCGATCTCGCTTTCTTCTTTAAGATAGCTTTCATACATCGAAGTTTGACTAATATCAAATGTGTTTCCTACTTTAAAGAATCTTAAAAATTTTTCATCTTTTTCATTATCTTCTGAATTATTATTTTCTTCATTCTTCTTTCCAAAAATAGGAACCAGAATCTTAAACCCTTTTGATCCTTTAAGGATTTGGATATCTTGTTTTTTCCAATTATAAAAACTCTGAAAATAATGAAATATTTACTTTTAACAGCACTTCAGGACAAATTACTTTATTACCTTCCATAAAAAATTATCTAGATTCTTTACTTATCAGTTTTGATGGTGTAGAGAGATATTTCGTGCTTGAGTTTTTCATTGAGAAATACAGGTCAATTGACGATTTACGAGACCTTAGTGACGAAGAGGTGGAGAACATCGCAACTATGCAATCTGCCCACGCTAATATTTTAGAATATATGTACCAGCACACGATTGCGACAAAGACACAGCAAAAATTAAGTGAAGCCGCATATACGGTTCTGGTGACTGTTATAAGCACACTTCCTTTCGCTATAGCTGGTGCCATCGGAGGACTTGGTAAGGGAGTTGCTAAAGGTCTGTATCAATTCCCTAAAATGCTTATATCCGAGACTTTAGAAGAATTATTCCTTGATCCATGGATCGAATCATATGTTTCTGGATATGCAGAAGAACACGGATGGAGCACGTTCTGGAAGTCAATGGCTGTTAGTTTTGCCGAAAGCAGTAGAGAGACGTTTGGAAGCTCGATAACCCAAGCATTTAGTAAAGCCTTTTCCATAAGTACTCAAGCTTCACAAGAAATTAATTCAGGACCGCAATCTCAGGCTGATTCAGTACAGTCGGCAAGTCAGCTAAAAGCAGATCGTAAATCAACAACACTTCAATCAGTTTCTCAAATAGCTTTATCTACAATCATGCTCTTTGCGAGCCTTTTCTCGCCAGTTGCTTTGATATTCGGCACTTATGCCACTCAAATCGGAATGGGGGTTGTATCAACAGTTAAGGAAGTTCGATACAAGCATT
>Ga0114930_10003982_pt1 | contig 12646 bp, 9 predicted proteins | sample AnhtaG_FD_87300 | JGI IMG/M metagenome (GOLD analysis project Ga0114930, IMG submission 87300) | Deep subsurface microbial communities from Anholt, Denmark to uncover new lineages of life (NeLLi) - Anholt_01485 metaG | ecosystem: Environmental > Aquatic > Marine > Oceanic > Sediment | place... | reverse complement strand
TTTTTATTATATTTTTACAATCCTTCTCTTGCTACTTGTCTTATCACTAACAAAAGAAAGTATTATTAGTATATAATATTTTTTCTTCTAACTACTAACTACCCCACTAAAGTTTACACTAACATCAGAAATTTATTAACTTTTTTCCAAAAAATATGAAAAAAATTCCCAAAAAAATGCTTGACAGGTTGGGAGGTGTGATATACTTAAAATAAGATTTTGGAAAAACTAAACCATTACTATAAGAGAGTATAAGAGATGGGAGTGATGAAATATATATAATAAATATCGATGGTTCTGATTTAACCAGGGTTACAAATAATACTTATAGTGATATAAGACCTTGTTTCATTGGAAAAGCAAAGTAGAATTCATACTATAATATTTTTATAATTTGCAGTTTTATTTATAATGAGACCAAGTTATGCAAAATTTATAAATCTAAAATTATAATAAGGAGGAGTGAATATGTTTGAAACGTCGGTAAAAGACATTTTAGTGAAGAATCTGGAAAAAATATTAACTGGAGACATTAACAATCCAATTAAAGGGGAAGATTCAATACTAGTTCAAAACAGAAAGATCGCAAAGATCGGGAACAATCTAAAGGGAACATCCGGCTGCCGAGTAGTCGACGCCCAAGGGATGATGGCAATGCCGGGTTTGTTTGAGTGCCATTGTCATAATGGCATAGACGACTATGCTCCCATCACTAAAACAGTAGACTGGATGGAAAACCTTGGACGATGCGGAGTCACAACCATTATTACAGAGGGAGAGCACGGTCCGGGTTATCCTCGCTACTTCGATGACCCTGTTGGCGTCAAAGCAGAGGCAATATTCATCAACAAGGTATTCCGCAACTGGCGTCCTGGTGATTGTGTTAGGGTTTATGGAGGAGGAATTATCCTTGTGCACGGTCTTACAGAGCAGGATTTCAAGGAGATGGCTGATGCAGGTGTGAGGATCGTGGCAGAGATAGGTGGGGGTGGCCTCTACCTTGCAGAGGCATGCAAGGATATGTGCAAGTGGGCGAAGAAGTACGGTATGTTCATCTCCATACACTGCGGTCCCCCCTCCATTCCTGGATCAGCGGAACAAACGGCCGAGAACTTCATCGAGCTGGGAGCAGACAAGGCATCTCACTTCAACGGCGGATCCACCTCTATGCCCTGGCCGCAGCTTAAGGATATTATAGATAATACAAAATGCTACATAGAGCTTTGTTTTCACAGTAACCTGAAGATGGCCATAAAAGCAGTTAACTATCTGCAAGAGAGAGATGAACTTCATAGGATTGTGTTCGGAAGCGATCAATCGATAGGTCTTGGGCAGACACCCGGATCAATATGGGGATTGATGGCCCAGATAGCATCCTTTACTGATGTGCCTGCTGAGCAAGTGGTATGTATGGCTACAGGCAATAGCGCGAATTGCTACAAAGATGCACTGGGTTTGAATCATGGGTTTATTAAGGAAGGGATGGATGCCGATATTGTGATCACCGATACTCCACCCGGTCCTGTTGATGCGGTGGGCAACAACTTCCTCGACAGCCTGAAGATCGGGCTTTTTTGCGCTCCTGCATGTACGATTTTCGACGGTAAGATCATGAGCATCATCGGTCGAGATTATCAGCCTACAAAACGGGCTGTCAAGATAGACGGTGTGCTGCATGATGTCAATGATGTGGTCAAGTATCTTTTCGGCATACCGCATCCAGGCTATTGAAACTATCCGATATACGCTAAATGGTAAGTGAGGAGAATAATATAGGTAATATCAGCGGTGAAAATACGGAGTGACCTGTTATGTTCGATTAATTAACACTTCATTTGTTTATACTTTCTTTTACGAAAGATAGAATTAAAGATAAAAAGGACTAGAGCGAGTAAAATTTCGCTATACGTTAGTCAAGGTGAGTGTAAAACAACTTTCATACATTGAGACTTTCCATATCTTAAAAAATGAGAGGAGGTGATCTAAAAAACTGTTTTGAAGATGATATTTATGTACGTAAATGTAAAACCTATTTACAAAGGAGGAAGAAAATGAGTTTAAAAATGAGAAAAATGATAATCATGGTAGCTGTAGCGTGTTTGTTGTTCATAGGAGCAGTGGCACCAAGCTTTGCACTTGAGCTGAAGGTAGGTTTGATCCTTCCAGGAACGGTAACTGACTTTGGTTGGGATTACGCCCCCATCATAGCTTTGAACGAGATAGAAGCGAAGATGGCCAATGTGGTGGTGAATCACAGGTATGCAGAAATAGTCTCTCCGGCAGATGCAGAAGGTGTCATAATGGACCTCGTCGCCTCAGGATATAATTGGATCTGGGCATGGGGGTTCCAATATAAGGATGCTGTTAATGCTGTTTCAAAAAAAGTAGGCAAGGATATATTCTTTACCATTAACGAGGGCATTCAGTCGGATGTTGTATCAGGAAGGATCGATGTCATTGAAGAGTACCCCGAGGGAACATCTTATCTTGCTGGTATCATAGCCGGAGCAGTCTCCAAAAAAGGAAAAGTAGGGGGAGTGCACGGCATGGCCAATGTGGTAATGGAGATGGCCGAGGCAGGTTTTGAAGCAGGTGCTAAGGCTTACAATCCGCTTGCAACGTATAAGCAAATCTATGTTGGCGCGTGGGGAGATCCAGAGGGCGGACGAAGGGCAGCTGAGATACTTCTTAAGACTGGTATCGATGTGATATTCTGTATAGGAGACGGTACAAGCCTAGGGGTGATTGAGGCGATCAAACAGGCACGTACTCAGGGAGAGGACGTTCATTATATCGGCTGTTATGTTGACCAGTCCATGCTTGCTCCTGGCAATGTGCTGACCAGTGTGAAATACGACTACTCCGATATCCTGATGCAGCAGGCGCAAGATATCATCAAGGGCCAATTTGGAAAAGGTGGTTATACTATAGAACTCGGCAATGGTATCGAACTTGCTCCATTCTACAACTTCGATGGTCAAATTCCAGAAAAAGTCAAAGAGATGGTGACACAGGTGAGGAGACAGATTATAAGCGGAACACTTAAGGTGCCAAGTAAATTTCAAAAATAACACAATAATAAAATAATTCAATTTTGTTCGTTCCTGTATGTTAGAGATCTCCGAAGTCGAAAAAAAACACATTGTTTGCTTTATCTAATGACCTAAAAACGGGTCTTGGAGATCGGGGAGCGATTTCACGGCATTTGGCTCAAGTATCTGTGTAGTACATCTCATCCTAACTATTGATAATGGGCCAAATGCCGGATCATACATCAAATTTTTTTAAAGAAAAGCGTTGTATGTCAAGCTCGATGAAGGATAATTAGTTTCTAATACCAACTCCTGCTAAACGAGCTAATTAGTATTAGTTCTATTACCAGTGTGCTTGAACAATAATTAAAACATGCTGGTGGAGGAAACCATTATGAGGGGAAAAAGATCCGAATTAAAGGGAAAGGCACAGACAGTTCTTGGTATAATTGACAGAGATCTTCTTGGATTTACTCTTCCACACGAGCATTTTTTTATCGATTGCTCGGTTGATTTCAGGGAACCCAGCAATCCTAAAGAAAAAGACCTGGCATATCAGCCTGTGTCTTTTGAAAATCTTAGCTGGGTTCGATCTCATATATGGTTCAATCTTGACAATGTATGTTTGACGGATGTATCGGAGGCTATCAGAGAGGCCATCTTGTTCAAGGAAGCGGGAGGCCAGTCAGTTATTGATGTAACGCCCAATCATGTAGGGCGTGATCCCAAAGCATTGGCACGCATAGCGAAAGAGGCAGGTATCAATGTGATTATGGGCACAGCCTACTATAGGGGGCCTTCATACAAACCTGAAATGAAGGTGGAATCCAAGACTGAGGAGGAAATCGCCAGTGAATTTGTGCGGGATATTATAGAAGGTATAAATGGAATATGTGCTGGAATTATTGGAGAGGTAGCGTGTTCCTGGCCAATGACTGAAAACGAACGAAAAGTCCTGCGCGCGGGGGCCATTGCCCAACAACAAACAGGGGCTGCCCTTATGGTTCACCCTGGTTTTTATGATGAAGCGCCACTGGAGATCATTGATATACTCAGGGATGCTGGTGCGGATATCAGCCGTGTAATAATGTGTCATATGGGAGAAACAATTAAATCCCACAGTGCTCGATTCCGGTTAGCGGATACGGGTTGCTATCTTGAGTGGGATAGATTCGGCTCAGACGGAGAGTATCCGTTTTACAACGAAGGATCTCCCAATCTAATCCCAGATGTGCCAAATGATCCTGAACGCCTTAATCAGATCGTTCAGCTTATAGGCGAGGGATTCCTAAATCAGATACTCATTTCTCATGATACCTTTTTGAAAATTGAACTCCACCGATTTGGGGGTCAGGGGTATTCACACATTTTGACTAATGTTATTCCTCTAATGAGGGAAAAGCGCATTTCTGATGAAATTATTCATACAATAACAGTAGAAAATCCAAAGAGAATATTGACATTTGTCTGACAGAATTATGATAATGTCACGAATTATTAAAATAGCAATTAGAAACACAGGTAGCAAAATTACTGACACTAGGAGTATAGCATGGATATGGAGAAGATGCTCAACATAAAGAAGTCTCTCATAAGAACGGCATTGGGTGAAGAAGAAGCCGATCTTGTTCTGAAGAATTGTAAGCTTTTAAACCTTTACACAGACCAGGTTGAAACGGTTAACATATGTATAAAGGATCGCTATATTGCTTCAATAACTCCAGACTCGTTAAAGGGGAATGATGAGATAGACTGCTCTGGTTTTTTTACACTTCCAGGATTTATCGATGGTCACATTCATGTTGATTCTACCCTCTTAACACTCAGCCAGCTTGCAAATATTATACTCCCGTGCGGAACAACAACTCTGATGGTTGATCCGATGGAGATCGGAAATGTATGCGGGATTAGAGGCGTAAAGGAGTTTCTCAAAGAAGCCGAAGTGCTACCGCTTAAGGTTTTCGTACAGATTTGCTCGCGGGTTCCAAGCGCACCTGGACTTGAGACTACTGGTGCAGTAATTGGAATAGAGGAGGTAAGGGAGATGCTTGAGATCGACAGTGTAATTGCTCTCGGTGAGCTCGATCCCTCCAAACTGATTCCTCCTAAAGACGAGTATATCATGAAAATACTCTATGCTGAAAGCAAAAATAAAATTCGGGTAGGTCATGCAGCAGGATTGTCAGGGAGAACTCTTGACGCTTATGCTGCTTGTGGCCTTAACGATGACCATGAATGTGTAACAAAAGGTGAAGCTCTCGCACGATTGAGGCTCGGAATGGAGATTATGATCCGTGAAGGATCAAGTGAAAGAAATCTTGAAGAGCTCATTAAGGTATTAACTGAGGAGAAGTTTGATTCCCGGTTTCTTTTTTTCTGTACAGATGACAAGCATTTCAATGATATAATTCATGAGGGCCATATTGATTTCAATATTCGTAAAGCCATATCGTTGGGAGTAAAACCTATCGATGCCATAAAAATGGGTTCATTAAACTGCGCTCGGCACTTTAGGGTAGACGATAAGGTTGGGTGCATTGGTCCGGGTAGGATAGCCGATATTGTCCTGACGAAAAGCTTGGAAGATATTAGGGCTGAGATGGTAATAGCAGATGGCAAACTTGTGGCCAAGGAAGGAAGGATGGTAGTGGATCTTCCAGTGTATCAGTGGCCTTCATGGGCTCTCGATACTGTACATATAGGCTCTTCTGTCGAGCCTGGAAGATTACGATTACAAGCAACTGGTTCACAAGCTCGAGTAAGGGTCATAGAAGTTATAAAGGAACAGATAATAAACAAAGCGTCCGAGGCAGTTTTACCTGTTGTCAATGGGGAGGTGCTTCCTGATATCGATCGAGATGTACTAAAGTTTATATGTGTTGAGAGACACAAAGCAAGCGGTGAAATTGGAATTGCTTTTGTTAGAGGTTTCGGGCTGAGATCTGGTGCTATTGCAGGCTCCATCGCCCATGATCACCATAATATAGTTGCCATTGGTACAAATGATGAGGATCTGATTTTGGCTGTTAACACAATCCAAAAGCTCCATGGTGGTCTGGCTGTTACTAAGGCAGGGAAAGTATTGGGAGAGCTTCCCCTTGAGATAGGTGGATTGATGAGCCCTTGGCCGATCGACAAAATGAATAGTGCGATTGAAAAGTTGAACTACCAGGTAGAAAAATTGGGAAGTGATATTCCATCACCGTTCATGCTCCTCTCGTTTATCTCTCTGCCCACAGTCCCTGAGTACGGGTTAACTAATAAGGGTCTTATTGATGTTCGCAACCATAAGCTGATCAGCACTCTTTTAAATCACTGATCTTTAAGGATTTCGAAAGAATTGCGAGAGCAACTCCATTAGCTTTTATATGGATGATGGCGATCCTTTAGGAATTATATTCCTTTTAATACATGAAAGGAGAACATTGCAATGCGTAGCTTTATAGGGAGAGATATTCTGTCCCTAAGGGATTTTGAGAGGGCGGAATTTTTTCGCATCTTCGATGTGTGTAGATTTTTGGGTCTACGATGTGTATGTATTTGTCAGCTACTCTATAGAACTCAGTAAGGGTATGGAACTGGCGCCTTTCTACAATTTCGATAGTTAGGTTCCTGATAAAGCTAAAGATATGCTTATAAAGGCAAGGATGGATATCTTAAACGGAAAACTCAAGGTCCCATATAAACTAAAATAAAGCATGACACATAGTAACAGCTAGAATGGCCGTAAGGGGGTTTTCTAACCAAGGGGCAGTTAAAATCAAGAAAACGAAAATATTATTGCAGAAGTATATGGCTTGAACAAAGGATCTGATGATAGATCAAGAGACCGACGAAGCTGTGCGAAAGTGGAAAAATCATCGATAAATGTCTACAGTGAGTGAAGAAAGATAAAAGGCGAGTGTTACAATGTCGAATGATACTTTTTTAATTAAAGGATGCCATTGGAGCAAAAAGTGAAAAAACCTGTTTATATACTTAAAGCGATCGATGTGTTAAAACCTATTCTGATCATAGCACTTGGTTTAGCTATTGGTGGTATTTTGATCTTTGTCAGTGGGCAGAATCCCCTTACGGCCTACCAATTAGCATTCAAAGTCTTTACCTCGAGCATATTCAAAATAACTGATGTTTTCGTCTATGCGACTATTTTAATCATTATTGGTACAGGTTTGGCAGTGGCGTTCACCGGTAATATGTGGAACATTGGAGCAGAGGGACAGCTATGGATTGGAGCCTTGGCAGCCACATTTGTTGTTTCTAGTCTCAGGAATGCTCCCCCAGCAGTATTGATTCCCATTCTCTATATAAGCTCATTCTTGGGAGGCGCAGTATGGGCATTTTTTCCAGGCATGCTCAAGGCAAAGTACGGCACAAACGAAGTACTGACCACTCTGCTGATGTGTCCTATTGCAATATATTTAGTGATATATTTCCTGTGGGGAGCACTCCAGGACCCGGTGACAGGATATGCCCAGGGCGAGCTTATACCGGAGGCTGCTTTTCTTCCAGTCATTATTCCAGGGACCCGTTTGGACATTGGGCTGTTCCTGGCATTGGCCGTAGCATTAATAGTTTTTGTGCTTATTGAGAAAACCGTAATAGGGTATAAAATAAAGATAATTGGAGCATCTCCTAAAACAGCCCAATACGGTGGTATTAATCTGGCTTCGATGCAAATTTGGACAATGGTGATTAGTGGGGGAATATGCGGGCTTGCCGGCGCACAGTTACTCATGGGAGTTACACATCGGCTTCTCGAGGGCCTTTCCCCCGGCGGTGGTTTCTGGGGTTACGGTTTCATGGGGATTGCGGTTGTTATAATGTCGAAGAGTAATGCTCTGGCGGTTATTGGTACGTCGCTTCTTTTTGCCTTTTTAATAAGCATGACCTTTCTTTTGGAGGCGAGTGCTGGAGTGTCTCATTTTATTTTTGAGTTTATAGAAGGATTTATAATTTTGCTCATTGTCTGGTTATATAAATAAAGCATTAATCGGGAAGAGGGAGGTGGATTCCTGGTGGATCTAGCAATTGGGTTATTGCAGGGAGCATTAATGTATACCATACCCCTGTGGCTTGCAGCAATGGGTGAGCTTGTCCAGCAACGTGCTGGGACATGGGGCCTGGGCATAGAGGGGACGATGTTGATGGGGGCATTTGTATCCTACTTTATCACTCTCAAGACAGAAGCTATTTTGTTAGGAATACTAAGTGGCCTATTGGTCGGAATTATTACTGGATTATTTATGGCCTTGTTTATCGTTATCCTTGGGCGGAGTCAGGTCGTCACTGGAATTGGCCTCAATATCCTTGCAGCAGGGCTCACGAGTTTTTTATTTGTAGAGCTAATTACGAAGGTATACAACCGCGTTCCATATGTTGAATTGATGCATGTTGTGAAGGTTCCGCTCTTAAGCCGGGTGCCAGTTCTTGGACCTGTATTCTTTGAGAACTGTTCGGTTACTTATGGAGTGTTTCTCCTTTTTCCCGTACTTGGAATAATACTCTATAAAACATCATTTGGGCTTAAAAATCGTGCGGTTGGAGAGAGTGCAGAAAAGTGTAATGCGCTTGGGATAAATGTTATAAAAACAAGGACACTATCTGTTCTATTCGCGTATACTCTTGCTGGTTTAAGTGGGGCTACTTTGGTATTAGGATCGACTGGTTCATTTACGCACGGAATGACTGCGGGCAGGGGATTTCTCGCAATAGCCATTGTGATCGTATCAAACTGGACATTACTGGGAGTTGCCATTATTGGTTTCTTGTTCGGCATTACCCAGAGTGGACAGCAGATCCTTCAAATCTTCACCCCACAAATCCCGTGGCAACTCTTACTGGCGATACCCTATATATTCGGTATTTCTGCACTTATAGTTGGAGCACTAAGAGCACGTCAACCGAGTGAGCTTGGGATACCTTTCCTGCGACAAAGATAAAGAGATATTGATAGGGAAGGAACAAGGGAATATGAATATGTCAAAACAATCAAGGAATGGCAGCAATCGGTCTTTAATTGTTGATATGAAAGGGATTGTGAAACATTTTCCAGGAGTAACTGCCCTTGACCATGCGGATTTTCGTGTTGAGCGAGGAGAAATTCACGCTCTTCTAGGTGAAAATGGTGCTGGAAAAACAACCATGATGAGAATCCTCAATGGTATCTACATGCCCGATCAAGGGGAGATCTATATTAGTGGCCAAAAGAGCAGCATTACTTCTCCACGAGAAGCTTCTAAGCTTGGTATTTCAATGGTATATCAACACTTCACCCTGATACCAGCCCTTACCGTTTGGGAAAATATGGCTCTGACTATCCCGTCACCAAAGGAGCCTTTTCTTGATATGAAGTATTCCACTCGCCTCCTTCTGGAACTGGAGGAGAAATACGGTCTCGAAATTGATCCCACGGCAAAGGTGTCCGACCTGTCTGCGGGTGAAAAACAAAGAGCAGAGATTATACGGGCGTTGTCTCAGGGGCCGAAGATTCTTATTCTAGATGAGCCCACCTCCGTGTTGACTCCCATAGAAGTAGAACGGCTCTTCGAGGTGCTGCATCAGATAGCCCGGCAGGGGACAAGTGTGATATTTATATCCCACAAACTGGGTGAGGTGTTAGAGATTTCAGACCGGATCACGGTTCTTAAAAAGGGAAAAGTAACAGGAAACTTTTTAACAAAAGACGCCACCCGTGAAGAACTGGCGACGCTCATGGTTGGAAGAACCGTGCTTTTCAGGATCAATAGACCCGACGTTAAAATAGGAGACCCTCTGCTGAACGTTGAAAACCTGACAGTAAAGAATGAGGAAGGAGCATCTATTGTAAATAAAGTGAGCTTCTCTATTCACGGGGGGGAGATTCTTGGAATTGCCGGGGTTTCTGGTAACGGCCAGAGGGAGCTTGCAGAAGCCCTTCTGGGTCTTCGTGAAGCGAAAGCTGGAAGAGTCATCATCTGCAAAAAGGATGTGACGAATCTTCCAACAAAAAAAATAATCAATGCTGGTGCGGGAATGATCCCGGAGGATATTCAGGAGATGGGGATTGTGAGGGATTGGACGCTTCGCGACAATCTCATACTCGAGCTTCACAGCAGTTGTCCTTTTGCAGACGCCGGACCCCTCAGGTGGCTGAGCATCGATATACAAGTGTTTCGCAACGAGAAGGAAATAGATAAATTCTGTGACGATGCGATTGAAAAGTTCAACATTGTAGCACCGAATGGATACACCTTGGCTAGTAATCTATCAGGCGGAAATTTACAGAGGCTTATGCTCGCCAGAGAAATAATGCGAGGCACAACGGTGCTGATTGCCTGCCAACCGACGAGAGGATTGGATGTGGGAGCTGCAGAGTATGTGCGTACCTGTCTGCTGAAACATAAGGAGCGGGGAAACGCCATTCTGCTCATATCCGAGGACCTGGATGAGCTAAAGATGCTGAGCGACAGGATTGCCGTCATGTACGAGGGAGAGATCCTGGGGATCCTTCCGCCAGACACAAAGGTGGACAAGATCGGGTTGTTGATGGGAGGTACGAGGGATAACTCTCGAGAGACGTGATCAAGACTATTTAAAGGCAGATAGTGTAAAATTTTAGTGGGGGGTTTTGAAGAAAAAGACTTGCCAAGAGGTAAATAAAAAAGGTAGACTTACCTCAAGAACAAAAAAGAAAAAGAAGTAGTTATACTCAGTGATTAGAAGAAATCATAAAATGCGGGCTGAAACAGCGTCTAACCTTGAAGTTTTATTCTAGGTAAGTTTTTCTAAATGTGAGTATAATGTAAGTAAAAAAGATTAATTTCCTTAAAGTTAATTATTTAAGGAGTCAAATAAATCCCTATATGCCCAGCTCTGACTCTTTTCATCTCAAGACCTATCTTATCCCATAAAAGCACGCTTTCAGACAGCCACCCGGGGAGCCTTGACATTTCCAGCCCTTTGGCATTTGCTGAAGGACTTTTTTATTTGAAAAAGAAGGATTTTTTATTTTAATGTCGAATCAATTAATTAGTATCATAAGTTTAAAGAGGTGAATTATGAACCAAGAAAATAGTGATTCAAAAATATGCCCCATTTGCGGAAGACCAACTCATAAAGAATCAAAATATTGTATTTTTCATGCAAGCGTAGAGGAGAAAACTGAAGAAGAGTTTAAGAAGGCATTAAGTGAATATATAGAGGTAATTAAAAAAGAAAATAAGGGTTATAATTTTGAAGGATTTGTTTTTGTAGGGGATATTAATTTTAATAATATTAAATTTAATGAAGACCCTAAATTTATTAATACTAAATTTATTTATGGGAGTATCAGTTTTATAGAAACGCAATTTGAAGAAAAAACCTCATTTTTGGATGTGCTTTTTAATGGGACAGTTGATTTTAGTGGTGCATTTTTTGGAAAAGAAGTTGAATTTAAAGGTACAAACTTTAAAGGTGGATCAACGTCTTTTAGGGGAGTGGTTTTCTGTGGTGATGTATTTTTTGAAGGTAATATTTTCCAAAATGGTATTGACTTTAGTAATGCAGGATTTAAGGGAAATTTTAGCTTTGGTTTTAATAAATTCAATGGAACCGAAATAAATTTTAATTGTGCAGATATTAATAAAAATTTTGACATTGCTTTAACCGAAAAAAAACATATAAGTTTAAATTTTGAATCGATAACTACTTATTTTGCATTTACAAATATAACACTAATTGTTAAAAATGGAGGCATTTCATTTAGAAATACTTTATTAGATAAAATATCGTTATGTTTTGAAATTTATAATGATTCATATATCAACTTTGAAGGCGCCAGAATTAAGGACACTGTGTTTAGGAGAGATCATATTGAAAGACATTTAATACAAGAAAATAGAAAATTATATGACAAAGCTAAAGAAATATATATTACCTTGAAAAATAATTTTCATTCCATTGGAAGGTATGATGATGAGAGTTGGGCTTATATAAAAGAAAGAGATATGGAAAAATTAAGCTATTCATTTACTAATTCAGAAGAAAATGACACATATCGTTTTGTTTCAAATATGAAAAATATACTCAATAGATTTATTCTAAAAATAAAATTCTTTACTAAGTGGCTATTTTCAAAAAAATCTTTAAATTGGCTTAAATTAGTAATAGCAAGTTTTATATATGGGTATGGCGAAAATCCATGGCGTGTTATTAGATTTGCTTTTATTGTTATATTTTTATTCGCATTACTGTTAAATTTTTCAGGAATCGTTTATAGTGACAGAACTAATATGATAATAGAATTTATAAAAGAAAGTAAAGGTGATGAATATACTTTAAAATATTTAGGACCTATTCTGGGGAGTTTTCTAAATTGTTTGTATTTTAGTGTAGTAACTTTTGCAACTTTGGGATATGGCGATTTCCAACCGGCAGTAGGATTAAGTAGATTTTTTGTATCATTAGAGTCAATTATTGGAGCTATTACAATGGCATTATTTGTATATACCTTTGCGAGAAGAACAGGAGGAAGATAAATATAAGAAAAGTATCCACATTTATATTTAAATATGAATATTGAAGGAATGAATCATTAAAGGAATCTTTTAAAAACCAATAAATATTTTGAGCAAAGATCTTGGTATGAGGTG
>Ga0114930_10003980_pt1 | contig 12648 bp, 11 predicted proteins | sample AnhtaG_FD_87300 | JGI IMG/M metagenome (GOLD analysis project Ga0114930, IMG submission 87300) | Deep subsurface microbial communities from Anholt, Denmark to uncover new lineages of life (NeLLi) - Anholt_01485 metaG | ecosystem: Environmental > Aquatic > Marine > Oceanic > Sediment | place... | reverse complement strand
CGAAAGGACAGACGCGAATGCACGCCAGACACTCGATACAGTCCGCCTCGTTGTAGGCCACCTCTCGCGTTGCCGTGTCGGCGATGTATATGGCGTCGGTGGGACAGTGGGTGATGCAGTGGCCGCAGTGCGTACAGCGATCCTTGTCCCATGTCACTCCTTTGCCGGTGTAGTTGATAGTGACGTTAAAGGTCTTCACAAAGTCCATGGCCCGTTGGATGTCCTCTTCAGTGCCCGTAACATCCAGCACGAGATACCCTTCCTCTTCCGGCGTGACCTTCGCACGATACACATTGACCACGAGATTGTAGTCTTTGACCAAATGGTAGATGATGGGCTTTTCACACTCGCATCGTGGAAAGAACAGCATCAATTTTTTCGTTACGGTCTCACTCATAACGGTTTCTCCCTTGCCACGAGTGGCTTCATTGTCGTATTCTTTGGAAGCGGTGCAATGGGCTTAGCAAGCCAAAAGTCCCCACGCCTGATCTCGTCAGCCAGCAGGTGAGCGATCTCCAGCGCCTTGTAATAAGAGGAGAGCGAGCCGACTGCTACCTTCTTATCTTCGACTTCGATCTGGCCGCTGCGCAGTTGTTCGTAGTTGACGTGGCATATAATCTTGCCGGTATTCTGCGGATAGTCGGTGCTGTAGTCGACCACCGGCGCCAGGATGTCACAGTCGCGCACGCAGGTTTGCTTCAGGATGTCTTCATTCAATATGGGAATAGGAATTCCGATACCTATGGCCAGCGAGACGCCGTACCCGGCAAGACTCACGCCTCGCACGAACTCCTGGCGCATCTGCTTCATATCGGCGGAGAGTGCGAGAGTCCCGGCCCCTCCTTTGGGAATTCCGTTAGATGTTCTCGCGCCGCCGCCGGCGTGTTGAGTTCCCTCCGCGTAGACGTGCCCATGAGCGCCGGCCATCCACACTTTGGCTCCTACGCCGATGGTTTCGTAATAAGGATCGTTGAGCAGTGGCGACAGTTGACCAGCAGAGCAGTAGTTCGCGTTTTTGCGATCAGGCTCCAGAGTTCCCATGTAGGTGTATATCGTTCGATCCGAATTGTTGATTGCCACGTTATAGTTCTGGTAGCAGTTTCGGGGGTTGACCATGATAGCCTGATTCAGGTCGCCAATTGTGAAGTATGTGCGGATCTCACGCAACGGGTAGCAGTCGGTCGCATAAGAAAGCGCAAAGAGCTGAAGCGTTTTGCTCGCGACGAGGTCCTCCATCACATGGCCCCCGCCATAGCGAAACTCACCCGGATGATACATGTTTGCCGGATCACCGTGGCGCAGTTGAGTCGCACCAAGGTACACATCAACAGCCGCAACGCCCGTGTAGACAAGAACATCCTGGACCCAGGCTTCCGACATGCGAATTTTGGGTGTGGAATGCCCGAAGTTGAGGAAGCATCCCGATGAGCACATCGGGCCAAATGTGGCGGTGGTAACGACGTCCACCTCTTTTGCGGCTGTGGCGACCCCCTTCTTGTCGACGTAATCGATGATCTCGTCTGCAGTCAGTACGACGGCCTTGCCCGACTCGATGCGATCGTTGATTTGTTCGTACGTCTTCATGATTCATTCCATCTTAAAAAATCGTGCGCTCTGCTCTTGTTCAGTCGGCGCATTGTTCCAAAAAGCTGCGGACAATTAGACTTCGTTCGCGTAGGCCATAGTATGTGTGTTGACGATGGTTTTGTCAATCCTCTTGTCCAGCTTGAGCTTCTCATCAAAGTGCAGGACGTAAGTAGGAGAATTAATTTGCCTCGATGTCTTGTCATGTTCAGTGTAAGCTATAGCCTATTAGTCTGTTGGCTGACAACCATTAAGGCAGATAAGATCATGAAAGAAAAAGAAACGACACGACGAAACTTCCTGCAAACCGCGGCGGCAGGTGCGGCAGGGATTATTCTGGCAAGGCCAAAGGGCGTGTCCGCAGGGGCATTCGAGTCGATAAGGATCGAAGAGCCGTTTCACGGCGCGGTCTTGAACCGAAGACACGGAGAGCACAACGGCGGCTTGAAAATTCGAGTATCCGGCCAGGCACCTCTGCGCGACCGTGTGATGGTCAACGGATCCGCTGCACGACGCGAGGGCACACGGTTTGTCTCGGAGGTCGTCCTGCGGCAGAAGGAGACAGAAATCATCGCCAAATCGCATGGCAGCTTTGGCCGGCACGAGCATCGCGCGCGGGTAGTATGGGACCGGCACTCTGAGCCGAGGTATCGGTTCTCGATTGATGACAACAGCTTCTTTCTGCGTGATATTGCGCAAAAGAACTACGCCTCACTATTCGATTGCTTTTACCTGAAGAACCTCCGCGAGCTGCACTCGAAATATGGGGCACGGTTCGTTCTTAACATCTATTATACTACGGGAGATGGGTTTGAACTGCCCCAATTTCCCGATCGTTACAGAAGCGAGTGGCAAGACAGTTCCGGCTGGCTCAAGCTGGCCTTTCACGCATACGCTAACGATCCGGCCCGGCCATACCAATATGCGCCGCCCACAAAGCTGATTGCTGATTTGGACAAGGTGGCCGAGCAGATAATTCGCTTTGCTGGTGAGCGGACGTACTCACCACCCACCGTAATTCATTGGGGGATGGTGCAGCCAACGTCTCTAAAACCGCTCTTCGAGCGCGGGGTTCGTGTGCTCAGTGGCTATTTCCGGCAACAGAACGGCATCTGGGACGTCAATTACCTGCTGGATGATGCCCGGAGCGAGTATCTCTCCCGCCACGATGCCCTTATGGACTTCGACAGCGGCATAGTTTTTTCCAAAGTTGACATTGTCTGCAATAGCACGCCCGTTGAACGCATTGTGCCCACACTTGCGCCGCTCGCCAAAGACCCCAACCAGGCGGAGATTATGGATCTTTTTACACACGAGCAGTACTTCTGGCCTTTTTACTCGCACTATCTTGGCGACCATTTCGAAAGGCTTGATGTCGCCATCCGTTGGGTGACTGAGCACGGATACAAGCCGGTCTTCTTCCACGAAGGCTTCCTCGGCGGACCGGTATAGGTGGCGGGTATGCCCAACTTCAATTTTGCAGAACGGTGAGAATATCCTTTGGGGTTCCGGCTCGTCGGGGCTACGTTGGAAGGATGTGGCCCTGGCTTTATGACGTGAAGGCATTCGGTACCGGCTGGCTTGCAAGGACTCCTGACATAATCAATTAGCCGGCGATGGCTTTCCAGCTTTGACCAAGCTCCTCCATGAGGGTGATAACTTCACGAATCATTTGGGGGTCACGTGCTGTATTGGCTTCGGATAGACGCCTGTTTATAAAGTCATACAAGCTGCGAAGGTTGGCGGCTATTTCACCTCCGGCGTCCACATCCAAAACCGCGTTTAGCTCATTGATTATGTCCTGGGCCCTGCCTAAGTACCGGCCCTTTGCTTCATAGTTGTCTGCTTCCAACTCCTTGATTGCCAGCTTCATAAACTTGATTGCGCCCTCATAGAGCAGCACGATGAGCCGGCCTTTGCTTTGGGTGGTGACTGCGGCATCCTTGTATGCTGCGAATCCCTTCATAATATCACTCCGTCATATATTTCAGGGACTGAATCCCTGCGAATATGCCTGTAGCGTCCGTATGCCAGACCGAGTGCGGCTGTTTCTTACAGGTGCATTTAATTCATGAGGAGGTAACTGATGGTTTGCGGCCCAGTCACCTCCCCCTACCGCTGTTCAATGTTTGAGAAGGATTCGGCACTCGCTATCTGAGCAGCGCCAATGCCATCTGAGGCATCAAATTGGCCTGAGCCAGCATAGCAACACCAGCTTGTGCCAGGACCTGCGTTCTGGTCATAGTGGCCATTTCGGTAGCGACATCGACATCCGAGATACGAGATTCGGCTGCCTGCAGGTTCTCGGCCTGGTTGTTGAGGACCTGGATCGTGCTTTCCAGACGGTTCATCTTATAACCGAACGCGGCACGAGCCTCGTCTTTGGTGCCGATCGCGGTGTCCAGGGTTGCCAGGGCTGCCCTGGCGCTGGCTGCGGTAGTGATACTTGCTGCGGTAATGCCAAGACCAGCCTTGGTCATTGTGCTGCCCACGACGTCGATCTTATCGTTTGTATCACCGAAGTGGATCGATACGGTAGCCGAATTGTCGAGCATCTTGATGCCGTTGAATTCGGTTGCCGTCGCGATACGATCGATCTCGTTGGCCATTTCGTCAAACTCGCTGTCCATAATGCTTCGCTGAGTAGAAGAGTATGACCCCGTAGCCGCTTGCTCAGCCAACTGTTTCATACGAATCAGTGCAGAATCGATTGTGGCCATAGCACCTTCCATCGTCTGGAGCATACTGATGCCGTCCTGGGCGTTACGACCACCCTGCTGCATCACAGCGATGTCGGCACGCATCAGCTCACGGACAGCCAGGCCGGCTGCGTCGTCCTTTGCACTGTTGATGCGCAGGCCCGAAGATAACCTCTCGACTGATTTAGCCAAGGCATCGTAGCTAACTCCCAAGTGCCGAGCAGCGTTTGCCGCCATAATGTTGTTCTTAATTGCTAACATATTCTTTGCTCCTTAATAAAAACCTCTTCATTTGGCCCTATCACTTTTGTCACAGTCTTCAACGGTGCAACAAGTACACCACGGAAACTATCCTTCCAAAAGGCATTATCGGTAAAAAGAGAAGTGACTTGAGGAATTTCTTAACGGAAAATAACTCGAAAGCCTTTGTATTTATGAGAATCCGAATGGCAAGTCGATAATTCTTACAGTATGCAGAGACAAGAAAGACAATCTTGTAGAGAGACACTGCTTGTATTCAATTGTCACGAGCCGTGGGTCCATCAGCTCGGGACATTAGGGTACGACCTCGACATAATTATAGGACTTAATGGCAAATACAAGCAGACGTGGGATGAACAAATGCGGCCGTTGCCCGCGCATTGTCGGCTGCTTACGCTGTCGGAAGCACTTCAGTCAAGCACGTCTTATTACTGCATCATAACCCACAATATAACCGATTTGCTCGATATCAAAACTCGGCGAGAGCCGCGCCTTATAGTACTACACTCAACAATTGAGGGCCGAGCAATAGAGGAAAGATCGAATGTTACGCCGGACAAGATGAAGGAAATGCTACGCAGATACATACAGACGGTCAACGTCCACGTCGTCAGCGTCTCTATGCTCAAAGGCAAATCGTGTGGTTTTACTGAGGATATTGTGCCTTTCGCAGTTGATACGGGTGACTACTTGCCGTACAGCGGCCACATAGCTGCTGGTCTACGTGTCTGCAACTTTATTGAGAGCCGAAAGAAAATTCTATTATGGGACTTTCATGAAAAGGCGTTCGATGGAATTCCTGTACGGCTTGTCGGGCACAACCCGAGTATCCCTGGAGTTGTAGCTTCCGACAATTGGCAGCATTTGAAAGAGATGCTGCAGTCTCACCGGTTTTACGTCCACACCGCTGCCCCAAAGCTCGAAGATGGATACAATATGGCCAGTTTGGAGGCGATGGCTGCGGGGGTGCCCGTCCTGGGAAATCGGCATCTTAGTTCGCCGGTCAAGCACGGGGCGAGCGGCTTTCTCAGCGATGATCCGAATGAATTACGCAAATACGCCAGGATGTTGTTGGAGGACAGGAAGCGAGCGGCGTTGATGGGTCAGCAGGCTCGCAAGACCGCTATGGAGCGTTTCTCGATGAGCAAGTTCAAAAAGGCCTTTCTACAATCCATCGAGACCGCACGTCGCAAATGGCACAGCAGATTTAGGGCCTCGATTGTGCCCTTGACAGGGATCTAGAGAGTAGCCAAAGGCCTGGCGCGTACAACAGCGGCGCCAGCGTGATAATTTGTTAAAGCCGCCCATATCCTTCGCCGACAACAAGAGCGAGTAAGCAGGTTTTGCTGAGGGGAGTCTGGCTACAGAACGACCATGCGAGGATAAGTCATGAGAACGAAAAACCAAAACGGACAATTTAGGCTGATCGATGTGATAGACGATATATGGGCTGGAGAAAACGTCTTTTTTCAGTTAGTCCGGGTTGCCCAGGACATCATGACCAGGGATGTCAAAGCGTTGACTTTGGACGACAGAGTCGAGGCGTGTCTCGAATTCATGAAGGATAACAAAGTCCGGCACGTCCCGGTAATGGACCCTCCGACTGAAGAAGGGGCAAAGCCGGTCTTCATAGGTGTCGTTTCTGGAAGAGACCTGTCGCGTCTGATGTCTCCATATCTTGGAAAACTCGGCCAGGAAGAAACAGATACAAAAGCGCTGCGACAGCCGCTCTCACAAATCGTCACCAGAAACGTCAGCTCGGTCTCTCCCGAAACGCTGATATCAGAAGTGGTTACCACTATGGTCAATAATCGGGTTGACATGGTGCCTGTTCTGGCCGATGGAGACCTAGTGGGCGTCATTACGAGCGAGGATATCTTGAAGATACTCGTCAGGCTCGGTAAGATCCGCCAGCTAAGCGAGAAGGAGCGAAAAGCCCTAAAGCGGACCCGGTTAATTGACTTTACCGCTGGGACGGACTCACGGAATATGGAGACATTATTCTTGTCGAGTTTTCAAACAGTTCAAGATATTATGACTGAGCAGCCAGATTGTCTCGAGGAGCAAGACGACATAGCTAAGGCAATTGAGCTCATGCAGAAGGGGAAATTTAGGCACGTGCCGATAGCGAACAAGAAAGGGAAGCTGGTAGGGATCATCTCCGACCGGAATGTTCTAAGGCATCTTGCCTCTCCCAGCGGGCAAAAGCCACGGGAGGCTGAGACATTTCGTAGCAGACTGTTCGCGGTTGACTCAAAGGATCCAAGCCTCAAGGTACGCGTCACGCGCCTTGTGACGTCGGATGTTGTGTCTGTCTCACCGAGCTGCAGCTTGTGCAGTGCAGCACAGATGATGTACGAGAAGAAGATAGCCTGCCTTGCGGTGGTTCACGAGAAAAAAGAACTTTTTCTAGGAATAGTCACCGTGACGGACGTGATGCGCGCATTGCTGACCGCCTACGAACTGAGCCGGAGGCCAAAATCCAATCCAGAGCCTGCGCAGGCAAGCGTCGGCTCGGGGGGCTCGGAACAGTGGGGAGCTGAGCCATGAGACATGGTCGATAACTTAGCTCAACGTGGAAGAGAAGCTCTTGGAGCTTTCGATTGCCTCGGCGTAAGTGGGGTTTAGCAACAACTGACTGCCTGCACTTTTCGAAGGCAGCAGAAGGGAATAATCACCGTCTTGCTCTCGCTGTGCGAGCTATGAGGTAACTACTTGGCGCCTCTCCACTATTATTTGGAGTTGTTCGGCCACAGTGTGAAAAATGGTGCGCCAGTCTCCCAGGATCTTCTGTCGGAAAAGCCTCATAGTTGGGTACCAGGGACTGTCTTGCCTGTTCAGCATCCACCGCCAGTCGGGCGTAAATGGCAGAAGCGCCCACACTGGTCTGCCCATTGCCCCTGCCAAGTGGAGCACGGCAGTATCCGCCGAAATAATCAGGTCGAGATTCGCGATGGCCGCAGCAGTATCCGTGAAGTCCTCGAATTGGTCCGCAAGGTTTACCACGGCCACTTTCCCGGCCAGGTGCTCTACTTGTTTAGCCTCGCGGCCTTTCTGCAATCCGTATAGCCGCACGCCCGGAATTCTTGCCAGCGGTGCAAAATACTCCAGCGGACAAGAACGAATATGGTCCTTGCGGTGTGCAGGCGAACCGGCCCAGACGATGCCGACCTTAAAGCCTGTCTTGGCGAGCTGGTCCCTCCAGTGCTCGATCTTCTCTGGTGCAGCGTGAAGATATGGTACGCTGCAGGGAATCGTTTCGAGCGTGGTCCCGAATATCTGCGGAAGATCCATGAGAGAGATGTGGAAATCAAATTGTATGTCTGGTTTTTTATCGGACGCTTGCACCAACTCATCGATACCGGGAAATCCGCGCAAGAGGCCAATCAAGAGCCTTCTCACCTCAAGGATCACCCTTCCGGCCCGGTCCTTGACCATGGGCAAGTAGCGTACGAACTGCAGTGTGTCTCCCAGGCCCTGTTCGTAGTGGACAAGGAGGGTCTTGCCTCGAAAAGACGAGCCATCCCAGCGGGGCACATCGTAGCGGTGTGGGTAAGTGACAATCTTCAGGTCGGGATTGCGCCGCCACTGGAACGCCTTCCAGCCTTGGACAAGATTTCCGCTCAGCAAAAGAGCAAGCGCCCTGTTCCAGTGCGCCTGGGCACAATTGGGCTTGAGCTGTATGGCCCGGTCGTAGCTCACTACGGCCTGCTCGCACCGCCCGAGGTCCCGCTGAGCATCCGCTAAGTTGTAGTAAGGCTCGGCAGAATGAGGTTTGAGTTGTATCGCACGGTTACAGTTTGCGATGGCCTCGGCCAACTTTCCCTGGGCTCTCAGGCTAATCCCCAGGTTATTGTAAGCCTCGGCATAGTCGGGCCTTAGCTGCAATGCCCGCGTGTAGTTTTCAATCGCCTCAGCGTATCGACCTTGGTCATCGAGGATAGTGGCAAGATGGTTGTATGCCTCAGCAAAGTCCGGCTTGAACCGCACGGCCTTCTTGCAGCTTTCGATTGCCTCAGCGTATTTGCCCTGCTTTTGAAGGCAAACGGCCATCATGCTATATGCCTCAGCGTAGTCAGGCTTTAGAAACACCGCCTGTCCGTACGCACCGATCGCTTCTTCGAGTTTTCCGAGGGCCTTGAAGACAACGCCTATGCTATTGTGAAACTCCGGTACCCGTGGGTTTGCGGCAATGGCTTTGCGAATAAGGTTGACAGCCTCCTCGTACCGTCCCTCCTGATAGGCTATCGCACCCAATGCGTGCAATGCAAAAGGATGATTATGGTCCCTTTGCAGAACCAGCCGGCACAGCTCCTTGGCTTGCCCAAGACGCCCGGCTCGACAGCATTGCACAGCAGCTTCCATGGTTTCGGCAGCCTCTGTCATGTATGGCCTCTTTCGCTTTGAAACTAACTCAGATTCGGGATTTGTCTATATCAACACATTTATGGAGTTATCGCCGATTTGCACCTGTGGTTCGGGATTATCCTGATAGGCGCCGTTGGGCGGATCTGTCAGTCGTTCATAGTTGGATTTGTTGTCAGAATTGCCTCCTTCGGTGGAGGAATCCTGCTGGAATGAGCCATTCTGCGGCAGTTCGTCTCTGTTAGCGTAGCGCTCTGATTGGTCTGCGAGGAGGACTTCGAGCCGATTTATCTGAACTCCTGAATCCCTCAGGGTCTGGATTATCTGCGGCAGTGCCTGCTCGATCTCACATCTGGTTTGAGCCTTGCTGACCTCTAATAGGCCGGTAATCTGGTCCCCTTGCTCCTGGAATCTTACGACAAGCTTGCCGAGATCCGGCGGATGGAGGCGAATGGTGATGCACCTGTCGCCTTGTTGTAAGGAGCCGCGGATGGATTCCATGATCTGTTCGCTCATGGTGTTGGAGACATCCGTGGGCAAAGCAGTGTGGGCAACCTTTGTTGCCTGGGCGGAGCCAGATGGAAGCTCTGAAACCGGTATATGGGTGTTATCAGAAGCCAATGCGCGTGTGAAATGTATTGAAGAGCCATTACCGGATGTCGGTCTGCCGCGATCTTTTGCGTGGCCGGTGGCTATCCGGAACTCTGCTACGTTCAGTTCTTGGAGAAAGGACTTACGTAGTAGATTGCCAGCCTGTTCTTTGCCGCCCGCGGACTCTGAGAGTATTTGACTGTCGGTCCCGCGCCAAGCGAGCTTAGGCTCACGGCTAACTGGTGCGGGATTGTCTCTGGGTTTCTCTACGGACAATGCAGATTTTTCCGGACCAACCGACATCTTCTGCTCAGTATCAGCGGCTCTTTCGTGGACCTGCGGGAAGCGGTCATCTAATAGCTGCGTTTTTTCCTTGACCATACCAGCCACAGTGCCGGCAACCGCCGATTTATCACCAGGTAACGCAGATTTGTCGGGGCCTGCCGAGGCGTTCTGATCAGTGTCAGGGTGCTCTCTTTGAGGGGGAGCGAGGCGGTCTTGCCATACATGCGCTTTTTGCCTCATACCGGTGGGCGAAGTGTTTGCGATTGGCGGTTTCTCATCGCTTAGGGCTGCTATCCTGTTAGCCGCTGCCACTTTGACCATTGATTTCGGGCCAGGTTTCTTGCCGGCAAGCCCTTCTGTGGCAGCAGCTTTTGGGTTTGATACCGGCACTTTGTCCGCGTTCTTGACGCCTTCTTGCTGCATATCAGTTGCGATCAACCGTTTAGAGTGGCTGGGTAGCGCAGGTTTGAGTCCATTTGAACTCAGGTTGTCTGTTAATTTGATGGGCGTGCCAAGGACCCCAGCGGTGGTTAGCGATTTTTTGGCCGACGCAAGCTGTGCTGGGTTCGCGCCTGGAACGGCCGCGGAGGCTGGGTGCTGCGATTTGCATTTTGTTTTAGCCGAGCCTTGGCAAGGTGTCCGGGGGCGGGCCATTACGGTTGCGGCATCGGCACGAGAACCCGCCGCCGTCTTTTTGTGAAGCATAGACTCAGGGTCTTGGAACAACCCATTAACAGGCTTCCTACCAGCATCAGGCGCGCTATTATCGGTCTTTTCTGTATTCGCCGTATCAGGCAGGCACGGGCCATCAGTGGATGCTTTGTACAGTTGGCCGGTGTTCTTCATCCCCGGAGGCTTTGACCGACGTGGACCAGCGGCGACCACCCCTGCAAACATGTTATCGATAACTGGCAAACTGATATTCATAGCGCAGTCCTTACACAAACCCATTTATCCGTTGCAACCAGCGTGCCACTAATTGAGAAAAGGGATTTGGGAAGGACAAGTGCTTATGAGTGCAAGAGTTATGAGTATTGCAAAAACGCCGGTTGAGAGAACGTGTCCTGGTTTGAGTTGTGCTTAGGGAGAAATATTCCTGGGGTAGGAAATAACTTCCGGCTTGAGCTGGTCAGTGGCGCGGCGTTCTGTCATTTGTTGGCCAATGGCAGTGTGAAGAGGTTGAAAGGTCTTGCGAGGGCACAGCGGTGTAAAGAAACGCGCCTCGTTGTATAGAATCCTGACATCACCGGTGCCGTGTAGAGAAGCGATTCCTTGGATTCAAGCCCATTTTTCGCAGTAATCAGCCCATCAACGCGTTCAACCTAACCGGCTCAGATGACTTGGCACGATTATTGCTTAATTTCTTTGAGCACACAGGGTTTGTACAGAGTTTTTGGAAACATAGATGCCCGAGACGAGCAACATATTGGACCTTCTCGAGGCTGGCATAAGGGCTGAAAACCTTCGCCAGAAGGCAATCGCCAGCAATATTGCCAACCTTGAGACTCCTGGATACCGCAGGGTTGATGTCAAGTTCGAAGAGTTACTTGACAAGGCCTTGGGCTCGGCTGGGAAGATTGATCTGAGTAAAATTGAGCCGCAACTCCATCAGCCGAAACAGACGCCGGTAAAGTCAAATGGTAATGACGTTAACCTGGAGACTGAGGTGGGTGAAATGGTCAAGAACACTCTTCGCCACAAAGCATATATCCGCGTGCTCAGCAAGAAGTACAGGCAAATGGAATTGGCGTTGAACACAAAGACGTAAGACAGAGATTAGCTGTTGGCTGCTGGAGTTTCGTGAATTGGGCAACAACTACAACGAAGGAAGTAAGAAAGGGTTAGAGTAGATGGACGGTAACAATAGCTTCGGGCCCATAGATATAGCGATTTCCGGCATGCGGGCACAGAAAAGACATATGGATGTGATTTCGTCGAATGTCGCCAACGTCCGCACAACCGATGCAGGCACTGGTGAGCCTTACCGCAGGCTCGAAACCTTGTTCAAAACGCAGGACGATGGTGTCAGCGGCGTCAGTGTGGACGAGATCGTAAAGGACATGGCTGATTTCCAGAAGATCTTCGACCCCGGGCACACTTTGGCGGACGAGGACGGATATGTGGCGATGCCCAACGTGAATTTGCCGATTGAGATGATGAACCTGACAATTGCCACCCGCGCATATCAAGCGAATGTGGCGATTCTCAAGCGTTATCAGCAGATGGTGGAAACTACACTCGAATTGCTACGATAAATAGGGACAGGACAATGATTGACCTAAATGCGAACGTAAGCTCGGTGGTGCCAAAGACCAGTATCGCGATGCCCCAAGCGGACATCGGTACGGCCAAGAAGTCGGACTTTGCCGATACGATTAAGGCCGTCGGCAAATATGTATCAAAGGTTGACGACCTTCAACACGCATCGGATATGTCCATTAAGGATTTATTGTCCGGCAGCAATACGGACATCACCTCAGTTGTCTCGGCGGTGGCCAAAGCCGACATGAGTTTCAAGCTTCTTGTTGGAGTTAGAAATAAGTTAATCGAAGCCTACAAACAGACAATGAACATGCCATTGTAATTGATTACAAGAATTTTGCAAAAGTTCAGTGATTATTAACGAAGGGGTCTTAATGGACTTTTTCCAGAAGGTAGTTTTGATTTGGAAGAAGATAAACCTGATTCAGCGGGCTATGCTGACTGCAATTGCTCTGACGTCTGTTATCGTCTGTGCGCTTCTTATTCACTGGGCGCGAAGACCTGATATGAAAATACTGTACGAGGGCTTGGCATCAGCAGAAGCGTCCAAGATTACCGAGAAAATCAGTGAGAAAGACATCCATTACGAATTGCGAGCGGG
>Ga0114930_10003977_pt1 | contig 12652 bp, 13 predicted proteins | sample AnhtaG_FD_87300 | JGI IMG/M metagenome (GOLD analysis project Ga0114930, IMG submission 87300) | Deep subsurface microbial communities from Anholt, Denmark to uncover new lineages of life (NeLLi) - Anholt_01485 metaG | ecosystem: Environmental > Aquatic > Marine > Oceanic > Sediment | place... | reverse complement strand
GGTCAAGGAACTGCAACTTGGGACCGGTGGGAGCTGCGGATCCACAAACGCCTCATCATAGTTGACGCGGAAGAACGGGTTATGCGAAGAATTATGAGGGTTCGCGTGCCCGAAGAAGTTTTCGTCAGTATAGAATTGTTGTAGCCCCTGTTTTCTTGTTTCCGGCAGTTTTTTCTGGTTCTAAAAATAGCCCAGTGCGCTCATTGTAGGAACATACGTGTAAAATGTTAATGCAATAGCTGCGACAAAAGCTATTGTCCAGAATACCTTGTTCCACCTGAAAACTTTCAATCCATCCATTATGCCAAAAGGAATAAGGTTGAAGGCTGCTAGAAATGCGTTGATAAAGGCTACAAACCAAAAGATGTCCGGTGTAACTGTTGCAATCAGGATGCATCCCGTTGAAAGCAGAATGTTGGTTATAGGTCCGGAAATAGCTATTTTTCCTACAGTTTCCCTTGTCCCCGATCCCACGATCATCACTGCTCCTGGAGAAATTATCTTGAATGGCGGTGGAAGAAAAACTGAGACTAGGGTTATGAGGGCTCCTTGCATGGTTAACCGAAATTCTGCCCACAACCTGAAGTGCTGAGCTGAGATTTTGTGGGCAATCTCATGAAGAAGAAATGACAGGGTGAATGCTATTGATAGGCTCACCAGAATCAACAGTGTTGACCCTAACCCTATGTAGAGAAAGTAGGATAAGCCGACGCCCATGACTAGAAGCGCTCCAATGGTCAGGTGTTTAAGTTCTGTTGGGCTGAACCCAAATATTCTAGAGGATTGAGGCGTATAGGAGACGGTATACCTGTATGAAGGCTTCTTAGACCATCCTCGTGTGCTCACTGGCGGCGCTTCTCTTGGAGCCCTCGCCCTCCATGATTCCGGGCATGCGTGGCTCTCTGGGATACGATGCTCAGCACAGAAGTAACCTCCACAGTAAGTGCATTTAAATGGGAGAACAACATCGTTGCCGCAGTGTTGACATTTCGCCGTCTTTTTCAGCTTCCTGAAGGTTTCTAAAATCTTGATGGATGGGCGGTTTAAATGTTTAGCTCTAACTCTTGGAATTAAAACATCAAACTATCATGATTTTTGTTCGTTCAGAACTCATATTGGCGATTACATCGAACTCGTCAAGAATTTAGAATGGTGCCGAAACAAAGAGCCTTGTTACACACATAGTACCTCTCGTAACATTGCGGGCAGATAAATATTTAATAACGGCTTCTGGTATTACGAAATATCGAAATAGTAATACTGACGGGTCGGTTGAAAACTGATAACCTTACAGAAGAGGCAATAAGACAATGCGTGAGGATGCAGTCATTAAGCTTGAGGATGTTTCTACGGTCTATGAAGGTGAAAGAAGACCCGCCATCAAGGGCGTAAATCTAACTCTGAAAAGAAACGAGCTGGTTTATGTAGTAGGTCCAAACGCCTCTGGAAAAACAACTCTCCTCGAAACCATAAACGGGCTGCTCCCAACATTCAAGGGGAAAGTTTCTGTTTTCGGATTAGACATGCAATCCCATGGAAGAAAGGTGAGATGCAAGATCGGATATGTCCCTCAAGACTTCATGGTGAAACCCGGAGAACCCTACACTGCCCTTGATGTGGTATTAATGGGACTTTATGGACAGATAGGATTTCTCCATCAACCTGAAGAAAAAGACCGAAAGAAAGCATTAGAAGCCATGAAGCTGCTAGGCGTTGAAGAGCTTGTCAACAGACCTATGGGTAAACTCTCTGGCGGTCAACAACAAAAGGTGATGCTAGCCCGAGCCATAGCAAAGAAACCAAAGGTTCTTCTCTTGGACGAGCCCTTCAGCAACTTGGACCCCGAATCACGAGCAAAAATTCCCTCTCTGATAAGCCGGCTTCACGAAGAGAAAGAGTTGACCACTCTTATTGTGACACATGACATCCATCATATGATCGATCAGTGCCACAGGGTTGTAGCGATAAGCAACGGCAAAATCGTGTTTGATGGAAAACCTGAGAACGCCATACCCTTCATAGAAAATCATCCACACACCACTTCATTGGAGGCAATACGATGATCTGGCTCGAATTCACCATCATGCAAAGAGCCCTGCTGGCTTGTCTCCTAGCCGGTTTCTTGATGGGTTTAATAGGCGTTTTCGTGGTGAGGATGAGACTTTCAGCAATAGGCTACTCCATGTCTCACGGCGCCTTTGCAGGAGCAGCATTAGGTGTAGCCACTGCAACGAACCCGCTTGCAACTGGTCTGCTTTTCGCGTCAGCCACCGCCTTTCTAATAGGTCCCATCGCAGACAAGGCACGATTGCACGCGGATACCATAACCAGCATAGTTTTTCCTTTGAACATGGCTTTGGCTTTCGTGTTTCTGACCTTAGCACCAGAAGTGGGGCTCAGTAGCCAAGTAGCCAATGTCCTCTGGGGTAGCATAATCTCCATGACCAACAGTGACTTGGTATATCTCACTACCTTGTTTGCGGCGACAATAGCCATAATTTATTTCGTCTGGAAGGAGCTTTTCGCCATAATGTTTAACAGGAAACTGGCTGAAGCAGATGGAATTAACACTAAACCCTTCATCTACCTAATCATCTTTTTGGCAGGAGTTGTCGTAACTTTTTCCCTCAAACTTGTGGGAGGGCTACTCATCTACGCCCTTCTCTTCAATCCTGCTTCTACAGCCCTCCAGTTTCTTGAGAACATGCGAGCGATAGTGATTGCTTCCCCATTAATTGGGATGACAACAACTGTTTCTGGACTTATTGTTTCTTTGTTTTTTGATTTGCCAGTTGGCTCCTGCATAGTTATTGTCTCAACCATTGTTTTCGCCATCGCACTTCTCTTATCACCAAAAAGAAGACGAAAGTAGGTGCAGTGAACAAATGAAAATTAATAAGCTGTTAACTTTTGGCATCGCCTTGATGATGCTTCCTCTACTGTTTCTGTCAGTAACAGTAACCGAAACCCAAGCTGCCACAGACAAACCCATAATAGTATGCACAACAAGCGCGGTTAGCAACATAGTTCAAGAGTTTTTAGGGGACACAGCTGATGTTGTGGTGCTGGTTCAGCCCGGTTTGTGTCCCGCTGATTTCGACATGAAACCCAGCGATGTCTACGCCGTGAGCAACGCGAAGATTCTGTTTAAACAAAACATTCCAGGAGAATTCTGGCTGCAAGGATTGCTTGAAGCTGCAGGAAACCCAGACCTAACAGCGGTTGCTATTCCCGGAGCATACAACACGCCTGAAGGAGCGAAAAACTACATAAGCTGGGTAGGAGGGAACCTGAGCCAAATTTTGGGTGTTGACTTGGATTTGAAGATCTCGGAGATGCTAACTGATGTGGATGATGTTTCCAGCTGGATGACAAGTCAGGCTGAAACCTTGCAGGCGTCAACAGTGAAGGTTATCTGCATGAAATGGTTGAAGGCCTTCATAGAATCGGCTGGCTTCACAGTTGTAGCAACCTACAATCCGCCAGAGACACTATCAGCTGGCGACATAACCAGTCTCTCAGAGACAGCGCAGAGCGAGAGAGTAGGTTTGATAGTAGACAACCTTCAAATCGATGTTGAGTTCGGAGAAGGAATAGCATCTCAAGTGGGTGCTGAGCATGTGGTCTTAACCAACTTTCCCGGCGCTATTCCAAGAACCGAAACCTTATCTCAAATGTTCCGTTACAACGCAGGGCAACTTTTCAACGGCACAATCATGTGGCGATCTACGTCCACTCTTAGGGCTGAAAGAGAAGATTTGAAGAACCAAGTGACCATATTCCAAATCACTACATCGTTGGCGGTTGTAGTTGCTGCGGTGGAGGCAGTGCTGCTCTACGTTAGAAAGAAAAAGAAATAGAGATTGCCAAAAATGAGTAGGAAAACATACTTCAACGAACAGGCAAACACCTGGGACGAGAGGTTCTGCACTCCAAACCTTTCATCTTTTTTGGAGAAACTTGTTCCCCAGTTCGGTCTAGAACCCGGACAGAACATTCTGGACGTAGGTACCGGCACTGGCGTGTTGATTCCTTACCTAATCCAAGCAGTCGGAGCAGCCGGATCAGTTACTGCAATCGACTACTCGGAAAAGATGATCCAGATATGCAAAACAAAGCATTCACACCTCAAGAACGTCAGTGTAGAACTTAAGAACATTGAAGAGGATGCTTTCCCAGAAGAATCTTTTGATGCTGTTATCTGTTTTGGCTTGTTTCCTCATATAGAGAACAAAGAAAAAGCTTTGCAAAACATGAATCGTGCACTAAAACCCTGCGGCAAACTGGTTATTGCTCACGCCCTCAGCAGCGAAGAACTAAAAGCACACCACAACAACGCTTCATCGTCTGTAGTAAACGATGTGCTGCCCGAAGAAGCTGAGATGATACAGTTACTGGAGCAGACGAGATTTGCAGAAATCCGCATCAAAGATGAACCAGGATGCTATCTATGCGTTGCCCGAAGTAGTCGCAAGAGCCATCAGTGCACTCAAAACACCTGACCAGTACAACCACTTCTTGAATGAAGATAAAATCTTCTTCAAAAACCAAACCTAAACCAAACAAAAGACATACTGCCACATACCCACTTTAGTTTACTTAAAGTAGACCACCATTTTAATTTCGTCACTATCCGGAGAAAAAGCCTTCCTAAAATCTGATAGCTCCAGCTTTGCAGTTATCATCTTGTTTAACACCTCTCCGTAACGTCGCCGGATCTCAACCATATCGCGGATGCCTGCTTCAAAATGACTCCGACTTGAACTAACCGAACCAAACATCAAACGATTTCCCAAAACCATGTTAGTCAACACTTTCCCAAAATCTTGACAAGCCTTTTTATCCCTGTAAACACCCAGAAAGCACAAAACCCCATTGGAACCCAAAAGATGCAACGATTCAATGGCCACACTCACATTTCCTGTGGCTTCAACAACCAAATCAAACTTACCCGGCACCAAACTAAATGGAGTCTCAGTAGTGTTCACGTAAGTCGCGCCCACCATGCGTACGACATCAGCTTTCAGGCTCTCCTTATCTCTGGTGGCCGCACAATAAACCTCAAGCCCTTTCAATCGCAAAACCAGGGTTGTAAGCAACCCCAATGGCCCTGCCCCCAACACGAAAGCCCTCTGTGGTTCCCAACGCATCCTTTGTTGAACTTTGAAAACTTGGGAAATCGCCTTTTCCGCCACGCTTAAAGGTTCTAGCAAGACCGCAATGTCCTCCAGCTCATCTGGAACCTTAACCAAGAAATCAGTATCCGACAAGGCATACTCTGAAGCGAAACCATGCAACTTGATTATCCCATGCTCGTAATAATCTCCCGTGAGGCACATATCAACCTCGCCGACCCTGCAGTTAAAACAGTTCTCCCAGCAAGGTCTACGCACCATAGGAACCACAAGATCGCCCCTTGCAAAGCCCTGTACTTCTTTCCCAAAATCGTTGACTTTAGCTAAGGTCTCGTGACCCAGAACCAGATAATCGGAGCCCTCGGGTGCATCACCGTAAACGCCTTCGTTAATTTCCCTGTCTGTGCCGTCGATGCCAACACACAATGTCTCCAATAATACCTGCCTATCCGAGGGAATGGGCTTGTCTATATCCGCCAACCTAACTGAATCTGCATTGTGAGGTTCCACAACAATCGCTTTCATTAAAACACTCTCCACATTCGCAAGATCTACCACAACCGCCCTTTTCTATTCCTGAATAATGGTAATCCACATTTTTCACAGACTTTGAGCTCATTTAGTTTATTCAGATACTCTATAACAGTTAAGACGAAGGTTGAGTGACTCCATGTCAATGGCGCAACCGATAACGGCTCATTATTATATGGATTAATTTGCTCAGCCAAAACTCCGGTTTCAGAAGCACGATCAACAACCCACTTCATTAACCTTAATCCTTTGTCCAGCTCGCTCTTGGCGATATACCACTCAGCCAGCCACAAAGTGCAAATAAACCAGGGATTGCCCGGAACCTGATCAAAGTCTTGGCTCACCCTCTGGTAGTAATCGTTTTGGTAACGGGCAACTCCGCCGCTCTTCGATTTTACCGTCAAGATTTGCTCAACAGCTTTCATTGTTTTCTCGACTCTGGGGTCAGCAGCCGGCAAAACTCCAAACTCAAACACTCCATACACACTACTGTCAACAGTATTGTCCTTCGTTAAACCCCCTTTTCCATCTGGTCGCAGCAATTTTAGAAACCGTTCACTTTCGCTGTCATAAAGATACTTCAAAACCGCCTCTTTGACCTCGACAGCTGCAGTATCATACTTTTTTGCCCTTTCACTGTCTCCAAACAGCTTAGCCAACTTAGAGGCAGCTTTAAGTCCCCCAAAAACGGCTGAAGCAGTGAAAGTTGAAATTCCCCAATTCTCTTCCCAAAGATCATAACTGGCGAGAGGAAGCTTAGTTTCTGTGTCCCTGTAGCTTACCATGAAATCTGCTGCTTTACACACCAGCGGTTCATAGAGGGGACTGATGAATTCTATGTCCCGAGCCTGCAAATAATGGTTCCATAATGAATATATGACTAGGGCAGTCTCGTCTTCTTGAATCGGCAACTGGAACTTGCGCGAGTAACTAGACCAAGGATGCCAAGTGCTACCCAATGAGCCGTCGGCATGATATTTCTGGTATAGAAAACCTTCCCTAGCCACTATCTTGACGCAGAAGTTAAAGAAACTTTGAGTTACATGAAAATATCCTGCCGCGTCAAGACCAATCGAAACGAAGGCTCCATCTCTGGGCCACACGTAACTGTAGGTGTCCTTGTTGAATCTCAGTATGTCTGAATCACAAGAGGCTATTATGCCCCCTCGATTATCGATCTGGGTGCGCAGTATTAGCAAGCTTCTTTTGAACATACTAACTACTTCAGGGGGCAGAGTTCCAAAGTTAATTTCGCTCTTTTCAACCCATGTTTCAAAATATTCTCCAGTCTCACGAACAAGACGGTCAGGACCCACTTGTTTTATTAAGCCAGCAAGTTTTGAGACTTCCTCAAGGCTTTTACCCACAGCAATCCACGAGTAAATCACCTTCTCATCGTTTGCTGGAATTCTAGTTTTTAGGCTTATCACAGAATCAACAGAACCATGAGCCACCAGATTGTTGCTAAGGGTGCCATCTTCTGCGTCTTTCCAGGTTCCGGCTAAATTTCCAAATTCTATTACGCCAGTTGCGAACTCATACAGTCCTTGGTTTCCGGATGTGCCGCCGGTCAGGACGTATCTGTTTTTCTTGTAGTGAACTACAGCATCAAGATCGGGATGGTAATATGCGGTTATTCCTTCGTCGGTCTCAGAAAGGTGTAAATCATGTGAAAAAAACAACCTAACCTCTTTTTCTTTTTCCGAAAGATTCCTAACTTTGACTTTCCGAAGTAAGACGTCATGAAAGTGATGAACGCAATCCTGCACCTGTAACTCAACATGGAGCTCAGGTTTTCTCAACAAAGATTCAGTAACCAAAGTATCTTGTTTATAGCCAAGTTTTTTGTTCCAAGTGTCGTCTATCCATGAAAAACGGCCATCTACCCATATGCCTAGTTTACAGAAATGGCCACTAACATGATTTTCCATCCCAACAAACGGGAAGTACAAGTCTCTAATGTTTAAGTTATTATCAAAAGCTGCAAGAAGATTGCCGTTTCCAACACAAAGTTGTCTAGGCAACAGAAAACCCCTAGAATAATATTATATGCTCTTTTATTTATAAGCGAAAAGGTCAAATGCCTCTAAATGGGTGAGCGACTATGTTCAAGTTTTATGATATCTCTATGTCGATATACGAAGAGATGATTGTTTATCCTGGTAATCCCCTACCTGAAATTCGTCAGTATTCATCAATTCCCGCAAACAAAACAAACGAATCGCTAATCTGTTTAGGAAGTCACTCTGGTTCACATGTAGACGCGAAAAGACACATTAGAAATGATGCTGAAGGTTCAGAATCTCTGCCTCTGGAGAGCTTTTATGGAGAATGCCAAGTTTTAGACCTAACGTGCGTGGAGAAAGAGATTCACAAGAAAGATTTGGAAAATTTCCTCATTCATAAAGGCGACATAATACTGTTAAAGACTAAAAACTCGATTTTAGGTTATAGGCAATTTCGGAAAGACTTTGTTCACGTCAAGCTGGACGCCGCGAAATACTTGGTGGAGTTAGGTGTAAAGACTCTTGGTTTTGATTACTTGAGCGTTAAGAAATTTGGTTCAGACGACGAAGTTCACCAGGTTTTAATCGACAATTTGACGCTTTTTGAAGGGTTAAATCTTTCCCAAGTGCCTGAAGGAAAATACATTTTTGCAGGTTTACCTCTTAAGATGGATTGTGATGGAGCACCAGCCAGAGTAATTTTAATAAAAAATCACACCGGGTGAATTCTGCTGGTTTTTCTCTCTTTCGCTATGTACTCATCTTTGCCATAAGGATGACCGCCGAAACCATGCCGCATAATTGCAATTGCCCTTGCAGAGTCACTTTCGCTACGTCTAGACCTAAAAAGTTCTATTACTGACTGGGTTATAACTGGAATTGGGATTTCTTTTTCGATTGCTTCTTCAACAAGCCAATTTACTTCCCCAGTGTCTTCCACATAATCAGGTACTTTCTTAAGATCAGTTACTTCACTCAAACCTATTTCCATAAGCTCCACCAGCCAGCTTCGAATAACAGAGCCATTAGACCAAACTCTGAAAACTTCCCGCAAATTCAGAGAAAAATCTCCGTGTTGGAGAAGCTCGACACCTTCGCCTATCGCCTGCAACATTCCGAATTCGATGCCGTTGTGCACAAGTTTCACGAAGTGGCCGCTACCGGGTTCTCCACAATGCAAATATCCCCCTTCAACAGCGAGCAACTTTAGGATCGGTTCACAGATCTTCACGGCCTCTGGTTTACCGCCAATCATGAAACAGGCTCCGTGTCGGGCTCCATAAACTCCACCGCTTGTACCACAATCCACAAAATAGATGCCTTTTTTTGAAAGGTTAGCCTCTCTCACAATAGAATCTTTATAATATGAATTACCTCCGTCTAAAATAACGTCCCCATTGTCGAGGAAAGGAAGAAGGTCGTTTATTACAGAATCAATTGTGTGTCCAGCGGGAAGAGAAAGGAAAATCGGTCGTGGTGGCTCAAGAAAATCGACAAATTGTTTATAATCTTTAACTACTACCACGCCTTTTTTAGAAAGCTCCGGCTTAGGCCCTCGCGCTTTCCCAATCGTCTTTATGCCTTTTTCAACTGCCTGCAGAGCAATGTTGCCCCCCATTTTACCCAAACCAATAACCCCCAGTCTCACAAAATCACCTCAACATATAACAAAATAGTGGCATTAGCTTGTTAATTCTTTTCCAAAGTCAGGACAAGTAACTGGGCAAGAAACAATGGCAAGTTATTTTAGTTCAACAGCCCACTATATACATGGGGGGGTGAAGTTTATGAGCGGAGTTCTTAAATGTCCAAAATGTGGTGTGACTTTCGAGACCAAAGAGGAAATGCAAAAGCACGCTAAAGAAGTGCATTCGATGTAGAATCAGACTCTTAAAGTCGAATTTGCTTTCATACATTTGAAACCTCACTTTTTTTGCTATTTTTTCGGACTTAATCTACACTATTTCACATTTGCAATAATGAATCAACAGTGTGCGTTGCCAACAAATTTACCGTAATGCGTGTGAATTTTGTTGCCTGTGCATAAGAACTCAATGTTCAATTGTAGAACGCGAATTTTTTTCAGAATTTAGATTCGACTTAACATTATTTGCGAATGACATAGAATTTTAAATCTTGTCGAAATAAGGCTTTTTGAATAAAAGAAGCTTGGTGCCGGGGGCGGGAGTCGAGCCCGCGACTTCTGGGCACCTAAATTAGGAGATTTGCTCTCCAGATCATGAGTCTGGCGCCATAACCAGGCTAGGCTACCCCGGCTTTGCTTTTCTTTGCTATTTTGATGAATAACATTGAATTAAGGTTTTCTGGACTTTACTGTTGTTTCGCTGTCAGTCTCCCCTGATCCTCAAGGGTTTCATTCTATCTGCCCATAAACTGCAAAGTTACTCCTTTTGATATCTGCTTAAAGTTTACTATTCGTAACTGATAATATGCTAAATGGGCTGAAGCGCATAAAGTATCCTCTGGCGCCTTAAAGCAATTCAAACCGGCAATGCATCTGGTTTTGCAGCTTGAAATCTCTAGGAGACATGGATTAGTATGAATAATCTTTATCTTCGATCAATAGAAACTGTATTATGAGTTAATGCTAATTAGAAAAATCATTGCTAGATTCTTATTATGGCTCCTCAAAGGATATAAACTATTCTTGTATATAATAGAGCTTGGTTTACAGCCTATGAGACGTTCAAAATTGGAAATTCACATCGACATTCTTCGGGCTCTGGCTTACCATGGAAGATTAAAGCCAACCCATATTACGTATAAAGCTAACGTAAACTGTAGTGCTTTAAAGGAATGCCTAAGTTTTCTAGTGCAACGTAACTTAGTTAAAGAACAAACAATTAGCAAAAAAAGACAAAAAAGAAGAGTCTACGCCATTACAGACCTAGGTCTAACTGCACTCCGAAACGTCAAAGAAATAGACAAGGCTCTCCATGTATTTGAAGAGCCAAACGTGTCAGGAATTGAGTTTCCATACGAAAACCATCGAACTCCCTTCTAAGTAACCCTTCAGATCAGATGAAAATCGACGAAATTCAAAGATCAAACTGCTTCTTATATTAATGCACTAAATGCATAAGAGAGTTTATTGACAGTTTTAGGTTAGGCTTGCACTAACTCTGCAACTGCAAATCTGCGTCCAACCTTCGTTATTTTAAACTTCACACATTCTCACTTCTTGGCGTTTGGCACAAATATGACGAAGCCCTCGATTTTTGCAATGCCGTCGCCCCTTCTGCTTATGTCCTCGATTTCGCCCTCGTATTCCTGTCCAAGCTCAACTGATGCTTCACGGTCAAATCCAGATTCGCGGTTTGAATTGTACGAGTATGACATTCTATCACCTCGGTTGTTTTGTCAGCTAGAATTGCCCTGAAAAACTAGAAACCGTTTTATCCGTTCCACTTTTTCGAAAAGCAGCTAACTGCTGAAGCCCTTAACCCCTAGTCCACCTTATTAGCCTTTGTACGTTCATCATTGGATGTAATATCGACGGTCTTCTGTCTTCTTTATTCTGCCGAGAAATACTCCGGCAAAATAATCTAACCACATTTGCTCTTGATAGTCAAAATTTGCTTCTCCAATTGTCACAGCGCTGTCTCTTGAAATGGCTCCTGCTTTTCTAAGTTTATGAAGAATTTTATAATGCATCTTGAATTGAAACCCGGAGAGGGACAAGCTATAAGCCTTCTTGTTTTTGTTTGATGTTTTCAGTAGAATGGAAAGATAAATGACAAATGTTATGGAAGACTTTTGTCAATTCTCTTTGCTGAAATTCCACCTAAATATAAATATATGCGTTGCCCCTATTTATATCAGGCTATAATTATCAGTCCCTGCAGTCAAAGATTTTTAGAAGAAGTTGCTTTGTGAAGAATATCTGGGTTATGTGGAGTTCAAAAAAGAGAAAGTGATTTGTTTGTTGCTTACCTGTAGGTCACTCGTTTTCTTCGTTCCACTTCTCTATCTTGAGTTTGTCGTCTCCTATCGAGAAGCTGATTTTCACTGGAACTGCAGAGTTCGTTTGGAAGGGAAACATGCTGTCTTCAGCCAAGTCTACAGGGACATAAATTAGGTATTTAGCATCTTTTCTTTTGAAGAGTCGTCCTTTTCCTTCCTTAACCGTGGTTGCCACCAACTAAGAAGAATGCTGAAAGCTCGCACGTATTTAAGTTTTTTATGCTCCTGTTGGCTTATGGGTACGTTACTTTGACCTTAAGGCAAATTTCTGTTACACATTAAAAATCCAACTTTGGATGATACTTTGCTCTGCTGTTCGTTGAGTTTCTCCTTTCTCATAGAAAGTTTCAGCATTCAGTCAACTTTTTCGGTGCCCACATGCTTCTCAAAAAGTTTCTCCCAATCAATCTTGATCATTGCCACAATTATAAGGATCAGGAGAGCGGATGTAATCACTGTTCCCAGCAATCCGGATCCGCCAAACAGGGTTTCAATTATAGTGATGGACTGTTGACCGCTGTAAGCCAGAATAAAAGTCATCAGCATCTTACCGAAAAGTGCTGGTATGAAGGCTTTCCAAAAGGGGTAGCGCATGACGCCCAACGGAATGAAAAGCAGATCATCGGGTAGGGGCGTCAGGGCAAAGAGGAAGATTGAAACGGGTCCGTACCTGTCAAAGACTTTCACCATGTAATCCATCTTTCTGCGTCTTTCCTCACTCACTACTGTTCTTCCATAGTAGCCGAGCGCGTATCCGGAGAATTCGCCGAGAGCAGCACCTAACCCGCCGCTGACTGCGACAAAAAATGGGTCCAGAACAGCTCCTAACAGGTAGATTACGATGGTGTAGGGTACAGGAAAGACAACCGATACGGAGCCGATGAAGCTTATGATGAAAACGCCAAGGTAACCAAACTGATGCGCGAATTGCTCCATCCACTCTAGAAGCCAATTCCCCCCTATCTCCAAGACATGCTGCATGTATTTCACGTTACC
>Ga0114930_10003976_pt1 | contig 12653 bp, 9 predicted proteins | sample AnhtaG_FD_87300 | JGI IMG/M metagenome (GOLD analysis project Ga0114930, IMG submission 87300) | Deep subsurface microbial communities from Anholt, Denmark to uncover new lineages of life (NeLLi) - Anholt_01485 metaG | ecosystem: Environmental > Aquatic > Marine > Oceanic > Sediment | place... | reverse complement strand
TCCTTGGGTTGGTTTTTGTGGTAAAAACCTATTCTACCCAGGAGAAATGCCTGATGTCCATTTTTCTTTAAAATCAATAACATCTATTATTATCCTTCAACTAAACGGGAGATGATCCAAAAATTATAATTAATCTATAGATTATATAAGATTTTTATAAAAATGTGCCGCCGTTAATTCTGAATTTTTGAAAGATCTTGTTAAAAATTTAAACTTCGTTGAGAAAAATAAATCTTTACTGACTAGACAAGCATTAAAATAGATAAAATAAATATGCGTTACTGACGAAGTTAGCGATGGACAGGAAAATCCACAGTAAGATAAACTGATGAAACATCAATAACAATATTTTTGATAAAGCGACTAATTTTGGATTCCTAGGGAGTTCGGTGCTTAGATAGGCACAGTTTTGGGCACACCTGCAATTCTGGAAAGAGGCAAAATCGTGCAAGTTATTAAAAAGAAATGTTGGGCGATAGAGGATTCGAACCTCCGACTTCTACCGTGTGTAAAAAGCACAAAAAGAAGAAAAGAGCGAGAAAATAAGGATTTTCCCCAGTAGACTGTCGAGAATCAGGCCTTTGGAATCTCGAAGCTTTTCGATATTTTTATCGATTTTTCTATATTCTTGACAAATTCTGGTCACAGTTTGGTCACATTTGGCTCGTCGGGCTCATAACCCGGAGGTCGCTGGTTCAAATCCGGCCCTCGGCACTCCTTTTTTGTACAAATATTCTATGGAATTAGTAACTTATCGTTACCAGGCCCAATTAAACCAAAGTAGATAAAACAAAAAAATTTAGTTTATTTTGTCATGTTCTGGTGTGTTGTTAATCCCAGAAGGTGATTTATTCATAGCGCAGGGCGTTGACGGGATCCTTGAGAGCGGCCCGCATGGCCTGAACACAAACCGTCATCAGACCCAAAAATAAAACAATCAATCCTGCAAGCGGAAATATCCAAAAGGCAATACTGGATCGATAGGCAAAGCTCTGCAGCCACTTTGCGGCGGCGAAATATACCAGGGGCCAGGCAGCCGTATTCGCAAGCAAAATCAGATAGACAAATTCTCGGGATATCAATGACAGAATTGACGGGATATCCGCTCCCAACACCTTCCTTATTCCGATTTCCTTGGTTCGGCGGGATACTGTCAAGACAGTAAGTCCAAACAAGCCCATTACCGCGATCAAAATTGCGAAAACCGAGGAAATCCGGATAATTCCGCTCCAGTTCCGCTCTTTGTGATACTGAGCCTTTATTGTGTCATCTAGAAAAACCGGATTGAATGGTTTGTCCGGATTCACTTTCTTCCAAGTCTCTCTCAGTGCGGCAAGAGCCGGAGCCGGATTTCCTGAATTGATCCGAATCAGGATGTACATCCATGGGCTTTCCGGCTTCATGTTCAACATCAACGGACCGATCTCCTCATGAAGTGAAAAAAAATGGAAATCTCTGATCACACCAATGATAGTCGGAGAATATTCAACAGAAGGAGGCCCTGTATCCTTGGCGAATTCTGCGAAATTCCTTCCGATCGGATTTTCCAATCCGAACCGCCGCACCAGGGTTTCATTGACGATCACAGCGTCCTCGATATCGGATGGATATTCGCGGGAAAAATTACGCCCCTTGAGGAGAGGAATTTTCACAGCGTCGAGGAATCCGTAATCCACCCGTTTATGGAAAACACTAACCCGGCTGTCTTGAAATTTATAGTCTGTTCGATTGGACCAGCCCATGGGATTTCCATAGCCGTTGGTTCCGACTACAGCCAGAATCTCCGGGTGGTTTTCCAATTCCCGCTGAAAAGCGGCCAGCGCCCGGTCTCCGGATTCGTCGTAATTCCAAAATGAATATGTCGGGACGGCAACTAAATTTTGATAATCGTACCCTAAATCCTCGCTGGCGAGATAATCCATCTGCCTCAACATAATAAGTGACCCGGCAACCAAAAAAATCGTCAATACGAATTGGAAAATGAGAAGTGAACGGGTCAGAACATTCTTCCCGCCCAACCGGAGTTTTCCCATAAAAATATCGGTTATTTTTAAACTCGAGAGGATCACGGCCGGATAGCTGCCGGAGATAAATCCGGTCAGAAGCAGCAGGCCCGCAAGTATGGACAGGGAGGGTATATTCAATAGAAAATCGATCGAAAGGAATTTTCCGGTATAGTGATTGAACTGCGGGAATGCCAGGGCTGCCAAGGAAGTCCCCATTGCGATTGCTAAAAAGCTCAATAGCAGCGATTCATTAAGAAATTGCCGTAATAAATGTGTTTTGCCTGCGCCAACAACTTTCCGGGCACCGATTTCCTTGAAACGCAGGGAAGAAAGACCAAGAGAAAGATTCATATAGTTTGAGCATGCCAGCAGCAGTACAACCAAGGCGATTCCAAATAAGATCCAGGAATAAAGCGGGCGGCTTCGTCCCACCAGGCTGGGCCCATTCAGGGAGCCGAGATGAAAATCCGAGAATTGATACAGGCCCAGGTTCAAGGCTGCAGGATCCACTTCATATTTGCGGAAATTCTCTCCGTAATACTTTTGCACATAGGCAGGGAACTTAGATTCCAGGTCTTGAGGGCTGCTCTTTTCATTCAGTTCCAGAAAGGTGGCGTGAAAAAAGGGCGTGTCGACCAATCCTCCGATAAATTCCTGTCCGAATATCTGGGAGAGGTGCTCAAAGGAAATCAAAAGATCGAATTGAATACTGGAATTTCCCGGCAGCTTTTCCAGGACTGCCTCCACCATAAAATCCCGGGGCTGATTTCCCAAGTTAATGGAAAGTAGTTGGCCGACCGGATCGGCCGGACCGAAAAAAAGGGAAGCGGAGTCCACGGTCAAGACGACCTTGTTGGGGGCATCCAAAGCTTGGTCCAGACTTCCCGACCGGAGCGAAAAATCAAAAAGTGAGAAAAATGCTGGATCCGCCAGGGCTAAATCTTGATTTTGGATAACGGTATCGGATCTAACTGCCTGGCTGGTCAGCCAATAGCGAACGGCATTCCTGATCTCGGGGAACTCGGCTTGAAGGGTTTGAGCCAGGATGGGAGCTGAGACAGCGCCCGGGGGATCATTCATCATGCTGACGGTTGTCATATAGATCCAGGGCGACTTTTTGTGAAACCGGTCATAACTCCACTCGTCCCGGACATAGGATATTAATAGAATAAAAAACGCGAGTCCGATAGCCAATCCGGTGATATTGATGATGCTGAAAATTTTATGCTTTCTAATATTTCGCGAGGCGATTTTCAGGTCATTGGCTATCAAAACTACCACCCATCGTAGTTTTGACATCAATATCGGAATGATGATTGTAACAAGCCAGACGTGCAGCCTTAATCGTGCGATCAAACGGTTTCTCCTCTTGATTTCCTCCAGCCGGCTTTCCTCCAGGTCTCCCGAAAAAAATATATAATCTTCCTCTGAAAGAAGGAGGCGCAAAATCCGCCGGCCCCAGGCAGGCAGGGATGGCGTTGCTTTACTCATGTGAATCCTGGACTTTATAAGCCAATTGGGAAAATCCGTTCCATATGGATTCCTGGATCTGCCGGGCTTTCTCCAGCGCCCTCAGGCCGGCTTTTGTTATGGAATAATATTTAATGGCTTTTCCTCCTCTTTTGGAAGTGGCCTCTCCTAGGTAATGACGGACATATCTCATTTTTACCAACCGCTGCAAAGATACATACAGCGTCCCGAAAGATAGGTCTTTAGATGTATGATCTTCCAGGTATTTCTTGATCGTTACCAGGTACGCGTTATCTTCCAGCTTGAGGATTGTCAGAAGAACATGCTCTTCATGACGGGTCAATAATTTCATTGCGGTAACCTCCGGATTCTTTTTTCTTTCGATTTTGAAAAGTTATCACGAAAGGGAGTATATTCAAATTTCTTTCGAAAGTCAAAGGAAATATTAGGATTTCCTTTTTTCAATTACCTCTCTTTTCAGTGAAAACCTTCTGAATAATTGGTTTATCATTGGATATTGTGCTACCTACCTAAAGTAGGTTCGGATTTTTCGTCAGCACTTGCCTAACTAATTGAAAACGTTGAAAATAAGAGCCGTTCAAATTTGTAATGTGGCCAGGATTGTGACTGAATATTACCCAATTTTTACTGAAATTGGGGGATAGAAAAATAATGGGGATTTCTATCCTGCTGATTTTAAATGATATAAGTGGTGGGCGATACAGGATTTGAACCTGTGACTTCTACCGTGTGAAGGTAGCACTCTACCGCTGAGTTAATCGCCCATGGGCCTTTATTTTTAGTCGATTTCAACGCCGATGTCAAATGCCTCAGAGATTGAAGTAAATTTGTTTGACAAGAGTGCCTTTTCTGAATATAAATAGGTTAATGGCCATTCGGAGATGCCCATACTGCAAAGCCATCATTGATGAAGGCTCTGAATACTGCTCCAATTGCGGGACCCAGCTTCTCTTTCCAGAGGACGAGTACATCCAAGAGGAAGTCCCGGGTGAGAAGATAGTGGAAGAGGAGGTTCCAGAAGAGGAAAATCCGAAAAAAGGGAGATCTTCTTCGAAAAGGCGAAAGAAGAAGGAGGAACAGCAGGAATTGGAAGTGGTTGAGACCGAGGAAGAAGCTGAGTCAGAAAAAGAGGAGGATGTTGAAGAGGGAGCTGAAGAAGAAATCACAGAGGATGAAATCCCACAGCCTCCAGAGGAAGAGCATGATGAATTTTTTGTGGAGAAGCAGGAACCGGCCTTTGGGACCGAAGACCTTGAAAAAGTGATCGATCCTGAAGAGAAGGAAAAGGCAGAAATTGAAAAATTCTTGAGATCCCTTAAAGATGATCGTGATGAGTGGGATGGGGAGATTCCTCCCACAGATGAACTTCCTCCCTGGGCAGAGAAGATAAAAGATGAGAAACCGGATGAAATGCCTGCCGCAGAAGCAGAAGTAGAAGCAGAGTCAGAGAAAGAAAGTCAAGAATTCGAAGAGCCTCAAGAAGAGCTGCCTGTTGAGGAGGAAAAAACCGCAGATGAAGAGCCTCCAGCTGAGGAACTTCCTATGGAAGAATTTCCTCCGATCGTGGATGAAGAAGGAACGGAGGAGAAGGAGGAAGTCCTGAGGCCGATGGGATTAACCCCTGAAGACGAAGTCCCAGATGTGAAAATTCCAGAGGAGGAAACCGAAGAAGAAGAGGCTGCCGAAGAAGAGAAAGTAGAGGAAGAATTAGCAGAAGAAGATGTGTCTAAGGAGGAGGAAGCGACCATGCCCGATTCAGGCATGGGGTTACCGGAAGGAGTCGAGCAGGAAAGCCTGCCCTTTGCTGATAAGTCTTCTGAGGAATTAGAGGATGAGGAGAAATCGCCTCCCTCCATACTTTCTACCTGGCTGAAATCAAGAGCTTTTGATGTGCTTTTTATCGCGGCTCTCTGGATCGTTACCCTTCACATCGCCTCTCGGATGTTGTCCATCAACTTGTTCAAACTGATTTCTGCTTCAGTCATTCCTGTTGTTGCCTTTTATCTTGTTCTCTTAGCGGTATATCTGTTCCTGTTCTTTTTGTTTTTGGGACAGACGTTGGGGGATCACCTGTTCCATAATGAGGAATAAGTCACTTCCTCACCCAGCCTAAAATTCTCCCCTAAGAAGTGCTTTCTTGCCAGCTTGCTCGATACAATTTCTTGAGGATTGCCCTCGACGAGGATCTCTCCTTCGTCGATGACATAGGCGCGGTCGGTGATCCTGAAAGTGTCCCTTACATTGTGGTCAGAGAGAACGATACCAATGCCTCTGTTTCTCAGCTTGAAGAGGATTTTTTGAAGATCGATAATGGTAAGAGGATCGATGCCTGTGAACGGCTCGTCCAACAGGAGAAACTTGGGATCCAGAAGAAGGGCGCGGCAGATCTCGAGCTTCCGCTGTTCTCCGCCGGAGAGGCTGAACGCCTTTTGATGGGACAGGCTCTTTAGCCCGAGCTCTTCCAGGAGCTGTTTTGCCAACTTCTTCCGCTCATTCCTTTTGTCTCCCATGATCTCCCAAACCATCTTCAGGTTATTTTCTACAGAAGTCTTGAGAAAGACAGAGCTTTCCTGGGGAAGATAGGTTATGCCACGATTGGCACGCTGGTGGGTGGAAAATGTGGAAATGTTTAAGTCGTCAAGATAAAGTTCTCCATCGTCAGGTTTGAGCAAACCTGAAATCATCAGGAAAGTTGTAGTTTTGCCCGCTCCGTTTCTGCCCAAAAGACCGATGATCTCGCCCGAACGAACTTGGAGGTTCACTCCTTTGACGACCAGGCGGCTGTTGAACCTTTTTTGAAGGCCCTTAGCCTTCAGGATCGACCCGACTTGTTTCAACATCTTTTCGATATGCGGAAGCGGCTTTTCCTCTCTCTCTGTTTTGTCGATGTCGAATTTTATTTTTTTTTCTTTTTTCAGGACCTTTCTGTCTTCTTTTTCCAGAAGGGAAAGAAGATTTGTGTAAGCCTCTTCGATCTGTTGGAGGATTTCTTTGCGCTTTTCTTCAGGAAATTCCGCTGCAATCGGAGAGATCACGATGGAATCCGTGGAATAGAGCCTTTTCAGGTGTATATAGGATTTTTTTATTTCTACGAGGGAGACATCCGGACCCAGCTCGAGTATCTCCAGATATTTATGATACTCCTCTCTTGACATAATCACTCTTCCCAGAGGTTAACCTCGTTTTCGCGCAAAAGATTTTCAGTGAAGAGCTCAATTTCTGTAGCAAAACGGGACTCGGTATGATGCACTAAAAAGGGTTTTTGCTGGCGTGTTGACTTCCAAATCGAGTCATCATATTCCAAAAAACCCACATACTGCGTGTCCATTCCCAAATACTTTTGGAAGGTGCTTTTTATTGAAGCCCCAAGGTGGATATCCTGCATGCTTCTGACCTTGTTCAGGATCAGGTAAATCTTGAACTCGGAAAATGCTTCATGGACGATATCCTTTGTTTCGGGGAAATGTTTAAAAAAATCGAGGAGTTCACGGATATTGCTGATCTTATACATTTCCCGCTTTGTCCAGGTATCTTGAGCCAGTCCTTTGAATCCGTAGAATCTGAGCGTCATACGCAATTTTCTGTAGATCACGTTTTTCATGAATTGATACATGTTTTCCACGGCAAGAATATCCGGTGTTATGACTGCGATCCCTTTGTCGGCGAACAGGAATGTGTCGATGATGTTGTAATGGCTGCCGCCCCCGACATCGAGAAGAACATAACGCGCATTCAATTGGCTTATGTGTCTGAAGAGCTTTTTCTTTTGGGTAAACCGGATATTATCTGCAGAAAGAGAATGGATGTCCCCGGCCACAAGAGACAGGCTTTTGATCCCGGTCTCTATCCGGAGTTCCTCGAGAGGGACATTGAATTCAAAGAAATCATTTAGAGATTTTTTCGGTTGTTTGAGCCCGAAAACTGAATGGAGATTGGCGCCTCCGAGGTCAGCATCGAGCAGGATGACATCTTTTCTTCTTCTCTCCGACAGATAAATGCCTAGGCTGCTTGCCACAAAGGTTTTTCCTGTGCCGCCTTTGCCGCCGCCGACAACCCACACTTTGGGCTTTTTGGTTTGGGATTGCTTTGCCATTTTGAGTTTCGTCATCCTATCTCTATTTTATCAAAAACGATAAAAAATGCGACACTTACCTCAAATAAAATTTCCTGACAATCCAGGCTGGGATTGTGATGAAATTAGAAAGTTTGTTCTTATATGTTTTATTCGGATAAAATAGATGAGATGAAAAAAGTGATCAGCGCTTCCCGGAGAACAGACTTGGTAGCCTTCTTTCCTGAATGGTTTGCTTCTGTCCTCAAAAAGGGGGAAGCGGAGGTCCATGGACCCTCAGGATACACATACACAGTTAATTTGAATCCGGATGTTGTCCATACCGTTGTCCTTTGGTCGAAAAATTTTGCCAATGTAATCGAAAACCATGCCGGCTTAAAGGATGTGCTCCAAAAATACGCCCAGCTCTATTGCCACTTCACGATCACCGGTTTAGGAGGCACTTTCATCGAGAGGAGCGTGCCCGCTTACCGAACATCTCTTTTGCAACTGGGAGATTTGGTGGACATCGTGAGGATGCCAGAAAGAGTCACCGTTCGTTTCGATCCTATTGTTTATTGGAAGGAGGGAGATGGTCTTTGCTCAAATCTCCAGATATTTGAAAAAATGGCTCCGTCGCTCCAAAAAAAAGGGATTAAAAATATCCGGATAAGTTTTGCCCAATGGTACCGGAAAGCTGAAAGGCGGGCGGCAAATCATGGTTTTCAGTACATCGATCCTCCGAACGAGCAAAAATTGGAGGATGCCCGCTCTATTGTTCGGGTGGCCCAAGAGTGGGGACTCGATCTGTTCTCTTGCAGTCAGGACTTTCTCACCGAAATCCCTGAAATCCGCCCCTCTTCCTGTATCGATGGCTTTTTTCTCCACAGTATTCATCCAGACAAGGAGGCACTCTCAACAAAAAAGGATAAGACACAGCGAGCTGAATGCCGCTGCACAGAGTCAGTCGATATCGGGAGTTACACCCAGTTCTGTCCCCACTGCTGCCTATATTGTTACGCTAATCCCAAGACTTAGATTCCGACGGCCAATCTTTCTGCCAGTGCAGGGGGTAAACCTGCATCTATTATTCTTTTTTGGGCTTTTTCGATATTGTATGGGAAGCGGTAGAATTTAATTTTTTTCGCATTGGAGTCGTATATGGCACAGGCAGCCATCGGATTTCTGTCGCGAGGCTGTCCGATCGAACCCGGATTGATCAGATATCGTACGCCTTTTTCGATTTTTATCTCGGTGATATCGCCTGTCAGGAACGTACCCTCGACGATATGGTCTTTTTCTTCATAAACAAACGGAAAGTGGGTGTGTCCGAAAAAGCAGATCTGGACAGGAATATGGAGGAAAGCTTCAGAGGCGTCGAATTCGCCGAAGATGTAATGATCTTCATCGAACGGAGCCCCATGGCAGATCATGATGTCCTTGTTGACGATCATCGGTCCCTGCTTAAGTTTGTAGAGGTAACTCATGTTCTTTTTGGTGATGTGATCTCTTGTCCAGTGAATGGCCGAGGCAGCTATCGGGTTGAATGTCTGCACAGTATCAAGCCCGCAGACGGCTTTGTCGTGGTTCCCTCTGATCGTGGACATGGGATTGAGGAGGCGGATTCTCTGGATGATCTCATTCGGGGAAGCGCCGTAGCCGACCAAGTCTCCAAGAAAGAGGTAATGGTCGACTTTGCGGTTTTGTACAAACTTGAGGAAGGCCAGGAAGGCTTCCATGTTTCCGTGAATATCCGTAAAAATGAGATACCTCATGGCTAATGAGTCCTTGTCTCGAGAAACGAGGTGTACATCCTATGGGCTCTATAGGAGCTTCGCACCAGAGGGCCTGCTTCGACTTCCTCGAATCCAAAATCCAGAGCGATTTTTTTTAATTGCTCGAATTCCAACGGTGAATAGTATTTTATCACAGGAGCATTATCTCTAGAAGGTTGCAGATATTGTCCGATGGTTAGCAGATTGCATCCCATCCGGCGGAGGTCGGAAAAGGTATGAAGGTTGTCTTCTGTTGATTCGCCCATGCCTATCATCATCCCTGATTTGGTGATGGCGCCGAATTCTTTGGCCCGCTCCAACACTCTAAGGGAACCTCTGTAGTTTTCGTTGGGTCTGTTGATAGCTGGATACAAGGACTCGGGGACTTCAACATTGTGGTTGAAAATGTCGGGTTTGGCAGCCACCACGGTCATCAAAGCTTCGTCGTCTCCGTTGAAATCCGGGGTCAAGACCTCGATTTTTGCTGAAGGGATTTTTTGCCTGATAGCTTTTATGGTTTCGACGAAAAGAAAAGCTCCTCCGTCAGAGAGGTCATCACGGGTAACAGATGTGATCACTATATACCGAAGGCCCATAGAGGAGGCGGCTTCGGCCACCCGGGAAGCTTCGTCTTCAGAGTAAGGGGAAGGGGTGCCTTTTTTCACAGCACAAAAAGAGCAGTTGCGGGTGCATGTGTCGCCCAAGATCAGGAAAGTGGCCGTGCGGTGTGTCCAGCACTCTGAAATGTTCGGGCACTTGGCGCTTTGGCATATGGTGTGGATGTTGTGCTCTTTGAGAAGATTGGAGACCTGGAAAAAGTTTTGATGAGAGGGGAATTTGACCTTGAGCCATGATGGCTTTTTTTTGGTCTGTAATTCTGATGAAGACAAAATTCTACTTTTTAATGCACAAATTAATTTTGATTATCTTTCTACCGCTTTTTCTTATAAGGAAAGAGATAATATTATTAAATTTTTATAATGATTAATAATATTCGAATTCCCGTTCTCTTTTCAGGCGTCTTCTCATGCGTTTGCGAGCTAGGGCATCCTTCATCCGTCTTTTTTCACCAGGTTTGTAATAGACGGAGTGCTTCTTGATCTCTTTAATAATGGCTTCCTGCTGGACTTTTCGCTTAAATCTTTTCAGCGCGCTCTCGAGCGATTCGCTTTCTCCAACGACAACAAATGCCAAAGGAAATCACCTCCTTATAAGATGATGGCAGAGTTTAACGGATTCCCAGGGGATTGTCAAGGCGCCTATCCAAGCGAGACAGGAAAAAAGGGGACGGTTCTATTTTTTCCGGTAGCGGATTTGGCCGCCGACAATGGTGCATACTGTTTTGGTTGTGAGGATCTCTTTTGGAGCAATTTCCAGGATGTCTTTATCCAGGACAGTGAAATCCGCATATTTGCCTATTTCGATCGAGCCTAAAACATCTTCCTGAAAGGCCGAATATGCAGCCCAAATGGTGAAGCCTTTGATGGCTTCTTCGATCGTCATTCGCTGTTCGAGATGCCATCCGCCTGCGGGCCAACCCTCGGGATCCTGCCTGGTCACAGCCGCATAAATCCCCAATAGGGGATTGTTCGACTCGACAGGGAAATCAGACCCACAGGGTATGACCAGGCCGGCATCGATAAACCACCGCCAGGCATAGGCTCCTTTGGCCCGTTCTGTTCCGACTCTGTCTTCCACAAAGTACATATCCGAGGTGCAGTGGGTGGGCTGCATCGCAGGAATGATTCCGAGAGAAACGAACTTTTCGACATCCTGTGGTTCAATGATCTGGGCATGTTCGATACGGAAACGGTGATCTTGTTTGGGATTCTCTTGCAGGGCCTTTTTGTAGGCCTCGAGGCAGAGGCGGTTTCCCCGGATTCCGATGCAGTGGGTGTTCACACCCATGTCGGCTTCCAGGGCAGCTTTGGATATGGCGGTGATGTATTCGGGTGTGATCCTGAGCAGGCCATTGTTGTCTGGATCGTCCTCATAAGGAGCAAAAAAAGCAGCCCCTCTTGAACCGAGGGCTCCATCCAAAAACAGTTTGATACTCCGGACCGAAAGCATGTGATGGCCGTACTGTTCGATGCGGTGTTTCTTGAAATAGGCTGCCAAATCCATGTCCAAGGGAAGGTCCTTCTCTTCCCCCAGCATGGCATAAACGCGCATGTTGAGTTGGTTGTTATCTATGAGGTTTCTGTATAGATCGATGTGTTGGGGCCCGATTCCTGCCTCATGGACGCCAGTCAGACCGACCGAAAGGCAGCTTCTGACAGCTTTGAGAAATTTTTGTTTGAATTGTTCATCGGAGTCCGGAGGGATGTTATCCAATACCAGGTTCATGGCTCTGTTGACCAGAACTCCTGTGGGTTCGCCGTTCTCTTTGCGGATGATGAATCCGCCCACAGGATCGAGGGTATCCTTTGTGATGCCTGCAAGTTCCAGGGCTTTTTGATTGGCAAAGGCGGCGTTTCCGTCGATTCTTGACAGGAAGACGGGATTGTCGGGAGTAACTTCGCTCAGAGGATGATGCACGGGAAAATCCTTATTCTCCCAATCGTTTTGGTCCCATCGTCCGCCGCCGATCCATTCTCCAGGCTCTGTAGATTGGACTCTTATCGCAACGGTGTCGATGATTTCCTGGTAGCTTGCGGTTCCTGTGATGTTTAAGGATGTGAGCTCTGCGCCGAGGCTGTGAAGATGGGCGTGGGCGTCTATCAGGCCCGGAAGCACGAGCTGTCCTTCCAAGTCTATCACCATTGTGCTGGGAAGGATGTATTTTTCGACATCTTGGTTGCTGCCGACGAAAACGATTTTGTCCCCACGGACAGCCACCGCCTCATGCACAGAAAATTCCTCGTCAACCGTCACCACCTTTCCTCCATGCAACACCAAATCAGCCGGAGCAGGTCTCCCGCAGGATATGATAGCGGCCAGACTGATGATGACTAGAAAGTACAAACATCTTTTATAGTTCATGATATTTTGCCTCCTTTTGAAGGAATGATTGCATATTCCATATCCCTAATGAAAAATATATCTCTGAGCAAAAAAATTCAAGAGCAAAAAGACGATTTTATTTGCATTTGACATGCTTCATTGCCTTATTATATTTTGATTTCTGATAATTCCATCAATAGTTTCATTATAATGAGAGGAAGAGTGTGATGTCTGAATAATTCGGTGCCAATAATTCGGTGCCGGGATACCCGACCCCTTAATTTTGTTTTTATATTATTTAGATTTTTTGTAGCTGATCGCAAGTCCGTTGCTGCGACTATCGACCGTCGTCTCCATATTCGGCAGGCTGAGAAGATAGTCCAGGTA